>JAABUK010005459.1_pt1 | contig 19790 bp, 28 predicted proteins | sample 5559141 | NCBI WGS metagenome assembly JAABUK01 (sample SAMN10711869, study PRJNA513367) | rock metagenome | isolation source: Antarctica rocks | place: Antarctica: Victoria Land, Pudding Butte nord | collected 2016-01-03 | reverse complement strand
CCAGCCGGTGGTGAAAATCAGGCATACCTGGTGGTGTGTGGTAATGGTGCACACCAGGACCAGCAGGATGTCAGTGCCAGACATCAGTAACAAAAGTCTAACTTGCCACTGTCAGCATACATTCTCATACTGACAAAGCTGCAAAAGCTGCAAAGCAGGCTGTGCTGTGGCTGCATATCAGGTTTCTGGGGGTTTGACATGATGCCCTGCTTCATGCCAAGAGGGTGTGACAAGACAGCACTGCCATGTTGCCCGGTATCAGTTGTTTTACTTGCAGCCACCATACCTCCATATTGAATGTTGTAGTATGCATTCCCAGCTAGCTGCTGCTCTGTGCAGGTTGTTGGCTAGACATGGACAAACAAGGCTATTCACTCCCATCTGGCGAGGTCAAACACCCTCATACCATCTGTCACATCATCCGAGTCCACATGGCAATTGCAAGGTATCTGTGCGCTGCTGATCTTGCAATACAGGCCAAGGCAGAATCAAATACATGAGGTGCAACAACATGGTGCGTCAAATGGAAAGTCTCACAGCCTGGAGCATGGCATCAATACCTGCATTGGACCAGGTAGTCATTGCCCTTCATGCACATATGATCAATCAAGGCAGCTTGCCATCAGCTCACTAGCTGAGCATCAGAAGCATCCTCTAGAGCCCCCCTCTGGTGAAGTAACAGGCTGCCCTTAACAAGTGTGCTTGCTCAACTCCATGATATGGTAGTCTACTGTACTTTGCGGACCGTGAGAATCTCTGGAATGAAAACATATTGGATGTGCCTCCATATGTCCAGAGGTCTCCTGCTAGTGAGACTATAGTGCTACAAGTGAATGAGGTGCAGAAGCATCCTTCAGAACACAACAGCTGAACCAACAAGCTTACTGGGCAACTGAAGGGCTGAGAGACTGCTGGAGGCAACTTTGTGGTTTAGTTTGATGGATTGAGCTGTAAACAGCTTTGTTGGTCATTTGAGCTTCTAGATCTGAATGATTGAGTGTGACATTGGCTGGGATTGATGAATCCCCAACATTCAAATTAGTATTCCTGTTTTCCTGTAGCCTTCCTGTCTTCCTGTAGTCTTCCTGTCTCCGAGTAGTGCTGTGTTCCGGACTCCAAGTCTGAGTACGAATGCTTCGTTGACTTGCCAGGCAGCATACAGCAGTACAAAAGTTACGTGCTAAGTCGCGCAGCTTGATCTTGATCAGAAGCTGCAACATAGCGTAACACTGCTACGTCACGCGAGCAAAGAGACTGATACCTGTGCTATGGCCCGAGCACACCTAGATTTTGCATCCTCGCCACAGGTCCGTAGGGCGGCAGACTCACTATACTACCGTCAGTACGCCTTCTTGAAGCTCCCTCCTCATGAGGTGCAAAAGATTGCGGACGTCAAAGACACTTTGAGCCACAATGAACCTCTGGAAAGGCAAGGCTTGCAGCAGTTTCCTGAGGGGACTGTGCGCCACTTCAAACCTGGAGAGCATCAAGATTTTCTGTCAGGCTCGCAAAATCCAGCTTGGGTCGATGTAGGCATAATTGCACTGTACTGGCAAAGAATTCCACCACTTGGCATGCATGCATATTGTGCTGGCCACAGGTTGTTGGTCTACTGGAGTATTCTTCTGTGCACATACTTGATGCGATTGCCATGTCCACACACCTTGGGCTCACAGCAGACGCCTTCAGAGGAATAATTGACACACCCAGTCAGACACCCTCATCATCTTCCCTGGATGTCATACAGTATCTGCCAGTGTCTGAGACTGTCTCATCATTCAAGCCAGAGGGAGGGTGTGCATTGCATCATGACAGGGGCCTGTTGACCCTCATCTGGTCTGATACTGTCGAAGGGCTGCAGGTGGAATCCCTGCTGCCTTTCAGCCTTACAAAGATGTGGCAATCAACATCTGTTTAGCGCCAACTATGCTTGAGTGCCTGCTGTATGTGCCTGTGACTGCATGCAAGCCAATGCGCTGTCGCTTTCTGCCTGCATTGAATTCATTGGAATGCACTGCAGGTAGTCAACACCAAGACTGGCCTGTTTGAGGACGTTCTTTGCCAGAAGGGTACATCCTGATCCTTCCTGGCTACACGCTGCAGCGTGCAACGTGTGGCATCTACAAAGCAGCTGCACATCAAGTGGTCAGTCACAACCTCCAGCATTTTCTAAATCTGTCTGCTGTCTGCTGCTTGTTGTCAGCTTTTGTTGTTGTATGCATTTGTGTGATCTTTGATCGATACAGAGCAGATACAATCAAGACAAACCCCTGTGGCCTTTTGTTACACAGACAATGCGGGATGTGGAGGGAGAGCGGCTTGCTGTCACATACCAGCTCAGGTCTCCTGAGACTGCGCTGCTTGATTTCCACACGGCATTGATAGCAGCCGGCGAGCAATTTGAACCCAGGTGCATGTCAGTGCTGCACTTGCATACTTTCATATTTTAGCTTATTAGATTGTAGCATGTGCACTAATTGCTAATATTGCATGACTGCTAGATGTGCATGACCTTGCATCTTGTGTGTCTGCTGCTATCAGCTCAACAACATTGTGCGAGATCTGTTTGGATCTGCCCTATCAGGTATGCTGTATGAAGGCAGACAGCACTTTGCAACTGACCAAGCTTCTGGATGCACAGGTTTGCTGGACCGATCCGTGTGATTGAGCGGCTTGCAATGTTTGATAAGATGCATCGATCCATCCATGATGCAGACTCCAGGCCAAGCTTCAAGGTACCATCCGTCTTGCTGGTGTCAGTATGCTGCCCTAGCTTGAAACACATTGACGAGAAGTTTGAGCTTGTGGACATGATCTGCACATCTTATCGTCACACAGGTGCCGTATATGCCTGAATTGACATGATAATTCTACATTCTTTGTACAACTGTGCCACAATTGCCTCAAACTGTGCAGTAACACAATGTGTGTAACACAGCTTGCATGTGATATGCAGGGTGAGCGAGCACTGACAGTCAGTACGCCAGAATTACAAAGCAAGATGAACGACCAACATGCACTTGAGCAGGCAGCCCAGCACACACAGGTCCTTGACACTGCTGAGCTGATCAGGAGACATGCAGCAGAGCAAGAGTGCAGCCCTAGTATGTGCATTCTCATCAAGAATCTAACAGGCAAGACAATCACGCTCAAAGTCGACCCAAGCTGGGACATTGTGGCACTCAAGAGACTCGTTCAGATTGTGGAAGGCATTCCTGTAGATGACATAACGCTCATACACGCTGGCAAACTGCTGGAGGACAAGTATCAGCTCACTAAGTACCATATTGGACGTGAGGACCCCTTGTACGTACACTACAAATTCAGGAGGGTAACTTCACTGGTACTTTGCCGTTTTCCAAATGACTTTGCCAAAAGTTAGCCACAATTGGTAAAGTGATGGCTAAGCATGGCTATGGCTGTTTGCCAATATGACTTTGCCGGCAACTGAGTAGAATAGCCAGACTTTGCCAGTGGTTGAGTGAGTCAACATTATAACTGCCAGGTTATGGATTTTGACAGCAGTGAAAATCAACTGACTTGCTAATACAACTTCACTTTACAAGTCCCATCTATTGCAATCATTGTGCTTGAGCCTTTCAAGCACTGTAGTTGTAACAAAAATAGGCAACACAGATACACATGGCTACCTGCACAGTCAAATGTAGCTTGCAAGCTGAATCCTAAACTAATTAGTTGTGACTGTTATAACAGCAACATGTACATATAGCAGCCAATCACAGCAGCATAAACTGTACACAGAATCAGTCTGAGAGTGTGTGGCTGCTTAACTGACTTCGGGAACCTGATGCATGAAAGAAGCAAAACGGCTGAGCACAACTAGGTTGTCTGAGTGAGAGCTGTGAGGCAAAGAAGCTAGCTTACAGGGAGTCAACCTCTCCATTGCCCAGAGATTGCCAGTATGTTCATCTTGACAGTCTCTTTTGAAGACTGGGCAGCCCAAGCAGACAGACAAACCACCGCTGATGCCTGCAGCTGGGACTGCATCTGCAAACCAGTCCACCTCGGCAACATTTGTCTCTTCAGACAGATGGCAGTCCTCCCAACCAGGTGGTGCATGTGACAAAATTGCATTCATCCGTCCAGCCCAGTACTTGCCATTGCTTTTGGTGAGCACCACACTGTCGCCAGCAAACTTGGACTTCTCAATCCTAGTGCATGCCAGCCTGGTATTGCCAACTGTTGCATGATCAAACACATGCACAGAAAGCTCGGGTAGTGGGTAGAGGTTTTCTGCCTCGCAATTGCGTCTATGGCACTCGCCCTGTTAGCGCACACCCCTTGGGTGCAATTAGTGTCTCATGTTAGTGCATGTTGGCTCACAGGACTAGGGTTTAGGCACACCTAGTAGGTACCTGGCAAGAACGATTAGCTGGAACGCCTGTAAAAAAAGAAAAAGGAAATTTGCAATGATTGAATGAATGCAAAATTGCATCGGCTGGGATTGACCAGTCCCCACTATTCGTACTAGTATTCCTTTCATACAGTCCTTCCCAGTCAAAGTACCAATGCTTTGGTGAACTGCAAGGCTGACAGCAGTTCAAAATTGCAATGCTTCATGCAAGTACACGCAGGTGAATCTTGGTCGGAAGCCTCAGCTTGCGGCAGCACTGCCACCCCACGCAGGTAAAGAAAACAACACCTCTGCCATGGCCCGATCATTACTAGACCTGCCTGCATCCTCGCCACAGATCCGTGGGGCGGCAGACTCATTGTACTATCGCCAGTACGCCTTCTTGAAGGTCCAATCTTATGAAGCGCAAAAACTTGCCGATGTCAAAGACATCTTGAGCAACCATGAATCTAGACTGGAAAGGCAAGGCTCGCAGCAGTTTCCTGAGCGAGTTGTGCAACACTATGATCCTGGGGTATATCAGCGTTTCCTGACAGGCTCGCAGCAAGCAGCCTGGGAGGTAAGCATGAGTGCAGTGTCCTGGCAAGGAGAACCACGTGGTGCACCACTTGGAGTGCAAGCAGATTTTGCTGGCCACAGGTTGTTGGTCTGCTGGAGTATGCTTCTGTACACATACTTGATGCAATCGCCATGTCCACACACCTTGGGCTCACAGCAGGCGCCTTCAGACGAATAATTGACACACCCAGTCCGGCACCCTCATCCTCTTCGCTTGATGTCATACAGTATCTGCCAGTGGATGAAAGTGTGCCATCATGCAAACCAGAGGGAGGGTGTGAACTGCATTATGACAGGGGCCTGTTGACACTGATATGGTCTGATACTGTAGAAGGGCTGCAGGTGAAAGTCATGCTGCCCTTCCACTGTACAAACACGCCGGCAACAAACTTGTTTACAAGAAGTTTAACCACATGTTTACAAGAAGTTCAGCCACATGTTCACCGCTAACAATGCCTGAGTACCTGCTGCATGTGCTTGTGACTGCATGCAAGGCAGTGCGCTGTTGCTTCTATGTGTACATTGTAACCATTGAAAAGCTTTGGATCTGTTGACTTCAGGTGGTCAACAGTAAGACCGGCCTGTTTGAGGATGTTCTCTTGCCAGAGGGATACATCCTGGTCCTTCCTGGCTACACTCTACAGCGAGCAACTTGTGGCATCTACAAAGCAGCTGCGCACCGAGTGGTCCGTCAAAACCTCCAGCATTTCCTTTGAAAGTACATGCGTTCTGCTGCATGCTGCCAATAATTGTTGTTGTATTTGTGTGATCATTTTTGGTATAAAAAGGACACAATCAAAACAGTCCTTTACTGTCCTCTGGTTACACAGACAATGCGGGATGTGGAGGGAGAGCGGCTTGCTGTCACGTTCAAGCTCAGGTCTCCTGACACTGCGCTGCTCGACTTCCACATGGCATTGACAGCAGCCGGCAAGCAATTTGAACCCAGGTACACTGCTGTACTTACATACTGTTATACTTACACTCCTTATGCATGTCATCAGCTTGACCATTGTGCATGGCTGCCACTAGTGCATTACCGTACATCTTTATGCTTCTATCACCCTGACAGCATTGTGCAAGAACCATTTGGTGCTTGTTCAAAGACTACGTTCACTTAGGCAGGCAGCATTCTGCAACTGACAAGGGGTTCTGCATGCACAGATTTGCTGGTCCAATTCGTGTGATTGAGCTGCTTGCAATGTTTGATGAGATGCACCCATCCATCAACAATGCAGCCTGCAAGCAAAGAGACAAGGTACCACATTTCTCTTTCTTTTGTCAGTATATTGTCCTAGCACTTGAGGCTGCGCTGCAACACAGCATTGGGAATATCCAAGCTGTATATATGATCTGCTCGGCCCATTGTCATAGGTGTTGTGTACATGTTTGTCACGCCTGAGCCTATAAATATATTGATATATATATATATATATATGTGACAGCTGTACAACTGTGCCATGAATTTGTCAACCTGTGCAACAGTGCATTGTGTGTTACACAGCTTGCAACTGACATGCAGCGTGAGCGAGCACTGACAGTCAAGGGCAATGCGTCAGAGTCACAAAGTGAGATGAACGATCAACATGCACCCAAGCGTACGGCCAAGCATTCACAGGTCCCTGACGCTGCTGAGCTGATCAGGAGACACGCAGCAGAGCAAGAACACAGTCCTGACATGTGCCTTTCCGTCCACACTCTAACACAAAGAACAATCAGAGTGAACGTCCACAACAGTTGGGACATTGGGGCAGTCAAGAGCCTTATTGGGATTGTGATGACTGGTGTTCCTCCAGATGCGATGAGGCTTGTAAATGCTGGCAGACAACTGCAGGACAAATATCTGCTCAGTGATTATGATATTGGTGATGAGGCTAATTTGCATCTGGTACTCAAACTTGGGGGAGACTGAAATGATGATTGAAAGAGAGACACAACCCAATGATTCCATTGCACAGCATTCAGCACATACATTTAAGTTTCTATAGTATGCACCCCAGACACGGACATGATGCTAAGGCCAATGATGTAAACCTGAAGACAGTGCTGTTGACATATGTGTGCATCATCTGAAAAACGCTTCATGGTTGCAATGCTGTCTGCAAAGCTTGTCAGCATGCCCATTGGGTCGTAGACATATCATTGCAAACAAGTTGCACTCTGGATTGTTCAAAGTTCAGTAGCCTGTCTTGACAAAAGGCGTTGCTATATGCTATCGCATGCTGTGCCATTTACTGTGGCGCGTCCTATGCAAGGCAGCATCAACCGCTTGCAGAACATCTTGCACAACAAAGTCTGCAGGATGTTTTGGGTCATTTTCTCCAGCAGGTCGCCGAAAGATGCCAGTTCGGACCAGGATAGATGTCCATGGCCGTCCTGTACAGCCAAATCACTTCTAGTGTACTATACAACCAGTAGTCCCAATTCCAGTGTCAAGCAAGTCTGACATGATACAGCAAAATCTGAATAGACAGCACAAGCAACAAACAAGTAGTCTTCACCCGCCCAGCACTTGTGTTTGCTGAAACATACATTGACTGCACATCTGTTTTTACTGGTCCATACATTGACTGCACACTTATAAAACAGTTGCAGCACTTCATGCACAGCTGAAAAGTGCACAAGCATGCTGCAAGCAAGGACCTGTCCAGAAATGCAGGGAGCAAACCTGCAGCTCTTGCCCCAGCTATATCTGAAGCAGGATTGTCGCCAACTGCATACACAGCGCCGAAAGGCAGCTTGTGACCAGCAGAAGGCAGGTCCAGGCCTATCAGCTTGGCCTGTTGGAGCAACAACCCTTCCATCAAGCGATAAGGCTCAGAATGGGGCTTACCAAACACTTTGAACTGTTTGATTGAATGCCCATTCACCTGAACACATGAGCAACAGTCAGCAAGAGCCGGTCAAAGCTCAAAAACGCACTGCTGATCATTCAACACTCAATGACAAAGTGTTTGTGGAAGCACAGGACTTAGGCTTGGCCATCTGTGGGCTTGCTGTCCAGGGCAGGGCAGGGCAGGGCAGGGCAGGGCAGGGCAGGGCAGGGCAGGGCAGGGCAGGGCAGGGCGCGGCCTGCTGTTAACGGCAGACCAGGTCGCGCTGTATAATTCAATGCCAGAAGTTGAAACACCAGATGGCATGTGGTATTAGATTCCACTGCTGTTTGGCTCAAACTGAGATAAGTGGATCAGAGCATTGATGCCTTACAGCTCAGCGTGTCAAGAAGCTGCCTGGGTTGTCAGCCGCTAACAACAGGACTAGCACAAACTGTGACATACTGTCCAACATGAACATCATGTCATCCCAAATGGAGATATCAGGCAACCAGTCGGGTTGGAGGCATTGATCCTTGACCAAAACAAACTGGACACAGATTTTGAAGACGCAGAAGCATAGTCACACAGGACCAGCATGCAAACTGCGCAGCTATCATCATGCATGCATTCTGCAGCCAAAAGCTACGGAAACTCACTGCAGCATACACAGCATCCAGGGCAGCAGCAAAGCAGCCTTGCCCAAAGCGCGGAGCAGGGAATTCGTTTGCATAGATGATGTCTGGGTTGCTGTAGTACAGTGGTACTGGCTGTCCACCTGCCGGAGGCTCACTGCGACCCATCACACCACCTACATCAGCCCAAGAACATATGTCAGCTGCGATATTTACTCGCCTGATTAGATCGCGGGTTAACCCAAGGTAGGTATGCGTGGACCCATCCATACTAGTCTTGCCCAGCTTGTCACACAACACCATCCCATTTGGGCAGAGATTGTTCTTGGCTCATCTTGTAAGCTATTCAGGCCTCGCAAACAGGATAGCTTGACTGAAAATACACTGATGATAGTCAAGCTCTTATCAAGTGAATGTGAATGTGTGTATTGAAAACCACAAAAGCTGCAGCACTCCAGCCTGCAGAGCTGGTCCAGGTGCCAGTGCCTCACCAAGCAACCACAATACTGATTGTGCACATAGCAAAACATGCATACCAGAGTCCATGGCTGTGATAGGCAGAAAGACATATCGTGCCGACCTGACATGATGACATCAGCAATGAGCTGCCATACATGCAGCAGGACATGTCATGCTGAGCTGACATGATGACATCAGTGATGAGCTGCCATACATGCAGCGGGACATGTCATGCCGACCTGACATGATAACATCAGCGATGAGCTGGCATACATGCAGCGGGACATGTCATGCTGACCTGACATGATGACGTCAGTGATGAGCTGCAGGTCTCGGTACCAGTCAGTTGGGTCGCTGAAGACAAGCACAGCTTGGAAGGGGGCTTCCTCGGTGCCACAGCTGGGGTCAACCATGTCAGGTATTGCCTCCCCCTCTGGTGTCAGCCCTGCATGCAGCCATGTCATTAGTAATATACATATGATACTGTGTATTGCAGCTATGGCATCTGCTCATATTGCTCATACTGCTGCATATCACAGCAGCTTTGAACCCTTAAACCCTTGTTCATAAGTTTTGCAGACTTATGCTGATGAGTCAGCCCTGCTTGGCACTGAACAAGGTATGATGCAAAAGGTCGCTGTCGTGCAGATGAACAGTGTGACGCAATTAGATGAGTTTTGCATGGCATCAGATTGCAAGTCTGAGTTGCTGTTGCACAGACACGGCAGTCAATGCACGCACACTGTTCAAAACCAAAGTTGAGCTTCTGTAGATGGACATCACGGCACAAGCACAGATTGATGATCTGAACAATGCTCACCTACCCCAAGCATGCACATTATGTGTTCAGTATGTTCTGCAGATCAAATGAAATGTCTGAGGCAGAAGGGGGGGTGGGTGCCACACCTGGGTCATGGCAGAAGGGCACAGCTGTGGGATACCTAGCGCTGAGCTGTGAGGTTGTCACTGCTCTTTTGAAGCCGTAAGCTGCTGCCACCTCTGAAGCACCTCGGCCTGAGATGACCACTGGTTTATCCCCAAGATCTTTGGCCAACTCCCTGTAAGGAGTGTGGGAAAGTACCACCTGCAGAGAACGAAGTAGGCTTACATGTTTCACAAGCATCTGAACCTTGTGTTACTTGACATCATGTTGATAAAGCATGCGCTGTTGAAGGATGTCATTGGCATGTTGGCTTGCAGGAAATGCCATTTCTGCAGAGCAAAGCTAGCTACAGCCCCCAAGATTTGCACAAGCAGCGGTGGCGTTGAAATGGTGCTGTTGGGCCATACAATGGCTTTTCAGTTTGGTGAGCCACCTGGTCGACTCCGACAGCAACATCAAGCCAGCCTGATAGCTGTTCAGCCTTCTGCGCTTCAGTAACTCCGCCACCATTTGTCAGAAAACAGACAGGATACCTTGGCTTTGCCCCTGCATGCAAGCAAACAAGATTCGCATCTGCAGGCACGTTTCGTCCTTGACACACAACAGGACATCGCCTGCCCTGAGTTCATGCTGAAGCTTTGGTCATAAGTATCATCAGCCTGAGCTGAAACTCACTGTACGAGCAACAAGAATGCATAAGGCACGTACCGTTGTCAGTGTATAGTTTTGCTAAAGCCTTTTTGGCTTCCAGTAGGACGGTGCCGCCTTGTATGAGCACACCTGCACACATTGTGCCACAATGGTATTTCTTATGGGTTTACGCCATTTTATGTAGTATTCAATATTACACACACCATCAATATCGAAAACAAACGCTGGTGGGCCCTCCGGTGCGTAAGCTGATATCCCGCGTAGGTACCAGCTTGCTAGACTAAATGGCTGCTTAACCTTGCAAGCATGTAAAATCATGAGAAGCACAAGTTTCAGACCTGACGACAAAAGCACAACTTGACCTACCTGACGTATTGATCGCAACATCAGGGGCCTTTGGGCAGATTGCCGCAACACGCGGACAGCCCAGTGGTTGTCCTCGCCAACGCCTCTGGTGGATTCCAGATATCCTTCGATTCAACTCCCTGTGCTTCCGCTCGACTCATCATCTGCAGGCAAACCTATGCTTGCGAGCTTAACCGGCGTTTGATTTGTTGACCAGCTGTCGTTCCGCCTTCACGTGCTATGCTATCGTTGACGTGAGGCATGTTCGAGCAGTGTGCGGGCAGTACAGACGCCTCAAAAGCTGCTTTGGGAACTGCATAGGGTGCAGAACCAGGCATGGACGACGCGGAGCACTCAGAAAGGAAAAGCTCGGATGGCGGCACCTCAGATCACGAAGCGCTGGTTGACGTGCCGCTGTCCTTTGAGCTTTCTGGGTTTGAGCCTTTGCCTGCGGCTAATAGGGGTGCGTCTGCATCTGCGTAATTGTCTTTGTGACACTTTGCACACAAGACCGAAACATGCCTGTTTTTTATCGATATGACACTGAGCTCTTCCAGTTGTTGACGCAGGTGGTGAAGCTGGTCCCTCAGCAAAGTGGTATCATGCAGCCTTCCACAACTTGACTGCTGTGGTTGGCGTGGGGGTGCTAGGCTTGCCTTATTCGTTTAGCTACCTGGGGTGGTATTGGGGGGTCATAGCCCTGGCTGTAACCCTTGCAGCCTCCTTGTATACAGCTTACTTGTTAGCAGCCTTGCACGAAGAGCCTGATGGAACGCGGCATAATCGATATGTTGATCTTGGACGAGCCATGATTGGTACGTTTTGTCTCTCTTCCCATGACATGCACATTAACCTTACCTCTCAGTCCCAACTGCAAGATGCTGCATTGCCTCATCACGCACAGCATTCTGCTTGCAAATCTAGTTCCTGTCTCTCTGCAGGTGATGCATGGGCAAGGTGGCTGATCACACCCCTGCAGTACTCAGTCATGATTGGCCTGGCAGTTGCATACCTGGTGACGGCAGGACAGAGCTTCCAGGTCAGCACTCACATGCACGATCAGTCAATGCGCCATGTCAGTATGTGATACCATGTGGCTTGCATGTCATGACTACGCACTGACAAACTTGTCAGGCCCAGTTGAAGCTTCAACTAGTGAATACAGGCTCAATCATTAAGTGCAGTCCTGTGCCAATCTGTGACTACTTATCTGTCTGAGGCAGTGAGCCTGAACAGTGTCAATAATGGGATGCAAAAGCTGACGACATATGTCAGGACGCCAGGGTTGCTGATCATCTGACTGTCATTCAGGCAGTCCACAATGGCAGGTGCAATGGCCACACAGACAACACCTCCAGCTTTGACTTGGACAACTGCCAAGCATACCTGACTGGCTGGATCATTTTGTTTGGTGCCATACAACTGCTGCTGTCTCAGGTCAAGGACTTTCACTCCCTTTGGTAAGGTGATCACAACTGCCCAATCTCAGCTGCTTGACGCATGCTGTATGCTGTGACCAAATTACATGAGCTGCACCATCTACATGGCCTTGGCAGGTTCATGTGTTAGTGCAAGCGCATGTGACATTGAGCTCCCACTCAATTGTACGGGGGTTCAATGGTTTGTCTTTTCATGTGTGCAATCATTCGTTCATGCCTCCATACATTCATGCATACATCCGTCCGTCCTTCCATTCCTTCTTCCATCTCATCCATCCATTCATTCATTTGTTTGTTTGTGCTTTCATTCATTCTCATGTAACAGATTATTGAGGTAAGTGTGACCATTTGACGCGAATCCCAAACACACTCCCTCCTTGCTCCCTGCGCTCGCTTTTGCCCTACGTCCTCTCCCTGCATGCCCTGTGCTCCTTCGGCTTTCATGAGCTGTCCACACACTGACAAAACAGTGTGTCAGTAGCTTGACAAGCTTGGGCTCTGCAAACTGCAGACCATAATCTAACAATGTACATGGTCCCTGTTCACAAAGCAGACAGCAAGCTCATCTTGTCTGCATGCATCAAGTGCTGATGAACACATGACACTCACACTCTGTTGCTGTTGCACCCAAGCAAGATTTGTGTATAAAACAATGGACATGTCAACACAGTGCCCACATGTTTTGCCATGCAGGTGGGTGTCGTTGTTGGGAGCGTGCATGTCAGTCATGTACTCCATGATAGCCTTCATTGCATCTGCTGTGAAGGGCCATTCAGGAGTGAGCTATGGCAAGCGCTCAGGCAGTGTGGCTGACCGCACCTTTGGAACCTTCAACTCTCTGGGGACTGTCATGTTTGCCTTTGGGGGTCAGGTCGTCATGCCAGAGATACAGGTGTCTTGTAAGCTGTAACTGAAGTTTGATGCATGCTTATAGCGTTAAAAGGCACACGGGCATGATGGGGTTGATGCATGCTTATAGCACCTCAGGCTGATGGGGTTGATGTTTTTGGGAACAGCTGTGGCCAAAAGGGTTGAAGCTGAGGAGGACTCAGTGTAGGATATGCTATTTTGTATGCTCTTAGCCCTGATGTGCATGTTGCGCTACAGGATGAGGTTGACACAGTCCTGGCAGATGTGGTGCATTGATGTTCTTGATTGTCTGTCTACCACAGAGGATGTCATGTCATGCCACAGCACTTTTGCATAACGATCAGCATTGGCACTGCTCCTGCTGATGACTCACCCACCTTGTAAGCAGGTCTTTCCCTGATGTCCAGGACAGTCTTCATTTACAAGGCCACATAGCCCTGTTTTGTCGCTTGGCTAGGTCAAGTTACTTGTCTTGGTTTGGCACTGAGCAAGCTTGGTGTTTATGTTGACTGGATGACTAGGACGATGATGGGGACTGGTGCCTGCATGATTGGCACCAGGCGTGCATGATGGGGACTGATGCCTGCATGATGGGGAGTGGTGCTTGCATGATGGGGAGTGGTGCTTGCATGATGGGAACTGTTGCCTGTATGCTGGGGACTGGTGCCTGCACGGTGGGGACTGATGCCTGCATGATGATGATGATGACAATGGTGGGGACTGATGCCTGCAGGCTACCTTATCAGTGCCACCCCCAGCAGTTCGATCCATGATGAACAGCATCTACTTTGCCTATGTGGTGGTCACCTTTGCCTACTTCCCGGTGGCCACCGCCGGCTACGCAGCCTATGGCAATGAAGTCAATGCAGACGTGCTGCTGTCGGTGTCCCAGCCACCTGCGTTGATAGCTGTGGCCAACTTCATGGTTCTGGTGCACATAGCTGCAAGCTATCAGGTCAGTGCCTGGCGTATACCTGATTGGATCATGCCCAGCACCAGCTCATGAGATGAACAACTGCAAGCATTGCAACCATGATCAGTTCCTCTTACCATTGTCCGGTTCATGCCTGGCATATATGCATGACTTCATCATGGTTAGAGCTTGTTTTGACATACCCTACGCTTTGCACATTGCAGTTGATGGTGTGCACCTGATCTGCTCTACAGGTCTTTGCTCAGCCAGTGTTTGAGAATATTGAAACTCTGATGACCAAGAACCAAGTGTGGCCATCACAGCAACCCAGGCTGATGCGAGCAGTGGTGCGAAGCCTGTATGTGGTTATGACGACCTTTGTGGCAATTTGCATTCCATTTTTTGCGGACCTGATGGGTCTCATAGGGGCTGCTGGCTTTACCCCCATGACGTTCATCCTTCCGTGTGTCTTTTGGCTCAAGGTGAGAGTTGCACATCATGCTTGTGGGCACCGTCATGCAATGCACAACCATTTGTTTGCACTGCTGGCATGACAGACAAGTTGATGCAAATGTGGTGAAGTCGGCTTGGCAATAAAAGACTAATGCTGCTGCTCAAGGCCAGCCAAGTATGCATTGCTGAGAGGAAAAGCTGTTTGCTCATGCTTTGGCAAGCCAGAGGCTGTCACCCTACCATTCCCTGTCGGATGCCCTTTGATGCCCTGGTCATACAGCGGCAGCTTGTGAGCCCGCATCAGTATGTGTGTCTGATCCGAGCTTCTTACCTTCTGCAGGCAAAACAGCCACAGGGAATCACCTTTTGGATCAACATTGCCATCATTGTTGTGTTCAGTGTTGGTGGCCTTTTAGCTGCTGTTGGATCCATCAGGCAAATTGCCATGCATGCACAAACGTATGATTTGTTTCACTAATACTTATCACAAGATAAGTTGAGTTTGATAGATCTCTAGACTAGCTCATGAGTTATGACGGGTTTTATGGATGAATTGCCAAGGCTTAAATGCTTTGATATAAGTCTCTACTGTCGCTGCGTGTAGGCCTAACGTTTTGGCCGATGCTGCTACAGCCAAGAATGGACATGAAAAAACCTTTCTACCATACCATACAGCTGGTCTTACCAAGCTGTGCAAATTAGTGTATCTTTGGGAAATTGTACTCTATCAAGAGCTCAGACTGCTGGCATCTAAACTTGGAGTCCGGTTAAGGTCAACGTTGAGCATGCAGCAGCAGGTTAGCAGAAATTTGCGCACGCAATCAGCCTGCCGGATCACGCGATTGTGCGGCGTATTCAATAGCTTGTCAGCAACCCAGACTGTGACACAAGTGATAAATTGCAGAATTCCCAAAAGCAGCAGTGCCGTTTACAGCTGTTGCGTGCGTATCGCCCCACAAAGACGCAACATGTACACTCATGAGTCTTGATGCAAGCACAACATGCGCAAACGGACGTAACCTCTAGACGGCAGATTGCAGAATGCCTGCCTTGTATGCTCTTTACATCATCAATAAGTCGGGCGGGTTGATCTACAATAAGGTACCTCTGTTCTGACGAAGCGTACATTCGTCCGTGAACAAACACATGCTGATTTAGTTGGACAATGTGCAGGAGTTCCTTCCTATGGCAGGTCTAAACCTAAATGACACCCTCAGACTGGCCAGCATTTGGTGAGACTTTGTGCCATGCTTGTACTGTTCACAGCATGACTGCTGCTTGACAATCTGAGGTCGTGGCTGATGGTCAACTGGCAACTCCAACTTACAACAAGGAGTGAATGGCGCTGCTTCCTGCAGGCACTCCTTGCATGCAATCTCCTCTCAGCTGTCTCCAGTGCAAGGCTGCACAGGCATTGAGCTCCTGATTGCAGACAACTTCGACTTGCATTGTTTCCAGACGCTCACAGGAACAAAGTTTCTACTTGTTGTCGAGCCCGGAACTCCTGAAGTTGAAGACTTTCTCAAGTCGACGTAAGTCAGTGCTGCTACTGGCTGGGATGTGTCTACATCACTGGCTGACTCACATCAAGAGTTGTGCTCTGCAGGATATATGACCTATATACAGACTATGTGTTGAAGAACCCTTTTTATGAGGTGGAGATGCCTGTGCGATGTGAGCTATTTGATGTGAAGTAATTGGCACAGTACATCGCAGATGGGGCGTTATACAGGCATGAAAGCATAAGCATCTGGCTTGTAGCGTGTAACACGAGGAGACATCTCAAACTTCACCATCTGATTACCCGTGGCAACCATATGCTGCAAAAGTTTGCCTGTTTCCCAAGTTGTGTGTTTCCAGAAGCTTGATGTCAAAACAGCTTGACCCAAATCTATGTACTGCTGACTGATTGTCACAAGGCATATGGTGTAAGCTTGCATTCTATATTTTGACTTGTACTAGCAATGCACATGACAGCTGGTTGCCAGCATTCGACACGCAGCACAAGAGTTGGACTTGTTTCATGCAAATGTACAATAGCAAGCAGCATCATAGTGCAACGGGAGACACAGCATTGCATTTGAGTACGGTTAACATGCAGTCGCTACAATATGAGCGATGATACACAGCACTTTCATCAGAGTATCACTCAGTCTAGACAACACACACACTTCCATGACTATCATATCTTCTCCAAATATACACACATCAAGCTACCTCAATGACAAATGCTGGTCCTACATGTACATTCAAACGATGCATCTTGGCACACACTGTACTGATATCACAATATACAGGGCAACAGACATACTTATCAAATTCAGCTTGTACACCAAGGACTCACGATGTTGGCACTTGTCAAACCATACAACTATGATACAATCTCAGTGTCTTCTGGTCTCAGGATGAATGCCCAGCTTGCTGTGCTGCCGCCTGCTTGCATCTGCTGCAATTTCAGGGTTGGGCTGAGACAACATCCTGTGGGGCTTGCTGTGAAACAGACTCGACATGGTGCTGTAATGGCGTGGATCCTTCTTGCTGTGATCCCCAATCCTGGCAGACAGTACATTTCATCAAACTCTGGCTGCAATAGCAATGAGAAACCATGATCTGGAACAGTAACAGGAAGCTGAAGGCATTGGTGGGCTTACTCAAAGTGGCTGGCCTGATTGCGGGCAGCCAGCTTCTTGTGTGTGTTGAGCTGTGTCAAGTTGGGCGGTTTTGGGGCCTGTCAAAGCAGCATGGACTTGGGTCTCAACACGCCAGGGATTGCAAGAATGCAGCCTTTGGCTGCTGTTGCTGAATGTGCAAAAGCATCAGAGAGGCCAAATATTTGCAAGTCAACAATTTGCGGATCTTTTTTATGCATGCAACCTGCTCAAGATTTAGCTATTGGAGGGATGAGCAGATCAAGGCAAAGGCAGGCTGTACCATCAGTGGCTTTCCAGAGATTCTTCTGGCATCAATGGGCATACCATCCCGAAACTTGACTGGCTTGTCGTCAATGGGCCCATAAGCCCTGTTGTAGCTACTGCACCAGATCGATAAAATCTGTTCAAACAGCAGAGTACATGATACATCTGGCATGCCAGAGTCTGACGATCGTTCCAGAGCATTCCAGACTCAGAGCGAGCAGGTTGAGTGTGCATCCTGTGCAAGACAGGAACATGAGCAGCAGACCTGATGAACGCACTTTTGTCACTCTTGTGAGAGCAATCTAGTGGGTCTTTGTAGCCGGACAAATGTTGCGGAAAAGGCACGGCCTGCAGGGAGTTCTGGTACACGCCGGGTTTGTACATAGTCTGCGTGGTACCTGCCATCCATCACGGAAGCGTGAAAAAGCTTGACACGCGACAGGGAATCATCCTCTCTTTGCAAAGACGAACCTTTACGACTGACAGGACTGTGCTTGTGCAGAACGGGCGCCTTCACGGGTGGTGAGCTGACACGGCTCTTCAGCCAAGCGCGAGAATCAGCATGGGTCTCTGCTTTCTTGTCATGAGCAAATATAGCGATAGGGGGCGCAGACATAGCTGTTGGATTGACTTCTATGGGGCATGCACAGATCGACAACACAAAAGTGTGACGGTGGGTGTTCCGATGATGATTTTACGACACACTGCTAGGGTCAGCTTACAAGGCAGTGGCGTTAAGGTATGCAGGCGTTTCATTCGACGTCGTCACTTTACTTTCCCATGGACACACTAATGTGCAGAGCTTGGTAAAATGCCTGGATTATAGAGGCATTGCATCAGATACAGTATGCAGTCATTCCACGTGATTGGCGACCCCTGGCAAGCTGTATGCTAGCTAAAAAGTGCTGCAGGATTCTCCTAAGCTAGCAGAATTCGAACACAACCTAAACGCAACCCACAAGTTTGAATGGCTGTGTAGACAAAAGATGTGGGAAACTAATAAGGGACATTCTGAGGGAGGTTTCGGATGACATTGGACTTCAAGGCATTCTTCAGGTGTAGTCTATCAAAGCGTTTCTGCAGCTTCTGAACCCGCTTGATCACGACGTCTTCTGGCTTGCTAGACTCGACACCCAGAGCCCTGTACCTACAACAAGCATCACAAACAGGTGGTTCAATATGTCCAGCAGAAGCAGTCATGCAGTGCCAGGCCCAGCAACAAAGAGCGCCTAGTCTGCACTCCACATTATGCTGTACACATGCTTGCAGCTGAGCACTGCAAGGTGATGATTGAAACGTATAACAAGGTAGACATGAGGCACACCCTATATAGACATGAGGCTGTTGACAACAGGCATGCAGACCAGCTGACGTACTTGGCAATGACTGTGTTGACTTGCACGCTTGTGCGCATGTCAGCGGGCTTGTGGTGCTGCTTGTAGTAGCGGGCAAACTCTCTGCTGCCCAACACTTTGCCGCTAGTGCCTGCCTCTGCATCTCCGATTACCTCCAGCTCATAGCCCAAGCTGTCAGCTCCTTCACCGGTCTCACTCACTGCAAGCTGCTTGTCTGCACCATCACAACTGACTGGTGTTGAGTCTTCTGTAAGTGCCCTGAAGCTTTTGTGATCAATGATCTTGCTGAAGTATGTGTATGGCTGCAATGCCAACTTAGGCATACAAAGAATATAAAGATCAAACGCAAGTTTGTGAGACGACGTCAGATGGGCTTTCTTTACCACACTTGCTTGGCAGTTTGCCACAAAGCTAAGAGCCTCATGGTCACTGCATCACTGCGACAAGGATGACACAGTATACATGTAGTGTTGCAGGCAAAATCACCTGCAAGCTCATCTTCCAGCTTGGACCAGTCATAAAACTCAACGTATTCCTCCTCATTGTCATCAAACACCATTTTGCATTTGTTGGCGTCCACCATGTGACGCTGAACACCATGCCGGGATGTGAACTGGCGTGCGTTCGCGTCATCACCTCTAATGTACAAAGGAACATGGCCATATTGCAGCTTGAGACCCTGCGCAATCACACAAGCATAGATGGATTGGTCGCCAGGAAGGTGGGAACACTGAAACTGTTCATGCTGTCTTATGCACCGTAATCATTCCTCCACTGCCAGTCATGAAAAGACTACTCCAACAATAGTTTGGCAAGCATCAAAACCAGCATTCCTCCACTGCCAGTCATGCAAAACATACTTGAACTGTAATTTGGCAAGCGCCAGAAGCAGGCTCAACATGGCAACCTGCATAATCTGGCATAAAAGAACAGTGCATAGGGACGAGTGACTAACCAGATACTTGATGAGCCCTGCTGGGTCTGATAAGTATTCAGCATCTGGCAAGTAGAAGCCAAAGTGCTTGAACATGTACTCCAGGTTTGCCTCCATGCTGCTGCTCATGTGGTTGTCAAAAAAGCTGCGCTTCAGATCCCACTCTTCAACATCCTGTGCTGAAGAAGCTTC
>JAABUK010005457.1_pt1 | contig 19792 bp, 19 predicted proteins | sample 5559141 | NCBI WGS metagenome assembly JAABUK01 (sample SAMN10711869, study PRJNA513367) | rock metagenome | isolation source: Antarctica rocks | place: Antarctica: Victoria Land, Pudding Butte nord | collected 2016-01-03 | reverse complement strand
CCTGAAAAACAAAGGACACGAACGGCCTTCAGCACGAGCAGCAACTCCAGAGCGAGGATTAGGTCATGCAGTCCGTCCAGGCACAGGCACACGAATGTGAAAGGGCATACAGGAACTCGTGACCAGCGAGTGAGGATGGCGTCTGTGGCTCTGTCTGGGTGAATGAGGTTTCTGATGTCCAGTGCGTTCAGGAGTCCTTATCCTGCGTAAGCTTGCAGAGAAAGGCTCAACAACGACAGGGCGCCCTGGGATAGCCCCAGGGCGCAATGCAGAGAATAGCAGCATCCAGGCAGCATCGAGGTTTCCACCAGATGTAACATCGTCGATTTGCCATTGTAACCACCTCTGTCGTCTGCAGAACACCAGCTTCAGATCAATCTCCCATCGATTTCCATGAAGCGGTCGTTCCACTTATTCTGAGGAACATCCATGAACTTTGGGTCTCCATCGATTGGAAGCACGTAGACCGGCCAAGGTTCTGCCATGCTTCGCACCTAACAAGAACAGCCGAGTCAACGCCAACTCTGTTCCGCATTGGTAGAACAAAATGCATCATTGACGCCTCACCTCGCAACGATTTGTGCCTTGCGTCGATGACAGCTTGTGTGTGCGCTCGAACTGCCGATGAAACCGTTCGATTTAGGCCGAACATTGGGAACACATCTTCTTCTCATTGGGATCGTTGGGAACACATCTTCTTCTCATTGGGAGGATCGATTCAGGACAAGCCGAGGGGCGACTGGGGCCAGTAGCCCCAAGCAGAATCGTACTGCAAGCGCCAGTCTGCCAAGAAAGATCTCTGCAGCTCAGAGCGGTGACCCCACTCAACATTGTTAGCTGAGCTACTGCGCTGCGGTTCTTGTGAAAGTCATCCCTGCAAGCCGTGTAGCTGGCGCAGACATGTTTGATGCTGCATGCAAAGCATCACTTCAAGCAGAGCAGCATCCCCAATCACCACTTCTGGACAGGTCTTTCTACTATTCTAAGATCATTCCACAGCAAAAGACATCTTGGGTGACCGACGTCTCTTGTAAAGTGCTCGTCTTGATGTGCTGCGTCCTCATGCTTCAGGCTTCATGGCATCACTTTCCGAAAACTTGTCTTCTTCAACCGAGGAGCCTTTGATGCCTTGCATTGGCTCCATCCACTGATACTGTGCTTATGTCGCAGGCGAATGACACATCTCGGCAGCCAACTGCTCCCGATCTCTGATAGTGAGCTGACCGTAGGCCAGCATGTGACTTATGTAGCTGTGTCTCAGCAAAGTCAGCGTGCAAGGCTTTCCGAGTAATTTCTGCAAACTACGCCGTGCGTACATCGCAAATGCACTGTGCGTGTATGGCCTTGTACTGTTGCTTTCTGTGAAAAGATAAGGTCTGGGCTCCTTCTTGAGACTAGCTCTCAGTTCCTTTGTCAGCTCAGATCCTAGTGACCTGGTGTACAGCACTGGATGCTTCCTATCTTGGAAGCAGTATCTCATTTGGTGTGACCTGGCGCACCAGCGCTTGTTGAGCAGTCTCATCATCATCACACTTCAGCAGTCGGAATGGCACAGGCATGAAGATCATTTCTGAGAGGAGGAATGCATCCACCATAAAATGACAGCAGGAGCCTCTCTTAGCTGCCAAAGCTAAGCTTTTTTCTGACCTTCTGAAGCTGCACATAGCTCACGAAATCTGCCCTTTACCTCTGAGTGGGTACATTGTCTTTTGCAGTGTCCCTCAACTGCGTATCAAGCCTTTCATTGCTCCAGGTACGTTGCATAGCTAGCTTTCTTTGTTGCTTTCAGATCCAGCAGCTTGTATGCAGCAAGAACAGCCACAATCATGGTTCTTTGTGTGCCAAGCTCTGTGTAGCTCCTGAAGATCCAGTTCAGCACTTTTTGTGGATGCATGGTCAACACTGGTTAGAGCTTTGTTCCCGGCTGCTGATGCAACTAGGGACAGCCTTTTGGAGTAGCCTATGCGTGTCTCCCCCCTCAGGTGATCAGCCCTCAAGATGGCTTGTATCATGGGATCTATGTCAATGTTTGTCATGCAATCTCTGGCTGCATGTGTGAAATTTGTTTGGTTAGGATCCTAACCGGAATTACAAGCTCAGGTACAACATACAAGTTGCCAAACTCAACTTTGAAGGCGCTATACAAAGTTGCCGTTCTACTGAGACATGTTTCCCATGGGAGCATCCTACTGAAAGTGTACCAAAACAGGCAGTCCAACTTGAAAAAGAAAACTGAGAATGTAGTTTTTCTTCTTGCCACCTGGCAGCAAATACAACAATAGCTGTGACAGGCTGCACATCGTATCATCATGTTTCAGATATTGCCCAAGGTTGCGCAATACTGTGGGGACCTCATGACATGGTTGTAGTGGTCCAGTTAGAGTTTTGATGCACTTAGTCTTGCATCATCTGCAACAATCCTTCGTTGAACGACAGATCAGCTGCAATTTGGCCAAAAATGCTTGCTGTGAAAACCAGTTTGGTAACAGTTGATAGTAGACTGGCAAGATGGCAAGCACACAGATCAGTGCATTGTTGACCTTGACCTGAACAGATTTGTATAAGATTGACTTTGGATTTGTGTTTTCATGTTGATGGTGACAGTTGTTTGTTCAAGTTTACAGGAATCAATGTTTGTGAATTGATGACAAATATATTCCAAATTTGTCAAGAGTGAAATTGGAATCAAGAGAAAATACAAATGTTTGATTGTAACTTTAAAATTGAATTTGGCTTACCAGCTTTCTAAACACAAATTTGTAATTTAATCACATGTGGACACAGAAGGCACAAACTGCATGGACAAGACTGTGGACCCTGTCATGACTCACATCCTGAAAGCTGATCACCTGAGTGAGGAGACGCGCTCGGGGTACTGCAAAAGACTGGCCTTGATATCATCAGCAGCTGGCAACAAGCCGCTGATCCAAGTCTTGACCCTGCATCCAACCAAAGTGCTGGATTGGATCCCGCAAAGCTATGCAGAAGTTGGGACACAGCGTACCATGATTGTAGCAATACTGGCAGTATACAAGCTGTTGGACCTAAAGAGAAAAGAGCAAAGTAGCTATGATCTATTCTTGGAGCAATATGTCAAGCTAGATGCGGTGCTAAGAGACAGAGCCAAAGACAATGTGCCAGTTGACAGGCAGCGTGCAGGTTTTGTGAGCTATGACGAGTTACAAAAGGTGAGAAAGAGACTCCCAGTGGGTAGCAAAGAGAGGCTCTTGCTGTCATTTTATGGAGGCTTGATCCCACCCCTGAGAAATGATCTGCATGCATGCGCCATCCGTATGCTGAAGTGCGATGATGATGCTGCAAGGCAGGCTCTCTTGAAACAGATAACTCCAAATGAGATCTTGCTTCCTTATGATCGCAGTACACCTGGTGTGCTCATCTTGAGAGAGTTCAAGACACAAGATCGGATGAATCCAAAACTGTACAGTAGGTCCTTGGGCAATGAGCTCACAGCAGAGTTAAGAGCCAGCCTCTTGAACCACCCGAGAGACTATCTGTTCTTAGAAAACTCTACAAGCCGACCATATGCTCACAGTGGGTTTGCCATGTATGCAAGGCGCACCCTGCTGAGACTGTTTGAAAGGCCCTGCACCCTCACTCTGCTCAGACATAGCTACATCAGCCACATGCTAGCCTATGGTCAGCTCTCCATTAGGGATAGAGAGCAGCTGGCAAGGCAGATGTGTCCTTCAACCCAGACACAAGCCCAGTATCAATGGATTTCCCCAAAAGCAAGTGGTTTTACGCAGCTGGATTCATGATAACATACAAGCTGCCACCCCATTTCTTTGTACATGTAGAGTGCAGGGCCGGGCTGAAGGGCTGGCCTGTGTGCAACCCTGTGACTCTATCTATCTGTAGTGCTTGGTGACCATAGTCCTAGATGTTTTATCATAGTGTAACGCAGCCATGAGCAGCCAATAGTGATAGGGAGGGGAGAAGTTTTATCAAGGCTGAATAAGTGTTGTCCCAAACACATGGTTTGGGACTGTTGAAAGGAGGCTTACAATGTAGTGGCTTGGATCAAATATCCGTTGGCGGGTATAGCAAGCCCTAGTCACACGCATCCTAGCGACAGTGCTTAAAACTTCGTCCAGTCTTTTGGATATCCCATCAGTTGCTCCACAAACCTGGGATTCACGAAACGATTGCCTTTGGGTGTATGCTTTTCAAAAGCCAGCTGTGTGGGAAGGTCCGAAAGTGTGCGCTCTGTCAAAGTCCTGGAAGGAAAACGCACGCTTCGCCGTGGCGTAGCCCATAGCTGTTTGAAAGCTTGTGTCACTAGCTCCCGTCTGATGCGTTTATAAGGAATGATCGGTTTGGTGGCGAGGAACTCCAGCTTCAGGTCAGGTCTGGGGTATTTGTTGCACTTTTTCTTGTATAGTCGGTTGTTGATGAAGGCTCCGCAATGCTCCCAGGTTTTGCTCCGTTGCATGTCACATGCAGCTGGTGGCGTTAGCACCAATCCTGATGTCGCTCCTGTTCTAAAACCGCTTACTAAAATTATAAACGCTCGGCGACCTGCATCGGGAACGATCGCGTCGCCGAGCATGCCCAAACGGTCGGAGTCGTGTCTGCTTCTGGTAATTAAGATACGATCTTGACCGGAGGTTCCTTTGGCCAGTCGAAACCCTCTGTGAACGGTATGTTCCACGTGTGTTTGTACCCTCTCTTCCAAGCCAAGCAGTACCATCTGAACCTTGCGTGATGATCACCAACGGAGTATGCCGGCAGCACAATCCAATCAAGATCATACGCGAGCTTGCCGAACTCGACCGCGATCACGTGCATACCCCCTGATGCCACGATCTGTGGAGTGTTTTCCATGAACACCAGCTTTGGCCCGAACTCTTTGGTGATTCGCAACAGCTCGTAGAAAAGGCTGCTATGCTTATTCATGAACCCCTGGCGCTGGCCCGCCGCCGAAAAGCCGATGCAAGGGAAACCAGATGCGATCATATGGAAGCGTAAATGAGGCATGACAGCTTTTCGCACGTCTTTGACGTCGTAAATCACGGGAGCTGGTGGTAATGACTCATTTTTGATAAGTCTGATCAAAACTTGCTGACTAGACCGTTCGATATCACAGTACAGCCGCGGCTGCGAAATGTTGGGCCAGAGCAAATCCACCGATACCACTGACCGGATCGATGTATGTCGACATTCACATTATGAGGTGACATTAGATACTATATAAGTTGCCGCTGAGAAACTGCCCGGGTGAAATCATAGAACCCGCCAAAATGAGTGTAGGGGACTTTGCATCAGCCAATGCTTCACGCCTTATCTTTGTTTGCTCGCATGCATTTGGTCGCACCAATGCATCAGGTCTTACAACCTGGTATGATTGCATTTTGTTGCTGTACTCATCACTGCTGTTACTGCTGTTGTCAGCCCTACGTGAAATACAGCCCTACATGCAGACCCACCATGTGCTTTGCAAGCACATGATTCAAAACCAGCATTGTAGCATCTCGGTCTTCAGGCAGCACATGAGATGTCAAGATGCAGTCTCTGCTGCATAGTGTCTTTCAGCAGGCAAAGGTTTGAGTCACCAAAAAGGCATGCATGTAGCTTGCAAATGCTGCAGTACCATCTTTGGCGTTCTGTGGCTTGTCCATGCGGCTGTGCAATATAGATGTTTTTTTTGGTGTCTGCTTCTTGCAGCAATACTGGAACACAGACAAGGGCAAGTACAAGTATGTTCCTGCGACAGCTTTTGCGGATTCGTTTAAGCAGACAGCCATTGCCCAATCAAACATGCAGTACTTGGAGGAGCCATATGTTGCTCCAAACACCAAGTGTGACGAGGCATTGATCACTCACAAATATGCCCTGTCAGGTCAGTTTTTTCTTCATCTGTCCACTGCATGTCTGCCATCTCTGTACTTGAAAAGGTCTGCCTGTCTGCACATGCACAGATCTGTCTCAACTTATCTGCATGAGTAGGAATCTTGTCTCTCAAGGTCTGTCCAGCATGCCATCACTGCGATGCCAGCAGACTAATCAGGTATAATATACAAGCCTTGTCCAGTATGGCTGCCAAACACCTGCCACTGAAATCTCTGTCATATAGCTGCTTCCTACGCTGGTGCTGGTGCAATTCTTGCACAGTGCAGGTGATCAATGCTGTGCACTGTTGTAGCTCACTTGCAGTGTCTCACACCGGTTGTCGTATTTTCATAAACATGCTGCAATTGGGCCTTAAGTCGACATTTGCTTGTCGAAATGTACAAGCAAGTGTGTATGCCCATGTTGTTTGTTCAGCATGGGAATTCCTGACTTGAAGGACCCTTGCATGTCACCGTGTGAGTGTTGTTCAGCGGCGGCTTGCGTGAAGGCATTGATGCGAAGGGAGTTCATCCTCATGAAGCGCAACCTGGTGGTGTACAAGGCCAAGGTGCTGCAAGTGGTTTTAATGGCTTTGGTGACAGCTACTCTGTTCTTACGCACACACATCCATCCAGTCAGTCCCAACGATGGCCAAGAGATTGCTGGCTTCCTCTTCTTTGCTACCCTGACCATGTTGTTCAATGGCCTTGCAAACCTTTCAATGACGGTATGATTTAAAGCATATGCCTGTCTCAGTCCTCATGTGTCAGATGAAGAAGATAAGTCTTGATGCTGCTGCTGTCTTGAGTTCAGTATTCACCCCTTGTGCCCCTGTGGTCCCTCAATTGCCTTGATCCACAAAAGTTGTCCCTGTGTTCCACCCCTACTTTAACAGTAGAATGTGTGACAGAGATGCATTTTCAGTCCTCGCTCCCAGTCAGTGATGGCTGTGTGTGGCTAGCAAGCTTGCTCACTGGCCTGTCCCCATATATTCAATTGCTCATTGGGTTGTCTGCTTGCTCACTGGCCCATCCACCCATTATTTCAATCACCGGCTTACTTCCACTTCCTCACTGACTGGCCCAGCTACCCACTCACTCACTCACCGTGATATGACACATGCATTCTGAAGCTCACATATGATGACATAACTGTTTCCTGCAGGTAGCAGACCTGCCGGTGTTTTGGAAGCAACACCATATGTTGTTCTTTGATGCCGTCTCATTCTCCTTCCCAGCTTTCCTCCAGCGTATTCCCTTCTCCATGGCTGCTTCACTGGCCTGGACTGTCATCACCTAACTTCCCTGTTGGCTTGGCTGGGGAGCCTAGCAGGTGCATGGCAATTGAAGTCATTCTGTTTTGCTGGCAAATCATTGCACGACACTGGTCATATATTTACAGGTTTGCATACAAGTTTGCATGTGCTCAAGCGCAACAGGATCAGGCACAGCTCAACCATCTGCAATACCTGTTCCACACCATGACAACTGTAAGTCACAACTTTTTGCGTACATCATCGACGATTATTGCTGGCTGTAATTTGTTTTGTACCCTGGGTGGCTTGCCTGCTCTCACCTATTGATATTTGGTTGCGCAGGTTCTTCATGTATCTTGCTCTCATGTTTCTAGTTCATCAGTTTGGACTCTCACTTTATCGACTCGTGGCCACGATGTCCCGCCATATTGTCATTGCTAATGCTGCTGGCATGATGGTGCTGCTCTGCGTGTTCCTCATGGATGGCTTTGTCATCCAGCGCGTTTACATTCATCCTTGGGTCATCTGGTGCTTAGACCAGATTTCTCCTCTTCAGATCTTTATGACAAGCTGGCTGTCAGTATGTATTGCTTGACAAGACATGGTCTGCTATGCTGCTGTCAAAGTGCTGCATGACAGATTAAAGGGAGGCCAAGCAGTGTGTCACAGCAGTTGGTGTAAGGTCCCTTGCAGCTCCTTTAGCAGTCTTTGTGCTGCCTGCGTCAGGGACATGTGCTTGCAGGATCTATTGGGCAAATCCTCTTATGTTCGCCCAGAGAGCCTTGATCATCAATGAGGTCACTGCACGTGAGCTGCCAGCATGCCCTCCTGTTATGCACAATGCCATATTGAGCCTGTACAACCTTCAGCTGCATGTTCAATTTGCCTCATGCATACACATTGCATCTTGCGGCTCCAGACTTGGCGCATGATTATTTGCTCTCACCTACATTCTGCCGAGCTTGACTGGCACCGTCATGTAACAGTTGGGTAAAAGAATCTGGTGTTTTATTGTGTATCTATAGAAATGAGATTGTGGTGAGGGCAAACACGCTTCGCACTGCGGCCCTCGTCTGTCATTGCAGCTTGTATCAGCCAGGCTGTTGAGCTGGTGTGTGTGTGTGTGTGTGTGTGTGTTGCAGATCATTGGCAGGGAGGCAAGCGGTACCCGTATGCGCAGGGTGCATTTCCAGCCTTTTCTCAGACCCTTGGTGATGGCGTCATCCATCAGACCTCCCAGTCCACTCACTACTGGTGGTGCTAGGTAGCCATTGGGGAGCTCATAGCCTACATCCTAGTCATGAATGCTGCAATTGCAGTCCTGCTGACAATCTTCCCACGTCAGCCCCCTGGGCAAACAGCTCCCTGTGCCTTTTACTCTTCACTTTGGCTTGCAGAGATGTGCAGTAGTTGGCATGGTTACTGTCTTCCATACCTGGGTGCCTGAGTCTGACCTGATTCAGCCTCTCCTAGCTGGGGCTCCAAACATATATGATTGTGTCGCAAAGCTGTCATGTTCAAGCGTGGTTTGAGGCCTTGTCTCTTGCATTCGGCACGTTATGTGGTCCGGCCTTGCATGACTCACACATTGTGTTGGTGAGCTGAAGCATCACACTGCAGTGTCTGTTTGAGAAATGGGTGCAAGTACATGGCATACTCTGTGGCCCAAAACCATCTTGTCTCACCATTTGCCTGCAAGCAAGAACACTATTCATCAGTCCGGTAGTTCCTGCTGTGTGCTTGGGCCTCAGATCTTAATCATCAGTCCAATAGTGCCTGCTGTGTGCTGGGGCTTGGATCTGAACCAGTAGACTAAACCCTCTGTGTCAATACAAAGATGCCTCACAAGGTGTGTGTGCCTGTCATGCAGCTTATGGCAGTGATGCAGTCCACATGGTGACAGAGGAGGCTCTGGCTGAGAGGAAGGCAGCCCTTGAGGGGGATCCAGGCGCTGACAATGCTGTCAAGATTGACATGCCACAGACGCCTTCCATGCACCAGGCACAGTCTGTGGAAGAACCAGCCGAGCCACTAGAGACAAGGGTAGGCGCCAGCCATTCTTGTCATCAAGACACAGTGTGCTGACAACATGTTCTGTTGCAGACTGTCCTTTGCTGTTTCTTCATACCTTGTACATCACGGGCCCACCCGACTTGTCTGAAGGCCTGCTAGAGTTGTACATGACTTGAGGCTGGTGGAATGTGGAAAGCTAGACTTTGCTGCTGCAACTGATGCATCCAAGGAGGACTCTGGCCCCAGATACTGCCCCACGTCATGGAAATCTCCCACACTTTTTGGGACCCTCTTCCTGCAGAGGCTGGACCCTGTCACAGGTCAGCCAGCCACTGATATTGACACTGGTACTCTGCTGATCAGGGTAAGCGGCCATCGTCACGGAGCAACCTTCCTTCCCCGGCAGCTGGTGGTTTGGCCAAGGTGTCAGTCAAAGGGCAGAACTCGTGAGGCCCCTTAGTTGTGCTTTTTCTTCCTGCTTCAGCCATCTCAGTCGACAGCATGTATGAGTGGTGTTTTCTGCATAGCAATGTTGTGACGCCCCTGTGCACAAGTCTGTAACATGTATGCGGCAGATCGAAACAAGAACCTACAGATTGCCCCAAATGTGAGATGAGGGCAAGGCATCTGTACAGTACAGCGCGTGTGCTGCCATTATTGTGAAGCACTCGTGCCCTGTCTTACGCTTACAGGGATGGCAACAAGGACATACAGGGATCTGGCATGGTTCTGCCTTTTGACCCCATGACAATGACCTTCAAGGACCTTCACTACTTTGTTCCTATTCCCAAGGTGAATGGCGGCTTTCCTTGGCATTGCACATGAACAGCTGTCAGTCAGGACCTCAAAATGACACATGCGTGACTGTCTTGAAAGCATGTTGCGCTTGGGTGCTGTGTGCTACAGCCATCTCTTCACAACCCACGCTTCGTCAAGCTGACTCCCAAGTGCCTAACTTCTTATGCTGTATACATGAGTTTGCTTTGTCAAGGCAGCATGGCGACAAGATGCAAGGTAAAAAGGTGCCTGGTTGGTGGCATGCTCCTTGCCTACTGCAGCTTTGTGTCATGCTCAGCAAGCTGCAGTAGGTAAGGAGCATACAGCTGACCAGACCCCTCTTCCCTACTGCATCTTGTCACCATACTAGTCACACAGTAGAAGTTTGCCAGGCAAACTAATTTAACACAGCCTGCCAGCGCATCAATATGGCCTGCAGGAAGCTGCAGTGGGAAAAGAGCACGTTCACCAGGAGGGTCGGCAGGCCATGCTGGAGCTGCTGCTGGGGATCAGTGGGGCCTTCCATCCCGGGGTGCTCACCTGCCTCATGGGGGTCAGTACAGGCCGGCAGAACCACCCTCATGGATGTCCTTGCTGGCAGGAAGACCTGTAAGTCATTCTGTCACATGTCTCCCTGCTTTGGGTTGTAACTTTCCAGATGAGTTCGGGTGCTGTCTTGTACTGTACCTGTACTGAACAAAGACAGCAGACAAGTGCCCTCCAGCATGCTGCTCACAGCTGCTCAGCACTCATTCAACTTTCATGCTCATCAGCGTTGATGAAATGAGCTTGTGTCACAAGTGGCATGCTCTGGGAACTGTCAGCTGATATACTTGTGTATCCCTGCAGCTGGCAACATTGAGGGGGATGTGCGCATCAATGGCTACCCCAAGGAGCAGGAATCCTTTGCGCGTGTCTCAGGCTATGTCGAGCAGTTTGACACCCACTCTGCAGCTGCCACAGTGTACGAGGCTCTGCTCTTCAGTGGCACTCTGCGCAATGGCACAGAGGTGGATACCAAGACAACCAAGACATTTGTGGACCAGGTGTGGTCAAATGCCAAAAGCTGTTCATTTGCACAGACTGTTGCGTATCCCTTGCTATGTGTGCGTCAGACTGGGTTATAGAAACCCTGCAGTTTGCCCTGTTGTCACCTAAATAAAACTGTTATTAACCATATGTGCAGATCTCTGTAGGAATTGTCTTTGCGCTGCATTACAGCACAAGCAACTCTAGTCAAAACAATGATTGTGTCACTTGCAGGTACTACTTGGCTTGGTGGAGCTTCAGACCATGCGGAATGCAGTAGTGGGCCGCCCAAGGGAGAATGGCCTGTCAGTGGAGCAGCGCAAAAGGCTGACCATTGCTGTGGAATTGGTTGCCAATCCCTCCATTGTCTTCATGGACGAGCCCACCTCAGGTCAGTGCCCTCTGCCTGCATGCAGTGTGCAGTCAGCGGCAACCCAGAGTTGTGTTCATTCTTTCGATTCACAGTATTATTTGCTGGCTGCATTCAATGTAAAGAGTACAACTCAAGTATTGTGCTGACAGCACTATCCATGGGCTGGTTGCTTGTGCTGGTCTTGGTGCGGTACATTGTATTAAAGTGCTCAAGTGTTGCGACTCTGTTATACCACGTATAATTGCGTACTAGCTGCAGCCTGCAACAAGCAGCCTGTTGAGCTTCTGCTGCACAATAGGTGTATTCCAGAGCAGCAGCCATTGTCATGCGCACTGTGCGCAACATTGTCAACACCGGCAGAACCATTGTGTGCACAATCCATCAGCCCAGCATCGACATCTTTGAGTCCTTTGATGAGCTGCTGCTGCTGAAGCGTGGTGGGGAGACCATCTTCAACGGCCAACTGGGCCAAGACTCAAGCCATCTCATTGAGTATTTTCAGGCAAGACATTTGTCCCGGGTATCTTGTTAGCTGCTGTATGCTTGTAACAGCAGGATTGGAATCAGCATCAGCTACACACTTCACCGACAAGCCTTTTGTATTCACGATGCACAGGCCTTCAAGGAACATATCCTTTGTAGCTGCCTGATTACAGTCTGCAAGGTGCTCAATCTGGCAGCGCCTTGCAAATTGGCTGGATTGCAGATAGGAGAAGCAATGCAAGGATGGTGCATGCATATGCAATACAATCAAGGTATCTAGTGACAATCAGTGCTTGTATCTCACCACTGTCTATATGTGGCAACATGATTTGCAGGGGGTTGAGGGGGTGACCTCAATCGAGGAAGGCATTAACCCTGCCACATGGCTGCTGGAGGTGACCACGCCTGGCATGGAGTCCACGCTGGGAGTCAGCTTTGCTGAGTACTATGCATCCTCAGACCTCGCCAAGTACGGCTTTGTCTGTAATGGTCTAGACAATAGCTGTCAACGAAAACACAAAGTCACATCTGACAACTTCCTTATTAGGACATCAGGAATCGCTTACTGATACCATTGTGCATTCTGGTATCAATCTGACAGTTGCTCAAGTTTGCTAGCACAGTGTTTACGCCAAGCAGTGCAGACGTTGTGCAAGTAAAACCAGATGGTATTGCATACAATGCCCCAGCATGTGCTTGTCAGGACAAATGTGCTCTGCACAAGCAGCACACAACGAGCTTCCTGAATGGAACAGGCACTATGCCAGCTTGCTGGCAGACTACAGCGCCCCAGCAGAGGGCAGCAAGCAGCTCAAGTTTGATACCAAGTATCCCAAGCCCTTCATGACACAATTTTGGGCCATCTTTGCTAAGTACATGGCCGCCTACTGGCGCATGCCAGAGTACAATTGAACTCGCATTGTGCTGGCGCTGGCGGTGGGTTTCACCTTTGGTGCCATGTTCTGGAGACTGGGAGACAAATTGTAAGCCTTGCATGAAGCTCTTGTTGTCCTGTGCTGCCCTGCCCGCCTGTTTATCTGCTTGACTATTCATCGCCACTGCCTAGAGAAGGCACGACAAGTGATGCTTGTCAGAAAAGCATACTCTTGCATTCTCTTGCGCTCCCCATGAGTCAAGTGTGTGGAGTTGATACCCATATGACAGCACTCCTGAGATGATGCTGCAGTCTTGAGGCACAGTACAGTGTTGACAATGTGTATTGGTGCAAGCGTAATCAGCATGCATACACAGTTCAAGTTTGGGTACTTGTTGCTGCATATGGAAGTTGTCGCAGGAGCACCCGGGGAGAGCTGTCCAATGTGCTGGGCGCTTTGTATGCTACTACACTGTTTTTCAGCATCATCAATGCCACTGTCATCCAGCCTGTTGTATGCGGAGAGAGAGCAGTCTCTTACAGGGACCGTGCTGCTGGCATGTACTCTGTTCTACCATGGACCATGGCCCTGGTGAACTCTTCTTGCCTGCTCAACATATTGCAGATGCAGGCTTGCAGCTGACATATGGTCACTCAACCTCTCGACTGCCAAGCCACATCTTGGCCGTGGCTGTTATCTGAACTGTTGCGTACAAAAATGCCTTGCCAAGTTGTGGAATCTATATTGGTGTTTGTCTGGTATATTGCAACCTTTATGTGTCTTCATCTGGTACTGTGCATGCATGTCTGTTCTCTGCTGATGGCTTCCAACATCACCAACTAGTTGCTTGTCTGGTACCATGCTGTAAGAGTTTATTGCTGCATGTTGTGCTTGGGTTGCATACACGTAGCATGTGTGTCAAGCCTGTGACATACATGCATTGGATCATGCAGGGCTGCATGGAGATCATTTACATTTCTGTCCAAGGGGCTGTGTATTGTCTGATAGTATACTGGATGTGCTGGTTTCAGAGGGATGCAGGTATGCTGTCACTGCATGCGTCCCTTTTCTCATATGCGGCCATTTGATTGACTATAATCAAATCCAATATAGATACAGATGTCATCAACACAGATGTCATCAACATTTCAGAAGAACACCATGCTGTCTGAGCCAATGTTCATGAACGTGTGTTGCTTGACTGCAAACTGCAGGATTTTAAAGCGTTTTGCCTGACGCTCTATCATGTTTCCTGCTGAATGCACTCTTCAGTTGTGCCAGCATGCCATGGTATGCATTTGCTGACTGCATCTTTGGCACAATGTCTGCAGGAAAGTTCTTCTGGTTCTTACTTTTCAACCAGCTGACCTTGATCTACTTCACCTTCTTTGGTAAGTCTGGCTTTGCAGGCTGCTTTGCAAACATGGTTTTGTGCTGTTCTCTTCTGAGAAGGCAACACGCATGCAGCAGGCTGCAAGGACCCTCAATGACAGCACTTGCAACCGGACTAGCTGCTCAAGACCGTGTGTGCATGGCTACAAGCAGCTTGAATATGTGTTTGTGAAAGGTGCATCATGGCCAAGAAGAATGCACACATTGATGCAGACCCTGGATACCAGGTCTGCAGCTGTTGTATTGGCTCCTTGCAACTTGACAATCACTATTTGCCTGACTGCAGGCATGCTCTGTGTGGCCCTGACGCCCACACTTCAGCTGGCTGCTGTTTGTTCAGCCTGCCTGTACTCCCTGTTCAATTTCTTCGCTGGCTTTGCCATGACCCAACCTAAGATGCCTGGCTGGTGGTGAGAGCCCCTACTGCTGTGTGTTTTGCAAAAGTTTTGCTGCTGATGCAGGCTTGCGTGAGAGTATGCAAAGGCTGCAAAAGCACTATTGGCAATGACTGTTATGTAAGCACATCTGCAAACAAATGTGCGTTGGGCTTTCAGTCAACGTTGAATGATCTGCTGTCACCCTTTACCACTCAACTTCAGATTGACCATGCAGGATCTGGATGTCTTACATGAATCCTATATTTTGGTCAGTGTATGGTCTCATCATAAGTCAGGTGGACGAATTGAAAACAGCCTGTACTCTCATCAGTGGAGAGGTTGTGCCGGTTGATGAGGCTGCCCTTATCATCTTTGGCTACCAATAAGCACCTACTGTATGTGTTGTAGCCTATACCACTGTGTGTGGCATGGGGGAGTGTTGCATATCAAAGCCATGCAGCCTGCTTGCACAGTTTACTATGTGTTGGCTGTCAATATCTGTTGTGTGTGCCATTTGTTGAAGCCCACATGCACAATATATATATGGCCAGGCATCACTCTTGCTCCCTTAGTGTACGACTGATTTTGAGCCCCTGCCACAGAGCGACGTGTAATGCATGTTTTGCACTAGCTGGAAGCTGAGCGAGTCTGCCTGTGCTGCAGTCGAGGAATGCTAGGCTGGATTGTGCTGATCCTGATAGCGTGGGTGTTTGTTAATTGGTCAGCAGCATACGTGGCTCTGGCCAAGCTAAACTATCTGCAGAGCTGAGGATACTCCTTTACTCCCTTTGACAGTCAATTGCGAACAACCTGGTTCGACCACTGATTGCCTCAAGAGGATGTTGAAACACATGCACCCTGATTAGCTATCGCGGCAAATCTTCCAGAGATTGTAACAGCGTACTACACGGTGTTGCCTAAGTAAGGTAATTCCATGTATTTATGACTCAACACCTGTACATTTGTGCGGCACTTTTTGGGTAAATTGTCTTGTCTTGTTTCCCATTAGCCTACTGCCTCACTAAAGAAGTCTGCAAAGGTCTACAAAATGATACTTCAGGTCATATTGAGTCCAGATGACAACATACATTGTACATTACGCACAATATGATAGTGAAAGTGAGCTTGAGCAGCACAAGCTTGAGATGAGATATGCTTTGCAGCTTCTGATACGTTCAAGAAATGCTGAGTCAGACTGAGTCAGTGCTCATATATTGGTCTGCATTGTAGGCAGCTCACGAAAGGCTGACAAGTGCATGCAATGTTGTGTCTCACCAGAAAGGGCATCTTGTTTCGTCTGCAGATATCAATGTCTGTCACGCACGGTGTGATGAGTATCTGCTTTCTATTTTGATGTCTTGCCATGACATACTGTGCAAGAAACATGATAGCAACTGCTGCCTGGACCTGCAAATGCATGCAAGATTACCCAAACTCAATTACCGGCCCACAGCTCATTCAGGATTCCCTGTCATTTGCAATCTAGGCATGCGTGCATTTACAACAGACTGAGATGCATAGATAGCATGCAAGTCAAAACAGACTTGAAGACTTACGTGGTGTATAATTGCATGCAAGATCTAAGAATCCACCATCATTGATCGTTCCAATGTAGCTCGGGCTATCTAGTACTGTCCAGCTTGCCAGTGCTACTGGCCCCACATTAGCACAACATATTTTTCGGCTTTGCACTCTGACTTGCAGTTACTACAGCACATTCAGCATACCGAAGGTCAGCTTCTGCCCAAGGCCGTCCGAGTGGTTGCAGAGCTAATGGCGAGCCTGCAGAAACACTGTTACAAGCAAATGTTGAGTTGCATGACACGTATGTCGGAGCTTTGGCGATGTGCAGCACAACAATGCACACCATAGCACAGCGACTACCGTGGCAACAAGAGCATTGTTGGTCTTTACGGGAGGTGACTTCCTGCAGGAAGTCTGAGTCTGCCTTTCGGGGCGGGCAGCGCATGCCTTGGCTCTCAAAGAAAGGCATTATACCCTCTCTAGGCCCATAGTACACCATCTTACCTGCAGTGAATCACATGTTGAGTGCAATTCTGAATGTCAAACGGCAATGTGCAGAAGGCAAATAATCACACGTGGGTACTGTTCTACCTGCAACCGCAGAACAGTTTACTTGATGATGTAAACAAGGCCAGTAACCAAGCAGTAACAGCTATGCTCTTCAGTACATAAGTCTGTAGGCTGCTGAAGCCTTGGCACAAACTTGACCTCACAAATATCTATTACCAACCAAGAAATAAAATTTGATTCTACAATGCCTAGCTTACCTTCGGACATGAGCAGGATGTCATCGAAGAGATTGTAGGTCTCAGGCGTGGGCTGTAGCAGCGCAACAAGCATGGTTGCTTGGCGCAGGTGGCTGAAGTCACGCAGGGTGCGGGTGATCTGGAAAGTGGTGCTGCTGTCCAGTCCTGTGCTGATCTCATCTAGGAATAATGTTTTCTTTGGACCCACCAGCAGCTCACCTAAATGACATTAAAGCTGAGCAGCTTGCTATTGCCAGTCAGATACAGCTCACGCTGTCTCATATGTGGTAACGGTGACAACAAATTTAACGGTCTGCAGACAGAGTGATCACCTGCAGGCCTTTGCGCATGACTAGCAACTGCAGGATATGTGTCAGCACTGCTGCTTGCGTTAACAGAAGCAATCAATTGACGTTCAGTGTCTGGTTCATGGTACTCCACCAGTATCTAGACTCAGCATGCAGAGGACTGCTGTCATGCATCAAAGGCTGACTACACCTGGTTCCAAGTCAATAGCACATGTATTCTTACATGTGCTGCATACCTGTTGTGACACGCGCTGGCCTCCACTACCCATGGACTTGATCAGAGCCTATCAAGGTGTCCTCGCACACCTGCAACAGTGACCAAATGTCAGTCACTGTGCAATTCAGATGTCCGACGCTCAGCATCCAACAAACAGATGACGTGATCAGGCCATCATGTGCTGTATCATGACAAACAGAGCCTCGGGCAGCACTTGCAAGCAATCCTGACTCTGCTGAGCAGCCATGTTGTTGCATGGGACATGCACAATATGCTGCAGGGCGTTGTCAAGAGGCCTGGCAAGCACGCACTGTGACCACTAGGCAGAAGGGGATAAGAGCTTACATCCAGGCCCAGCAGCTTGATGACAAGGTCCGTCCTGATGGATTCCCGCTTCCCTGAGAGCGCTGAGGCTTTGGTGAACAATTCAACCTCCCTGTCAGGCTCAATGTTCAGCTCTTTTTCCCGGTCGGGCAGCTCCTTCAGCTCCTCTGCAAGGCAGCAGCATATTGATGAGCAGTGTCGTTGCTTGGACTGGTCTGAGCAATTAATGGGCATAAATTGGCATTAATGGGCGTGAGAGTAGATTGGCACATCAGCTGATGACCCATTGCGGGCTTTGCCTCTGAGCCAGAGACAGCTGATACAAAGACCATGCACACAATGCCAGCATGCTTGTAGGGCAGAGGCGGCTGTCTACAATGCACAGCACATAGCAGCCAGACTCCTCAAGCAACTGCCAACATAGGTTGTGCAGGCATAGGAATCGTCAAGACATACACGTCCAGGCCTGATTTAGACATTGACGGTGATGATGTACTATGCAGGTGATGCTACAGAAAAATGCTCAACACATAAAGTCTGCTCACCAACTTTGTGGCCGACGCCTTGGACCCTGGCCGCAAAGTCTAGTGTTTCCTTCACTGTCAGCAAGGGCTGATGCAGGTCATTTTGGTCCACATAGGATGCAGTGTGCACTGCCATGAACTGGTCAAAGCCCTTGCCATTGTATGTGATGTCCCCAGTCACCTGCATCAAGGCCAAACCGCCAATGTATTGTAGCACAGTTGAGTCAGGCTGCTCAGAGTGTATAGGCTACACAGAGCAGCAAGGCATTCGCTGCATGCATGTGGTGTGTCTTGACATGCGCGAAGCTGTTTGTCACAGCACTGTATGTCTGCTTGTCTAAGCTTGGAAATTATTAATGTACATGGGCGTACAAAGTCTGCAACAACAATACATTTTGCTGCATAGATCTGTGCGCAAGTTTGAAAAATCAACTTGGCACCTGTGCATGAGCGGCTTACATGCATGGCTGTCTTTTGAAGACGGCCAGCCAAGGCATTCAGCAGAGTAGATTTGCCTGCGACAGGTGATCCCAAAAGCAGCGTGATGCGCCCAGGTTGCATTGTGCCACTGATGTCATCCAGAATGCAAAATTGAGTCTTGCTTGGCTTCATGAGACCCACCCGCTCGAGTACATTCTGCAGCAATAACGCATATCATGTAAGTTCCTAGGCTAAAGATGCATGTTAGACTGTATCAGGTGCATGCTAAATGATACTGCAACAGCATGTTAATAGTGACTGATACTGCAGCAGTGTCCCATTTCAATATCTAAAGTATGGATTTGCATGCATCTGCATCTTACTTCTGCCTGACAGTGCACAAGGTATGTTGAGAGCAAGGACATGAAACGTAGATAAGAGGGGGCACCGACCTCAAACTTGTTGCGATAGGCATTCAGCACTGTCGGCTCGCCCCTGGCTCCGTCATCCACCTCAGACACTTGCGAGGTCGACGTGTGCTCTGCACTTCACACACTATTTCAGTGCCTGGCTGATGTGCCTTTCACAACAATCGATAGTTTTGTGCAACATACCTCTCGAGCCGATCTTTGAGTTTGCCAAGGAACAGTGAGGCATCCGCATCCTCGCTCTGCACAGAAAGTCAATGTCCGTGCTTGAACAGAAGAGAAAGGTCTTGCTAAACATGCTTGCACTGTATACGTAGGTCCACAAGGAGTCAACCGTACAAGCCGGACAAGAACGTTGCAGCAGCTGCAGCACGCCCTACAGTGTACTGCAAGGACAGCGCAGGGCTTGCACTTCAGGCTGCGGGAAAGACTGACATTTGTAGCGGTCCCTCTGATCGGTTGCTGGGCATGACGACGGCTCCAGCACACTCGCAAATTAAAGCAATCTTGTCAAGGTACGCGACATCACCTCAAGGGCCTGAGCGACGACAAACTTAAGCTTGCTGTGAGCCTGTTTTGCAGAGCAGCACTGAACAGTGGGGAAGCTATGCTGCCTTGACCAGTGCTGCCTTGCTTTGGTGTGGCATCGCTGCACACATATAAGAAGAGCAAATCTCCATAGGTGTAGTTGCAGTCACACAATGCCTCCTGTGAGCCTGCTTTCGCAGAGCAGCACTGAACAGTGGAAAAGCTGTTCTGCCTGAACCAGTGCTGAAGTGCTTTGGTGCTGCATCACTGCACACCTGTAAGAAGAGCAAATTTACACAGGTGTATTTGCAGTGACACAATGCCTGCTGCAAGCCTGTTTTGCAGAGCA
>JAABUK010005456.1_pt1 | contig 19796 bp, 30 predicted proteins | sample 5559141 | NCBI WGS metagenome assembly JAABUK01 (sample SAMN10711869, study PRJNA513367) | rock metagenome | isolation source: Antarctica rocks | place: Antarctica: Victoria Land, Pudding Butte nord | collected 2016-01-03 | reverse complement strand
GAGGTTGAAGCATGAGAATGAGGAGCTGCGTAAGCTTGGAGAGGACGCTGTTCTGGATCAGCAGCTCAGCAAGGCGCTGCAGGAGACTGACAAGCTCAAGCTGGCTGCTGACGCCTACAAGAAGGAGCTGCTGCAGCAGAAGGTTGGTGAGCTGCAGGCAGAGCTGGCGCAGACCACTAAGCGCCTCAAGGTGGCAGAAGAAGAAAAATCAGGTATTGGGGAAAGCATGCATATGGCATGATGCTGTTGTGTGTGAGAAGGTGGCAGAGGTCGCCTGCTGTCCGTGCCTGCTGTGTGTGTGTGTGTGTGTGTGTGTGTGTGTGTGTGTGTGTGTGCGCGCGCATACATGAGTGAGCAATGCAAAAGTTGGCATGCAGCCAATTTGACGCTGACACAGACAACAGGCCCCCATGGCATGCTTTGATATAGCGAATGTGTATTACTGTGTGCTTTAATAGCATGCTAAATCAGGATCACCGCAGACTAGCCTTCTGTTTGCCTGAAGCCCTTCAAGGCGCTAAGGGAGGCCGCAGGGACAGCTTCAAGCGTCTGGACAAGCAGGCCAGTCACCAGTCTCTCAATGGTATAGCAGAGGAGAATGCTGCAAGTTCTGCCAGCCTGCAGACCAGCACTGGGGAGCGCAAAGACCTACTTGCTCGCCTGCAAGGTCCTGAACAGACCAGGGGTGATTTGGACCAATTGCTGGCTGCTGCAGCTAAAGTCCTTCAAGACGCAGGCATGCTTTGCACAACTGCTGTATCGCCATTTGCCACTTGTGGTCTAGAAAGGCGGTACATAGTTCAGCTTGCTGCCATGCAACTACAGCTGAAAACTAGTCTGTTGCATGAGCAACATGGACGACATGCTTGCTGCTTGTGGGTGCCGTTGCTACTCACACAAGCATACACATACTTATGGGTCATCAATGACACAAACCCCTTCAATCAGCTTACACAATTGTACAAATCAAAAGTAGTATTCTGTACTGTTGCTACTAAAGTGGAAATTGTGTTGCAGAGACTCTGGAGACCCAGCTGGCAGAGGCAAGGAGCAGAAACGCTCAGCTGCAGGGTGAGGTTGAGAAGCTGAATGACACAGTCTTCAGCAAGACTTTCCGTGCTCCCAGTGCCTGGGCTGAGCGTGAGGTCAAGTACAAGATGGAGAAGAAAGACTGGGACACCCAGGTGACCTGCTGCATCTCATATTTATCGTAGTGCCTATAGCTCAGGCGGCAGGACTGTATTTCAAAACATGCTTGTGCTGCTTCCCTCAGCAATACTCGAACTGCACAGAAGACGAGTTGCATGTCAGGAAGCTGCCAGTGCAGATCATATCAGCACATTTCCAAACACCAAGCTTGTCATTCAGGATACAACCACTGGCATTGTGTGACTATCTGTCCAATTGTACTGGGTTGTGGCATTGATTGGAAACAGCCATGCTGCGTGTGTCTTTCACTTACCCAGGCAACAACCTTATCTGCATCGGTGTGTAGGTGGAGCGCTTGCAAGGCATCATCAACAAGTTGACTGCTGAGAATGTGGAGTACCGTGACAACAACAAGACCCAGCAGTTTGAGGTCCGCATTCAAGAGCTACAGCAGATGCTGAAGCAAACAGGTGAGGTCTTGAATCTACTGCTCAAAGAGGGGCAGTGTGTTTACACTGTGTGCACTTTCCTGCGTGTCCTACTCAATCATATGCTTCTGGCTTGACAGACGCAGACTTACAGCCGTGTTAGGTGCTTAGTTACATTAGCAAGTCATTGCATTGAGGAAGCTGTTATCGACAGTACTGTGAGAATGCAGAGAGCAGCAAGGTGACAGCAGAGCGTGCACTGCATGAGCTGCAGCTGGACATGCGTAGCCAGATTGAGAAGTATGACCAACTTCAAGAAGCCCGCAGGTCAGTTCCAGACTTGCTTCGCATTTTTGGTTAGGTTTCAGGTTTGTCGAGATCTGTTGTGTAGCTTTGCACTTGTCATCAGCATATAAAACTTTAGGCTTTGACAGCTGATCCAGCAAACGTGTACACTAGCAGCAGCAACACCCTGCAAATTATACATGCATGCCGCTGTTGGTACTTGCAACTATGGCAGAATGCACTTCGTATGTGTTGATGCTCTGATCCGCTTGGCTGAAGCGATGTCTGATGCGCAGACACCAGGAGGCTTTGTCGGAGGAAGGTGTCACTTCAATGATAGATGGCTTTGACCGGCAGCAGATTGGGGGTGTGCAGCCCCGAAGGACACAGACCAAGGGCACTGCAAAGCAAGCCACCAGTGCTTTGGTGCCAGATGCCACGTCTGCTGAGCCATCAGCCTTGCAACACATTCAGGAAGCCGGTCCTCACACCCATGTACAGGTACGCAGTTTGGCTTGTTTTTCGGTGGACTGATTACACATACAGCATTCAAGGAACTACTCAAATTTACTGTGTAAGTCTATGTTGCATGCAGCAATGGACAAAATCTTGTCTTTGTGGCCAGTCAAGCATGAGGGAGGCATTGCTTGTACATCAATATGCAGGGCTTGACTTCATGCTGTACAAAGGCTGACTTTACCCAAACTGCAGCTGCACATGCACCCTTCTGCCAAGCATGTTCTGTCTGCCAAGCAACAGCCCAATTTGCAGTGTTGACCTCCTTTCTGCTCCATGCATAAACAGAACACCTTCCACTCAGCAAATCTGCCTGCAGGAAGTAGTCAGTGACTTTGACACACACCACATTGGTGTCCAACAGCCACACGCATCCCCTCAAGATGAGGCTGGCACTCATCTGCACAACCAACCAGTCCCTGACGTCACCAGCCAGCAACCTGCACACACCTTGGCAGCCACTCAGGACTTTGCTCCACACACCAGCTCTAGTCAGCAGCTTCCCATGCAGCCTCATGCCAGCAATCCTAGTGCTGCCCAGGATCAGTCTGCTGCACAATCTGCACAGCCTCAAGCTCATGTTTCCGGCTTGTTGCCCACTCCCAGTCAGCAACAACGTGATCAGTCAGGTGTCGGTGTGTTTCCCCAGTCACAGGCAGGCCAGCTGTCAAGCAGCTCAGAGGCTAGCATACCACCAGCAGAGCATCAGTTACAAGAAGAGGCCAGCGTCAGTGCTCGAGAAGCAGCAGGTGCTTTTCAGCAGCAGGGTCCTGCTAGTCACAATGACCCAGGTCAGGCTTTGTCTTCAGGACAGTCACCACAGCAGCAGCAGCAACTCAGGGTCGACGCATCTGCTGAGGTATTGTCATACACGCAGCTGCATCCTGACGGAGCCCCACACACTGTACATAGCAGCACAAATGCTCCGCAACAGCAAGCCGGGCCTTCAGCAGATCCTGAGTCACCATCGATTGCCCAGCTGCAAACTCCACCAAGTGATGCTGCTGGCATGCCAGTTGCTCAGCAGGAACAGCATGCTGGACAGACCGAGGCTGCCGGCATGCCATCTGATCACCAGCAGCACCAGGCTGGAGTCAATGAACCTGCTCAGACATCATCAAGTCAGCAGGTCCAGACGTCAGAAGAGTCAGCCTCTCAGACTTCAGCTTCGCAGGCAGCACAGCATGAGCCTGGACACCTCGACAGGCAGCAGGGTGATGCCACAGCGGCTGCTCAACAGCGTCAGGATCCTGCTGAGACTGCTTCAGATTTGCAAGGCGTGGGTCAGCAACAGCCAGAAGCAAACAGCAGCGCGTCTGATGCACAGAGAGGCGGGTCTCTGACATTGGAGGCAGCCATAAGCTCTGGCGTGCAGCAGGAAGGATCTGAAAGAGAAGCTGAGGACAGAGGTGCAGGCTTTCCAGTTGGACCTCTAGGTGATCATTCTTCATCAAATGCTGTCAAGTGTTTGCAAGCATATGCTTTCATAAGCTGAAAGACAAAGCAGAACTCCTCCTTGCCTGTAATCCAACTGGATTGGCCACTCAACAATCATCTAGATTCTGGCTTTTAGTCATTGTCTCAGAGTGTATTGGCTGCAGATGAGGATGACTCTGACACAAGTTCATCTGAGGATGATCTGCTGACCGTCAAGGATGCCGTCACGCACATTGTGCGCTCCACCAGGCACTCCAGAGCCAACAGTAATGATCATCTAGACCAGTTGGAGGATCACAAGGAGGCATCTCCGAGTGATCGGCCAGATCCTCAGACAGCTGCTGACCCACTGGCGACAGTCAGAGGAGTCACGTTCTCAGATGCTGGTCACATCTCCCTCTCTGGTGCATCTTCCTTACCACCCCTGGCCACTCGCCGGGCCCCTGGCGGCAGCAAGGAGGCTAATGAGATGAATGGGGGAGGTATTACTGCAAGGAGTGAGAGCAGCGAGGCATGGTCAGAGGAGAGGATACGCCAGCTTGAGGAGGACAAGGCAGCCATTGAGCGTCTGTGGGGAGAGCATGCTCAGGAGAATGACATTGGAGTGCTGAAGTTCAAGCTGGTATGCTCGCCGCCGATTGCACTGGCCAATCAGCGCTGCAAATGCACTAAATATGTTCTGCACAATGACCTTTGCCATCCTCACAACCTCCTGCAGGCTGTTGTGCATGTGCTCTTGGTCATCTGCTGACATGCCTACATACCTGCTGTAAGAAGTCCTGGCCTGTTGCTTTCACAATTTGCATTGGTCACAACTCTACATACCAGGCCGACATGCTTGTGTTATCGTACTCTGTGGTGTATGCAGGCTGAGTTTGAATCTCGGTGTGAGATGTATGAGGCTCAAGTGACTAAGATGCAGCGCTCCCTGGAGAGAGGTGATGATGAGAAAGCCAAGGTGGAAGAGCAGCTTGCCAAAGCCATGGCTCTCACAGCCCAAGGAGACAAGCAGGTGACAGCTTCTGCATGCCAGCTCTCTAACACTCATGAAAGAGACAGTTGTTCTTGACACGACACAACCTGGCATTTGTTGCAACCGACACCTTAATAGGATCTTGCCTGCAGCATACCCAAACATAAGTTGAGATGCGTTTGCTGCATATCTGTAGGAAATGTGCACAGCAGCACTATAGGTCTCATTTTGAGTCAGCTCAGAAGGCTGAGGCATGTTGTGAAAATGTGCAGGGGCTGGCAGCCTTGAGAGACCGCCTATCAATGGTTGTCACTGGCAGAGCCAGCAAAACCTCTCAGCTTGAAGAGCGTCTCAAGGTACAGCTCACCTGCTTCCTTGTCTGAGCTGTTGATGCTCTTCCAACCATAGTGGACTGTGCACAGCCTGTCATATGAGAAAATTGTAGCAACAGAGCATGGCAGTTCCAATAGGTTGAAGGGGAAACTAGAGTACGTGCAAGGCAAATACGGCGCATGCTCACAACAGATCATACTGTCATTTGAGTGTACACAGCAGCATGTGATTGTGAACACACACTTCATCAAAGCACAGCACATTGAGAAATGCTGTTCTTGCTTTGCTTATGCCTTCACAGTTTGGCAAGTGATAGCCCTTCTCTGTCTGCAAGCTTGCTACAAAACACACCGGCACAGACTTGCACCCTCACTGCATATTGTCAGACATGCTGCATTAATATGGTGTGAGTTTCACAGGAAGCTGAGGAACAGCTGCAGCAGAGCTACAGGGAGAGGGCGAGGCTGGAGAAGCAGCGAGCCAAGCTGGAGCAGGAACTGGCCAGCTGGAGCTCCAAACTGGGCGTCAGCATGGACCTCTCCCGTGCTGAGTCCCTTGAGCCCTCAGAGCCCTCTGGCAGTGATAAGGTACGACCCCAGTTGCTTTTAGCTTGTCATGGATGCCTGGTGGAAACAGCTGAAAGTCATCTTTTCGTGAAACATCCAGGCTAAGTCTTGCCTCTAGTTTGCACAGTAGCTGTTGGGAGCCTCGTGATAGCAAGTCTTGCTTCTACATCTGGAGCTGTACATGCACATCATGTATCACTCTTGCTCCACCTTGTTGCTGCTGGCCGGGAAAGCAGCCAATGCAAGCATGGCGAGCCTGTTCCAGCAGTTACCACTGTGCAGGGAGAGCGCAAGCTGCAGCACTGGAAGAGCAGTGGCAGCAACATAGCTGGCTTGAATGACGGTGACATGGAAGTGATGCGGTTGAGGGAGGAAAATGAGGCCCTCATGGACAGCTTAGTTCGCACCAAGGTTGAATTGGCTGAGACTGAAGGTCAGCCTGCTGAACACAAAGCCTGAGCTGCTTGTACTTCTGTGGGTGCATGTGGTCCAGTGCTGTCAGATCTGCATCAAAGCTCAAGTCTGCAGCATGGAGGTGTCCAGTAATTCACGGCTTTCTTGACTCACACCTTGCCTGGGTCTTGCTACTGCCCTAAATGATGTATCTGATGAGTCGTGCCCATTGACATTGCAACACTGTCTTCTGTACTCTGTCTATAAACAAGCAGGCTGGGTCATATTGTCAATTAATGCTCAAGCAGGATCAGGCAAGCACATGCCTTGCTGTTTGCAGGAGAATACCTGAAAACAAAGCGCAGTTTGATCCGTGCAAATGAGAAGCTGGCTGGTTTGTCAGAAAAGGTTGACGGTCTGAAGCTGGCGTTGAACAGGGCTGGAGTACATGACAACTCCGACTCTCCAAGTGCTAAATCCGACACCTCGACTCAGCCTTTTGGAACCCCCAAATCAGTCCAAGCAGGCACACCCAAAACAGAGGCCATGGCTACTGTCAAGTTCTGATCCTGACCTTATATAAACATGATTGCTGCAAAGTCATACAGACTGCATGTCTGCAGGCCATTGTGTTGAGACAAATTGTTTGTTGGTCAAACATGTTGAAGCTCCAGTTTGTTGTTGCGTGAACCTTTAGCTGTTGGCAATGCTACTAGAGGTTAATTGTTGTTTCAGCTTGTGTAGCTTGTGAGTAACCAACACATGTATTGAGATTCTGTGACACCTTAGCCCATGATGAATTGATAGACTGAGGTACTAGCTGTACTAATTTAGAGCATCATGAGAAGCAACGAAGCTGCAAGATAACACCTAGACTAAACCTGGCTATTTGATGTAGATGCTAAGATGTTTATCGCGATGATGTGCAAAGCATCTGCTCATGCAGCTATGGTAGTCCCCATCTGCAGATGCTGTCATGGCATGGGCGCGTTACATGATGCATCAAACCAGTCTAACGCATGACTGTCGGATAAAGGAAGCATGGTAGTGAAGATCCCACACCTTGCATTCGCCCAATGTCAACCAGCATCTAGACACCTCAGTATGCCTAGTCAAAGTTGCTGTGGTTCAAAGTTTAGCATGCACAAGAGCATCATAACTTGTCAAGTCTACAGGAATAGTAGCCAGCAGCATCGCATCCGTCAAAGCATTTTCTCTCATCTTGAAGGCTTCCAGATAGCTGGGATGGATGACACCGTGAATAAGGGCTAGCTTGTCTGGATATGCGCCTATTAGCAGGGAATCCCATTGCTTTCCACCTTGGTCACTGTCCTTTGCCAAAACTTTGCCATGATACGCTATTTTTGCTCCAAAGGCCCCAAGGGCAGGTGCGCAAGCCTCTAGGTACTGCTCATAATGCTGTTTTCCAGTATTTGGTGCAAAGTGCAACAGATTGATCATATGCACTGGCGTTCCTGGCTTGGGGCTCTGCTGATACATTTTCTTGATACGATTGTAGCCCGGGAGACTATGAGTTCTGGGAACATCTGCGCTACCCGTGCTGCCACTTGCTGCCTTTGTGTGAAAGTCTGCAGGGGTATCTTCAATTTCTGTGTGAAACTCATCCACGAATTGTCCTAAGTTTTCTACACGTGCGCTGCCTGGCTCTCTCAGGTCTTCTGGATACTGAACGATGAGGGCAAGGTCCCACAGCTGTGAGTTTCTCGGCTCGAGTCGGGCTGGTGGAGCAATCACGGCTTCTCCTTGACCAGCCCATACAAGTCTGGGCTGCTGAGCTTTGGGCAGCCTTTGCCATATTGCAATCAGGGATGGGATGCAGCTGGCAATACTGCTCCAAGGGGAGGGTGAGCAACCAGACGGTGGGCCCAATTTCAGCAAATAAAACTCTTGAGTCATCACAGCTTCGGCAGCACGTTCAGTGACAAACTTGGCGAAACTGTCAGGCAAATAGGCATGCAGACAACTGCATGCACCACTGCCAGGTGGACGCAACGGCAACGACGCAGCGCTCTGACAAGCAGTCGTGTGAGTCAATCGTTTGCAACATGCCTCGTGAGGCAGGTTTTGAGGTTAACCGTCCAGGATCGAGATCCAAAGCGAGCACGAAACCATGCGCAGTCAAACCACAGGTTGAAACCATGTATGGTCAATACAAGGCAACCATTGTTTGTTTTGGTACGCGCACGCCGTAGTGCTGCTCCCGCAAATCGTACAATCGCATTTAACAAACACATCTCATTCGGACTAACCCTGCGAAGGCTATAGACCTGAGCTTGCAGGTGGCTTGTAGTGTATGAAGGTAGCGGCAGGCTGCTTTCAACTGCCTAGGATCTTCAATCTGCGCAAGGTCACAGAATTAAACCGCCGCACCAGCTTGCGTTGCAACACAATGAGCCAGGGGTGAGATGCGTCATATCAAGCAGGCATACACAAGGCACGTTTATGACTTCACCAGTCATACTGCTGCACCTGCAGACGCCCTCACAACCTTGCTGGCAAAAAATACCTGATCACAGGAAGCACTGACGGTATAGGCCAGCACACTGCCTCAAAGCTTCTGGCTGCTGGAGCAGACGTCATCATTCATGGCAGGTGAACTAAATGCAAGGGGTGGAATTGCTAATCTGCTACAACCACCTACCAAAGTGACAATCACTAGACTCACTGTCATTTTGTGCAGCTCAGGAACCCACAGAAGTTGGCAGAGATCAGCAAGGTTTTGGCTTCAGCTGCAAAGGGCGGCAAGATTGCCTCATACCTATGTGATCTAGGCTCCTTTGCTGACATCAGGCAATTTGCAGAGGCTGTCAAGGCTGAGCACACCACTATCAATGTCCTGATCAACAATGCTGGAGTGTTTGAGAACAGCAAATCCCTGTCCAAGGATGGGTATGAGATGACGTGGGCCATCAATGTTCTTGCTCCCTTTCTACTAACATCTCTGCTTAAAGACATCATCACAGAGCGTATTGTTAATGTCTCCTCAATATCAGCTGGCACATCCATTCATTTTGACAATCTGCAGCAGGTGATCTGAAGCCTACATCTGTGTTTGTGATGCATTTGACAACATATGCCTTGCATATACCTTGCAAGTCATTGCTATCCCGAGTTGATCTTCAGTTTATTTACCCTTTTGGATGCGCAATAGCTAGCAGTGCAAGTGCTGAGCAGAGCATGTGACTGGCCTGTGAAGTCGAGTAGCGCTTATCACAGCACTTTTGCATTGCAGAAGCAGTCTTGACAGTCCCATTTGCACTGCAAGGTGTCATTCAAGCATAATGCTTGCTCAACGCAGGAAAAAGGGTACAGTGGAGACGATAGCTATGCGCTGTCTAAGCTAGCCAGCATGATGTTCACATACGACCTGGCAGAGTTGCTGAAGCCTAAGGGTGTCATTGTCAACTGCCTGGATCCTGGCACTGTCAACACCAAGTTGTTAATAGCAGGCTGGGGCGCTTGTGGCATTGACATCAAGGTAGTCACTGCAACTGCTCTTTCTACAGATCTGCCATCTGTACTTGCTGACAAGCTATGTACCTGTCAGCTGAAGCTGCATATCTTGCCAGCCTCCCTGCAGCCTGAACGCAAACAAGCTGTGTATCTGGTGCATGCAATGGGGCAACTTGAGCATGCTTTTGTTGACACCGAATCTTATGTTTGGAAGTCCATGAGGCAGGTGTCTTGTGTGACAAGTTTATCACACTGCTGCAGGATGCCAATTTTGAGTATCAGCTGGCCACTGACCCACGATTAGCCAAGGAGACAGGCAAGTACTATGTGGAGGGAAGTCAGTCACGTTCACCATCTGCATCGCATGATCCCAGTGTCAGAAAACGGTTATGGCGCATCATGGCAGAGCAGACGGGGGCATCCTATTGACTGGCAAAGACCCATATGACGTTTGTCCGCAAAGACAGCTAGCAATTCTATTTGCAATGCCTTGCAAGACAACACCCCACACTGCATCAAGTTTGCCCTGAAATACTCTAGTGATGTGCACTTCCAGCACATACCCTCTGCGTATGATCGGTAAACGAGACATGACAGTATACTGTATCCTCATATATGTGTGTACATATGTGACTAGACTGCAACCCAGCCTTGGCTGCAACGGATCTGCATACAGGCAATCAGCACATCTTGTTGCCACTGATCTAGGCTCAAAGTCAGCATAGGACATGCGACTGCACGAACTTCAGCAATGTTGGTGTGACCAGCGCAGAACAGATCATGAGTGTTGCTTGCATAAAGTTGGTCTTACACATACATGATACATCGTCTGAACTGCTACCAGTACTGTCGGTTCAGCATGAACTGATAACAAGTGTGACCAGTGCAGAGGTTCCGTTATCTATGATAGTTTCACGCAGTCAACTGAGTCGCCAGGAGAAAAGCTGCAGAGGCATAGGTGCTTTGATAACATACACTCTTGATGTCTGTCAGTGATTCAGATTCCCCTTGATCAAATAGACATCACTCGTCAGGCTCATCAGCATCTTCATTTTCAAAGTCTCGGATCTTGACATCAGCATCTTCTCCATACTGTATAGAGTTGTCTATGTAATGTAAAACCTCCTCGATGCTGCAGCCAAACTGAATGTGGTCAGCCAGCATCAATACAAAATAGATACGGATTTAAGTTCACAGAGCAGCCATCCTTGTGTAGCAGATACATTGCTATGTGAGTGTGCAGTCGTGCCTTTGAAGGTGCAAGGCCATATGTAGACCAGCTGTGACATTGCTCACCTGTCTTCATTTGAGACGTCCAGGGGAACAAAGCTAACCATGCTGTAGTCATCCAAGAGAGCAGCAACCTGCAGCATCACAAGCTAGCTTAGTCATCTGATCATGACAGCAGCTACTGCTCACACCTTTCTGCGCTGCAACAATTAGGGCAGTCTCTTCTGCTGCAAGCTATTATTGGTGAAGCTGACATTGGCACTTCGTGTTGTACATGTTTGTTCTGACAAAAGTCGCGGGCAAACAAGCTTGCCACATTGCTCATGTTTTTGTGTCGATTGCCAGCAGATAAGCCAAACTGCAGGGACATGACGTATGCAAATCTTGATTGGCCACAGGCAAGCTTCCCATGCTGTTTCACGCAAGTACAAAACAACAGAGCAAAAGGCTTACAGCATCATTGAGTTTAAGGAAGCCGGGACCCGTTGCTTCTGTCAACTCATGCACCATCTGGCGTGCATCTGGTATAAGGAACCTATCTAGTGATTTCTGCACAGCAGGTCACATCTAGGTGAGCTTTATCGAAAAGCAACCAACTGGTGCTGCCATGCTTCACAGGATGCACACGATGATCAGCAAGAGGTAAGCAAGTGTGTTCATGACTGGCAGGTGGGCATACATGTGCAAGTATTTATGCAACAGCAGGACAATTAGTATATACTTCTCTGCCGCCATGAAGGCACACTGCATCTTCAGCATGCAGTGGGCACTGATGTAACACTAATCAATGCCACATGCATGCAACGTATCCATGTACCTTGTCAGCTATCAAATCCACTTTAGTCAATACATTGACATGTGGCAGCTCTAGCTGCACCATAGCTGCCAGTGCTTGGAGGGAGCCAGCAATGAACTTGGGTGTTTCTGATACAAATTGAGAGTCCACACAATACACAGCGCACATGCTCCAGCCTTGGCCGTGCATCCAATCCACAAATGTGCGGAAGACTGTGGCGTGACTGTACAGCTCAATCTGACCGGGACAGTCAAAGACTAGGTAGTCATCGTCACCGTACCCCTGCAATGGCAGCACCTGACAACTGTGGCATGCTTGGTGCATTTCAGCTGTTGTATGCTGACATCATCTGATTCAACATCTCTGATTCAAGAAGGTGCTGACTATAGCTATGATGGAGGACTTGTGTACTGAAAAACAATCCAGTGCATCAGAGCAACAGCAGCATGACATGCTGAATACAAAACATCAATGCAGTAGCCTGTAAAATGCCATGAAGAATAGGATAAATGACAACATGATGCAGGCATCATTTTACATCATCACATTGCAGCCAGAGCAAGCACTGCAAATTTGCAAGTTGTGCAAGTTCACCTCCAACTCCTCCCCAAGCCACTCATCTAGATTCTCTTCTAGGTATTCCATGCAATACAGCAGACCCCTATGACAGAACATGACACTGGTCAGCGACGATGATATATCAGGCTGGTATGGTACAAATACTGTAGTGATGGTGCCAGCAAAACAGCTTGTGGGACAATGCGTACCCATTTGGGCCCAGTGCGCATTCCTCAATCACGTCTTCGAGGGTGACAAGGTCTCTAATGTCAAAGCTCACAGGGTATTGGAACTCTTCAGCTGCTGGGTCTGCATGTCAACATACTCTCCTCAGGCCTGCTGAGATGACGGGTACCAAGAGCATGTGTCCTTACCTAAATTGACGATGTGCACCGTTCTGCCAATTGTTTCGCAATGTTGTCTGAGGTGGTCACAATAGGTGGACTGCAGCAGCAACACACTATAGACTGATCTTCAGTGTGCAAGGCCTGCTGAGCAAGCACTGATCACCTTGCCGCTGCCTGCAGGACCGATGACTAGCTGGGCATAACGTCCCATCAACCAGCAGACCAAACCACAGCGCCGCTCCTTGAGCGCGCTATGCTGCTGTGTCGGCACCCGACTTTGCAGCCACAGCGACCCCGGAACCTTGATATGACGAACGTCCCACAGCAAGCTTGCGATCTAAATATGGGTCTGCGGATAATCGCGTGGCCTCAACGCGCCTGAGAGTGCTTGCGTCTCGACCAGGCTTTGCAGCTCTTGGCACTGCTTGCTGCTTTAGTCATGACTGTGCACGTGGAGCCCCTCGTGAACTGAAACAATGGCAGTCAATGTCTCAGCTGTTGTATCCTGGCATCAGACCTGTGCTGAGTTAAAGAAAGGAAGACTTGTGTACTGCCAGAGGGCGATGCCAATCAGGCGCAAAATCACAGTAAACAGCAATATGCAGCATTTCATGATCTACAGTCAATATGGTGCAGGCATTGTCACAAAACATGACGTGACAGCCAGTGCAAGCATGGCAGAGTTTGCATATGAGCATGGCAAAATCTTGCCAGCAGCAGCATAGACGAACTTGCAGACTGTCATTATGATACAGTATAGCCTGATAAAGCAAGATCATGCGTACAGACAAAATTTAAAAAGCCGAGACAGCTAGCAGGTGTACTGGGTTGGATGCAGCTTAAAAAACTATGTGACAGATACCTTATGTGTCAAGCTTGAGCTGTCAACAACTGCTCAGTTCCCGCTGTACTCAGAAACACTCACATCATGGTCAGACTGTTGCAAAATGTTGTCTTGAACTGATTGCTGACCCTCCCACACTGAGGAACCCCTATACATTGAGACTGTGTGATATGTGAGATGGAGGTGGTGAGGTGTATGGTCAAGCAGGCAGCGGGCTACAGCCTGCAGCTGCCTGTGGCCACCTACAACACAAAAACTCAGGCATATTCTTCACTAACTCCCAGTGTGAAGCAAACCCTGGATCATGTGTTTGAGGGGTCACAACTCATGCGTTGTCGCCCCCATAGATGACTGCAGGCAGGTCAGCTGTGTCTTGACCAGCAGCAGCGCCAAAGTGGCTGTCATGAGTGTCCACTGTTGTTGGTGCTGTCGTAATGGCCTCATGCATTGTGTCAACCGTCCCTGCATGGTTGCAGGTACTTCATCCTTGTTCGTTTTGAAGCCTCAGGGTATCGCTAGTGCATCCAACATCTCATAGGAAACCATGACAGCGCTTGCATGAGCAAGATGCAGACATCACACCCAAAGTAAAATCGCCACGCCTTTGGGATCATGCTGCGCTGACAGTGCAAGAGTGCACTGCTGAATCTTTGTAATCCTGCAACCCTCTGCAGACATGCCATGTTGTGACAACAGCACATGCAGCAAGATACAATAGCAACAGCGATTTAGGTATTACTCACCTGTCCTCTCTGCCAAATGGGCAGCGGCGGCCTTATCAGCATGCACACCAGTGGGCACATCAGTGGAAGCTGCTGGAGCAACATCTACTGCCATCCCAGTCTGATCATTATCCAGGCTGTCCTCTGTGGCTGCAACAGGATGGGCTGTAGAGGCAGCCTTGAAGGCATCAACAGTGCCCTTGGACTCTGTGACTTGCTCTGCAGGTTTTGCCTCCTCATTGCCCTGCAGCAGCAGGCGATTTTTTGTGACTGGCACAGGTGAAAATCAATCCATCAATACATCAATTGCCCTGCAGGATTGAACATGCAACACTCATAGGACAGTTTGCAAGGCAGTAATCTTGCCATGATGCAGCAAAGGCAAATGAACATGCAATGGTAGAGTGTCCCAGTGCATGCACAATGCAATTACCTGAAGCTTCAGTTTTCAGGATGGACTTGGAAATACAATCACTTGTGCTAGTGCAAATCGGCAGGCAAGCGCATACAGTGACTCAGCACTTCTTGTATGTCCAGAGTTTGCACACACACACCTGCTTGCTGTCAGCCAAAGTGGCTTCTAAGAAGTAGTCACCATCCTGTGGTGTGTCATCAACTGCTGGGGCAGCTGCTGCAGGGTCAGGGCCCACAGGCACTGTGTCTAGGGCCTTTCCAGCTGTGGGAGCTTCACTCACAGGAGCACTGCCTGCGTGAGTTCCCCCAATGATCTTCACTGCCTCACTCACTGGCATCTCTGAGGTGTGAGTCACATCTGGCTTGGGCTCTTCTTCTTCAGTGGCTGCCGCTGACAAGTCTTCAGCTGAGATAGCTGCATCATAGCAGACAGCACTATATTCTGATGAACCAAAAGGCATCCATAGCATGCATGGGTGGTCACGCTGCAATACACACACATGATGACAGCAGCAAAACGACTTGAAGATACATGTGAAAAGACCCCTCTCGGAGCAAATTTGTGCAGTGAATGAAGGACCTGCAGAGACTGTCTTTCAGCATTGTGCACAGGTTGCATTCGGCCAAAGCCTTGCATGATGCACCATGGAGCTTGCCTGTCTCAGAACCAGCAGGAGGGTCTACAGCTGCAGCAGCAGCAATTGTGTCTGCCTCTGGCACAGCTGCCTTCTCCTCTGCAGGCTTTACCTGCAGTGTTGCACTCAATGAAGTGAGTGACATTAGTCCCTTTGCACACTTGATCACCTGTGCACTGCATTGCAGCTCTGCGGTTGGCAGTGCAGCAAGCTAGAGGTCGGTCCAGCCTTTGCAGCAGAAAGAACTCAAATCAACAGCTGGAGCAGCAGCAGCACAAAACCAGATCTGCAGACCTGCAGATCTGCTTTTGCTTTGCTGCTTGAGACCTTCTTCGGGCGTTTGAGCAGCGCATAGTCGGTCTGGCCAATCGCACGCTTTTTGCCTTTTTGCTGCTGCTGGGTGTTACTGTCTGCTATGGCGTGCGAACCGTCAACATTGTTTACAGCCTCTGTGCCGTTACTTTGGCCTTTCGCCTGCAAGCAGCAGGCACGTTTCGTGTAAGTGTGCGATACGCATGCTGAAGCGCATGTAATGAAGCCCTTGGCGGATCAGCACCCGCACAGAGACAGCTGAGGCGAATTGGCTGACATCCGCCTCAGCGCCTCACGGCTCTGTGCACAGGGGTGCACACGCCGCGAGAGATGCAAGCAAGCCGCAGCTTGCAGGTAAGCAACCCAGAACCAGGAAGCTGTTGCTGCTTACCTTCGATGAGGCTGCGGGTGCAGCGGCTGTGGTTTTGCCTCGACGAGTAGTGACCATTTTCAAGCGGAGGTACGTGAGCAAACACAACCTTGAAACTGCAGAACAGTGGAATAGCTACACAGAAGTGTTGCACCGAATGGACCAGCTTAGGCGCTGCGTGAACAAGCGGTGTGAACAAACGTGAACAGATTTGCGTGCACAAACGGTAAAACTGACGCGATTTGACGGCAGTAGAGTCAACGCACGCCGTATACCGTGACTGTAATTGCTTCTGAGATGCACCTACCCCATTCCATCTGCAAGCATCTGATCTCAGTGTGCAGTATGACGCTCAGCTGAAGCATACCAAGTGGCCTTTGGCACCTGAGGCCCTTTCCACACCTGAATGGAGGCAGCTCCTGTCAACCGAGCTGCAGCAAAACTTCATTCCACTCATACAGCATGAGCTCATTGTGGACCTATAGTAGCTACTGTCTGATAAATTTGTAGCATGTTTGAAATCTGCACCACATGACATTATGCCGCACGCTTGCAAGCCAGGCGGTTTGCCCTCACGCGAGCAGTAACCATGGGTTGACAGCACATGCAAAGTAGCACTTGCAGAACAGGAAGCTGTGTTCAAAAGCCACATAGCACTTCAGCACCAAACAATGACTGCACAGAAAATATTTCGTTCTTGGACTGACAGGGTGACGGAGACGTGGAAGCGCCAGCGCAATGTGGAGCTGTGCCAGATGGCTGCCAAGGACACATGTCGCTTCTGGAGGGTCTTCAAAACACTGCGCAGCAATGCTTGTCCAGTTAAGCTGACCGCACAATCTGAAGCATTCAGAACTTCAATGGCAGCCGATCCCTGATGGCTCCCAAGCCGCCGACTGCGCCAGGTGTACTTACTCCTTGGAAGATGCATGCTTGAATGAAGGCATCACTCCTGATGAGCTGTGTCCTTGCATCAACCGCTTGCAACGTGGCAAAATCTTGGCATTGATGGCACTGTCGCAGACATGATCAAAGACGGTGGAGACCATGTGAACGAATTCTGATTGTGGCTGTTGAACTGTATGCTTGTCAGCCACTTCCCTGAACATCTGTCTGTTGGCCTTATCACTGCAATCTACAACTCTGGTGACAAGTCTGATATGAGCAACTGCATCGGTATCACAGCTGGTTTGTGTTACCCAAGCTGTTTGCAACAATTCAAGAGTAGAGCAGATAACAGCCTCATGGGCTGAAGAGCATGCCGTCAAGCCAAGGGGCAGGCAAGTTGTACAGAAGACTACCGAATATATTTATACCATAGTCACTGATAGACAAACAACAGCAGTCTGCAACAGAATTTCCAATCTGGCATGATGTACTGTTGCTTTGGTGACTTCAGGATGGCATTTTGGAATTGTATCTCGTGATGTGCTGTGGCAGGTGTTGTAGCAACTTGATGTCCAGGAGACATCAAGTCTCTGTACACACGCAGCAGCGCAGCAGAACGATCATTGTAGTGATTCTGTGCCATCTTCAGATGCCTGATGGGGGTCAAGCAAGGGTGTCCGCTGAGTCCCACACTATTTGGAGTGTATGTTGACGGGCTGGAGAGGCATCTGCTTGAAACTGCTGACAATGATGCGCCTTCCCTCAGGGGAACCCTTGTGCCGCTGTTGCTGTAAGCTGATGACCTCAGCTTGATGCCTACAACTGCAGCAGGACCTGCTGCAGTTGTAGGCATCAAAAGCAAATGGGTTCTCTGACAAGCTTCTGTGATCAGCGTCAACTCACACTCAATCTGAGCAAAACACAGAGGATGACCTCTGATGCTCGGCATAGTCATGCTGCTGACCTTGTGCTGAACAGCGCAGCTGTAGAGAAGGTGGAGAGTCTCAAGTATCTTGGCTTCACCTTTCATGGTGGCAGAGACATGTCTTTTGGGCTAGGAATCTTGTCAACAGCGGCTAAGAAGGCAGTGTTTGTTATGCGGCGGCAGTATCCACTCCTAAGCATCAGGGACTCTGCTCTACATTGCAAGCTGCTTGACACTCTTGTGCTACCCATTCTGAGCTATGCTGTTGAGTGAGTCAAATGCATGTGGTGGTCTCCTCAGGGAACACTTTTCTTGTAGGAAGCGTCTCTGTCTGGCTGAATGCACAAGAACAAAAGACTGTCTGTGGGCCCCAACTTGTACACCAAACAGCTTCCTCCCCCCTCCCCCTCCCCTCCTGGGTCAGGACTACAAAATAAAATATACGTCGTGTAAGTACGACGTCACGAACTGGAGGCCACGGTAATTCTACGTATCGGAATCCATCGTGGACAGCTTCTGATCACGACTAACAGGCTGTCACGACATCGTGCTCACAGATTCCTGTTGGTGCATCAAAGTCAGCAGCCTCCTCATCGTTCATTGGACATCTTCTCTCAAGGTGGGCAAATTCGATCGCGCCTGTGATCGCAGCAGTGTCATTTGAAGCTTGCAAGCTTTCACCCGTTGTATACGCTGCATATGTTTCGCACACTCTCTGCCTTTTTGGTTTTGTAGATGGACTGGCGATCTTGCCTTGTTTGAGCCTCGCGCTGTGTAATTCTTTTGCAGCACCATACCAGACTGGTGTGTCGCAGGAGATTTCGGACAGTTTCGGAGCAATCTCAGTTTTCGGCATCTAAGCAGCAATGACGCTTCCCAGCAAGAACATCGCATCAGTCGCTCCTTTGGTTGGCGTCATCCTTCTTGGATGGATCGTCGAGCTGTTTGGCCTGTTCTACCTACAGAAGAGTTGCCGCCACCACGCCACCCCGGCGTGGGCCACTGCAGCGGGATTCCCTGCTGTCAGCAGCTGCTGGAAGCTTTACCGCTTCGAGTGGTTGACGATCTTCTTCGAGTTCCTCATCGTCCTCGGTCTGATATTCAGTCTGACAAGTAAGCGACCAAATCTGCCAGAACCAGGCATGTCGCTGTGCCTGTGCACAGCTGCAGCGCGTGTGCGAGCTCGTGCTTGCCTCATTGTCCAGCTTGCACGTTGATAGATTTGCATTCATACTGCAGAGAATGCTGCTGCTTGCAAATGAAGCCGTAGATTACAATCACGCTTTCTTTCTGCTGCAGAGGCCAACGCCATCAGGCGATTCCGTCTGTCATTTTTGGGGCTATTGGCCATCAGCGCAGTTCTTCACATCTTTGCCACCAACAGCACCCTCAATCTCCAGGACACTGTCCCAACTGGCACCTTCCTGACACACACTGAGCACCTGCGTGCGCGCATTGTGTCAGGATCCTTTGCCTTTGGAGCTGCCTTCACCATTGCCCTGCTAATTGTTTTGGGGGAGGATGATGCAAAGCTTGGCTCTGGTAGCGAGCTGGACAACCAGCAGCCATTGATCAACAATGAGCTTGGTGTATAAGATAGCACACTTGCATTGTAGGCATTCATATTTGCTATTGAGTACAACACTTCCATGGAAGGGTTCTTTCATGAAGACCCTATGTTTTCTGTTCCCAGCATACGCAGGATGACACCCCAGCAAGTTGAGCTAGCTTGCAAGCCTTAGTAGTGCTTTGCTTGTTCCTTTTGAAGTTTTTATTGAACTGGTTATAACCTTAGTACGTTTTGTAACATATCATAAGTTGTACATCTGGTTTGGCTGCTGCTGTGGTATGCCACATACAGCTGAGTAAGCTTGCATGGGCTTGTCGTGGTCCCAGTCCATGTGTAGTTGAAGTGTAAGGATTGGCAGCACTGCGGAGTCAGACTGAGCAGGCTCTGAAGCCCAAAGGGTGCACGTGCTGAAAGCACACGTGGAGACAGACATGAACATTCTACCGGTATTGTCTGTCTACAGTGGTCGTCAAAAGTCTGTATCCAAAACCAGTCCTTGCTTGACACAACAGTTCGTGTGCGACGACAGCTCAACCTGACTGGCGGTACGGTCAGGTAGGCCTAGTACACCATCGAACGCGTGTGTGGGTGGGACCGTTGCGGCAGATATCGTCCGTAGCGCTAGCTGCAG
>JAABUK010005455.1_pt1 | contig 19797 bp, 13 predicted proteins | sample 5559141 | NCBI WGS metagenome assembly JAABUK01 (sample SAMN10711869, study PRJNA513367) | rock metagenome | isolation source: Antarctica rocks | place: Antarctica: Victoria Land, Pudding Butte nord | collected 2016-01-03 | reverse complement strand
ATTCTGGTTGCCCAGGGCGTCATAATACTGCCGCAAATCACGGCCGCTCAGAATTGAACTTTCACGGGCCTGATCGTAATTATAGCGGCGGATATATGCATTGAAGCCCAACAGAACCTGTGTATCCAGAACATGCGGTTCGGTAAAACCAAAGCTCACTTCCCGAGTGCGTGTGCCGAGTTGGCTTTCCACGGAAAGTGTCTCGCCTAAACCTAAAAAGTTGTTCGTAGCATAATTGAAACCGACAAAACTTCCCGCAATGCCGGAAACCCCGCCGTTCAAGCCAATGGAGTTCTTGCCCTTCTCCTTCACCTTTAGCAAAATATCTACTGTGTTGGAGCCAGGGTTGCGCTTCAGCTCGTAACTTTCCGTTTCTTTCAGCACCTCGAAATAGCCAAGTTGATTCAGACGCAAAATGCTCGCATCCCAGAGGCGGGAGCTATAGATATCACCTTCATCCAGCAGCACTTCGCGGCGAATAACTTTGTCCCGCGTAGTGGTGTTTCCAGTGAAATCAATGCGCCGGACAAAAAATTGCTTGCCTTCATCCGCCGTCAGAGTCAAATCAACCGTATCGCTGTTCGGCACAATATCGATTGCGGGTTCCGGTACAAAATCGATATACCCGAAGTCGCCGTAAAGCTTAGTCAAATTCTTAATCCCTTCACGAAGCTTCGCGGTGGAGAAGATGTCGCCGTTATCCATCTTGAAGAGCTGCTTGGAAAGCACTTCGGGAGTACGGAATAGCTTTACGCCTACATAATTGATCTTTTTAAGGCGAAATTGATGTCCTTCTTCTACCGGCAGAGTCAGATCCGCGCGCTTACCCGGCTTGCTCCGCAGGAAGAGAGGCAGAGTTCTCTTGCCGCCGGGAATGTCCCGTACATCCACCTTTTGATCCAGCACCTTGACGGTAAAATAGCCTTTCTGCTGGTAAGCATCTCGCACGCGTTCTTTATCTTCTTCGAGCTTGGTGGAATCGTAAGTCCGAGCGAACAGATTTTCGAACAGGATGGAATGAGGAAGGCCGATCGGCTTTGAATTCTTCATTGCCCGGATTACTTGCTGCGAACTAAAAACTTCATTCCCCAATATCGTGATGGTGCCGACCTTTACCTTAGGACCTTCATTCACGTTAAAGATTACTTCCAGCGAACTTGGCGGCACACGGCGGATTACCGGATCGACAATCGCAAACTGGCGCCCGCGTTCCGCCAGATACTCCTTTAGCACCACGGCCGCGCGCTGCACCTTATTTGGATCGTATTGCGACTCAACTGAAAGGCCGACCTTGCGCTCTTTGAAGCGGTCCAGAATTTCGCTTGTGGTGACAGACTTAATGTTTTCGTACTTAATGGTGCGGATCACAGGTCGTTCGGTCACCACGAAGCGGATAATTAAGCCCTTGTCGCTCGGTTCGCTCTCCAGACGGATATCATCGAAACGGCCCGTATTCCATAAAGCGGAAAAGTCGCGCCGTAACGTTTCGTCATTCAGCGTGTCGCCTACGCGGGTAAAAATCAGCGCACGCAACGTATCCTGGGGAACGCGCCGGGATCCGCGAAACTCAATTGTCCCGATGACGTTTGGATCACGAAAACCCGCTATTGCCGCCGGAGTTTGGGGCGCTGCCGCTGGCGTACCGGGCAGATTCTTAACCGCGGGCGCAGCCGGAACCGGTGCTTTTACCGGTGGCTGATTCGGCTCCGGGCCTTGCGGCACGGTCTCAAATGGGTTTTGCTTCTTTGGCTGCTGTTGCTGGGGAGGGTTCGCCGGGGGCGGAGCAGGAGTCTGAGACCGCATGGGAACCAATACCAGCAGTCCCTGTAAACAAACAATGGCGGCGGTCAGGCGCTGCGGCCTGAAAAACTTCATGTAAATTGGTTCCCTTTCCAACTGAACGCTCCTCCACTTGACGCGTACCCGTGACCCCGCGTTACCCAAACCAGACACGTTCAGCACCGGTATTGAATTCCCTAGTCTAGCCGATCATTCAGCCATGAAACAATGTGACCCACCCTTCACAGGTGTGCCTAGTACTGCTTAAAGGCCCAGCAAAACGCAGAAAACCTGATCAACAGGTCGCCCTCGATCACTTCAACCTGATCCGCAAGCAGACTTCCTCAGTGGTGACAAGGAAGATTTCGCTTCATGAGCGTGGTTAATGCCTACGACGCCGCAGCCTCCCTTTGGCTATTTAGGGTGAGGAATGATGCCCGTGATAATGTAGCGGTCATCGACGATTTTGAAATAGAATCGCCAGTTGCTGTTTACTCGCGCTTGCCACCAATCTCCCGATTCGCTGTACTTCTTTGCGCGTAGCGAAGGGTAGTGGAGGTTTTGAACAAGAAAGGCCGCTTGCTTGATAAATGCCTTGCGGATTGGGGCAGAAAGGTCGTGGAGAGCGCGGAGAGCGGACTCCGTATACTCAAGCTTCATCGCTTACGCGTTACTTTTCTCTTGGCTGCCCGTAATTTTTTAATGTTTGCTTCAAGGGAAGCACCCATCTCTTGAGCCGAGTCAAATGGGCCATATACGCGGCCGTGTTCGATGTCTGCTTCTGATTTGGCTAAGCGGACGTCAATAACCCGGCGCTGGGCGGGAGTGTATTCATCACCTTTCGATGGAAGCTTCGGGATGATCGTTATAATGCTGCCGGACACCTTGAATTCCAATTGATCGCCCACCTTGAAACCGGCACGTCGCTGGATACTGGGCGGCACGACTAGATGATTTTTGTCTTTTAGGGTGGTAGTCATGTGAACTCGTACAATACTGCGAAGAATCATACATCAATCGTGCGCAGAAACGGGGCTAGAGCGACAACTCGACTTGCTTAATCTTGGACTTATTGTATTCGCCCAAACCCATATTCCCCGCCATTTCAATGTGCCCCGGTTCGCGCACAAAGTGGTTGAAATTCGGTTTGGTGACGTCAGTGCCCGGCTGAATATGTCCCTTTCCGCGGTCCCAGATGGAAACCGCATTCTCCTGCTTTCGTTTCGCCTCAATCACGTCGATCAGCAACCGATCCATCGCCACCGGATCGGTCCCAAACATAATTTGCTTTGGCGAAAACCGGTACTCCGGAAGAATGGAAAACGGGCCGCCATGCCAAACTCCGTTCAATCCGTCCATGATATTCAGGACGGTTTTGGAACGAAGTGGCTCCACGCCAGCCAGAGTCCCAATGAACGAATAGGTATGCGTGAGCGCGCCTTGATGGGAGCGCGCAACATTGGAAAAATTACCGTATGCGATATTTTTCAAACAGCCCGTCACACCCGCCGCACCGTGCTCTTTCATTACGGGAAGATTGATTATCTTCGTGAAAGTCTTGGAAACGAGACTAACCAACGTGGAACGCGTATTCTCTTCTCCGAAGAAATTCACCTCCACGTAAGTCTTGGGATCGTACCCCTCCAGGGAGTCGCGGACCTTTTCGATCCCGATAATCTTCACGCCATCGGGTACAAATTTCCCGTACCCTACTTTCTCAATCTGATCGGCAAAGCGATCATAGAGATAGATTTGCGTAGCTGGAATACCCAGGCTTATGAGGCATTTGACAATCTCGGCGACTAGTTCCGGGCTGGACCGAATCGCGGGAGCACCCGAACAGTTCAGCTTCACGCCAACTACATCGCCAGGTTGGAAGAAAGTGGCCCAAGCCGCCTTGCTATCGTTCGCACCGGTCAATGAACGCATGCCCTGGTCGAGCATCTCGCGAACGGCGGCTTGATCGACAGCCAAGTCCGCAGAGACGGATCGATCCGAGTTGACACACACTACCTTCGCTGGGAACTGACCGGGAAAGCCGAACTGCCGCTGTTCATAAGCGGAGACGATGTTATATTCCGGTGCTTTGCCCTTGGGACCCTGTGCGTGAGCGGCGGCGGCGGATGTAGCGGCCAACTGAAGAAACTTTCGGCGATCCATAGAATATTGGTGGGGGAGGAGGGACTTGAACCCTCACGGGGTTTTGCCCCGGCAGATTTTGAGTCTGCTGTGTCTGCCATTTCACCACTCCCCCAAGGTTCAGGCAAATATTTCGGCGAGAAACTTCTCTGATTATACACCTTGACTTTTGGCACTCTTCAAAACCCGTAGCGCCGCTGTATATGGAATCGATGCCTTACCTGTCGATGTGGAAGTTGACCTTTATAAAGGGGGCATGGCCAAAGATTTCACCTTGGTCGGCATGCCGGATACAGCGGTGCGGGAAGAAAGGGAGCGCATCAAATCCGCGCTCATGAACGCGGGCTTCTTTTATCCAAATAAAGCCGTCACTATTAACCTTGCTCCCGCAAACGTGCGCAAAGAAGGAGCCGGTTTCGATCTCCCGATGGCCATGGGGATACTCGGCACCCTGGGATTTCTAGGAGCGGAAAAGCAGGATGCGAATCAGTTCTTGATGGTAGGCGAATTGTCGCTCGATGGCGCGGTGCGTCCTATCCGCGGTGCGCTTTCGATTGCAGTCTGTGCGCGCAAGCAAGGAATTGCGAATCTGGTTCTGCCGTTTGAAAACGCGGCGGAAGCCCCCGTCGTGGAAGGGCTGAACGTGTACGGCGTGCGCCATTTGCCCGAAGCCGTCGCTTTGGTAAAGCAGCCGGAGACTTTCTCGCCAACCATCGCCATTGCGGGTGTTCGCGATGCCGATGAAGAACATACGCCAGACTTCGCCGACGTGCGCGGCCAGACTTCAGCCAAGCGGGCTTTGCTGGTCGCCGCGGCAGGCGGACATAACGTGCTGATGATCGGTCCTCCGGGTTCCGGCAAAACCATGCTCGCGAAGCGCCTTGCCGGTGTCCTGCCGCCGCTCACGTTTCAGGAAGCCATTGAGACCACAAAAGTCCACAGCATTGCCGGAATCCTGCCGAAGAACGCTGGTTTGTTGCGCACCAGGCCTTTTCGCGCTCCGCACCACACCATCTCTGACGCCGGTTTGATTGGCGGCGGTTCCGGCGCGCCACGGCCTGGAGAAGTCAGCCTGGCGCACAACGGGCTCTTGTTTCTGGATGAATTTCCGGAGTTTCCGCGCAACGTGCTGGAACTGCTCCGCCAGCCTCTTGAGGATTCTTCTGTCACTATTTCCCGCTCGCACATGACGCTCAGCTTTCCTTCCAGCTTTATGCTAGTGGCCGCGATGAACCCCTGCCCCTGCGGCTTTTATTCCGATGCCACGCGCGAGTGCCGCTGTACACCCGGCATTATCCAGCGCTACCTGGGTAAGATCAGCGGCCCCCTGCTGGACCGCATCGATATCCATATCGAGGTTCCCGCCGTGCCTTACAAAGAACTTCGCGGCGAATCCGTTGCGGAGACGTCGGCACAGATTCGCGAACGGGTGGAAGCCGCCCGTTTTCTCCAGCAGACGCGCGGTTACTACAACGCGCACATGCCCGCAAAACGCATCCGAACCGATTGCGTGCTCGATGCCACCGGTGAACGCACGCTCGAACTGGCCGTCCGGAAAATGAGTCTATCCGCCCGCGCGCATGACCGCATTCTCAAAGTAGCCCGCACCATAGCCGACCTGGATCGATCTACCTCGGTCGCTGCGAAACACATTGCGGAAGCACTGCAGTATCGCAGTCTCGACCGAAGTTATTGGACGTAGCCCTCCGCTCAAAATTGTTTTCAGATTGTCACTTATCAATCCGGCGGTGCTTCGGATCACGGAGAGTCAAAACTGCAAGCGCAGAGATAACTGAGCTAGACGGGGTCCGCCATTGGCACCGCCGGTGGTGCCGGCAGAGGTGGCGACAGCGCTGCCAACGGTCTGGGTGATCTTTCCGAAGTTACCGTTGCTCATGGTTGCTACGGGGTTGGCGAAGTTGGTGTGGTTGAACAGATTGAAGAAATCGGCGCGGAATTGCAGCTTGACCGGCTGATCGTGTCGCTGGAACAGAGCAAAATCTTTTGCTACCGACACATCATAGTTGGCCAGACCCGGACCGTAGTACTGGTTGCGGCCGGAGGTGCCGACGGTGCCCGGTCCTGGCAGCGCGAAGAACGTGGTGTCAAAGGCCGCCGCGGGATTTCGATTCTGTTGGGACAACTGGCCGGCACGGGCAACGTTGGGGCGATCGTTAAACTGATTAAAGCCACTGTAATCCGAGCCGCCCGTATATACGGTGAAGGGTGCGCCGGTTTGGAGCGTAGTAATCCCTGAGATAGTCCAGCCACCTAAGAGCTCGCGGGAGAGGACGTTATTCCAGCCGAGCAAGCGGTGGCCGGGGCCGATAGGAAGATCGACCACATAGACGCCGACAAAGCGGTTGCGGATATCAAAGGAAGAAGGGCCGTGCTCCAGTCGGAGGTTCCGGCCATCGGCAGCCGAGCCACTTTCCCCAAGAGAGCCGAAGTAAGAGGAGTTTAAGTCGAGCGACTTGCCGTGGGTATAAGAACCCTGAAGAAAGACGCCTTTCTTGCCTCGATACTTTGAGGTTACAACCATGCTGTTGTAATTCGAGTTACCGATCGATTTACCCTGCGAGATAGAGCCGTACTGCGGATAAGGGAAGAACTGCTGGTTGGGAGCCAACGTACCGCGCACGCCAGGACTATTGACCTGCACGTAAGGCTGGTTGGCATCGACATAGATCCCGAGGCGGTGCCCCTCGCTGCCGATGTAATCAACTTCGAGAGATATTGTGTCGGTGAGAAGCTGCTGGATACCTGCGTTGTAATTCCATGAATAAGCGCTGCGGATATTCGGATCTGCGGCGTTGAAGCTCAATACGCCGGCTGTGGGATGGCCGGGGCCCTGGTTGTTGTAATTGGAGATAAGGCTACGGTCCTGCGAGAGAGCGGTGGCGTAATTGAATTTGCCCGGCTGGGTTACATTTGCGGTCTGGGCGGTTACCAGAGTTGCTGGTGGATTGAGGGCCTGGTTTGCGGGTATGTTGTTAAAGATATCGTCGTAACCGGAACGGACGCCTGCGCGGAATACCGTGCTGCCTGGCTTACCGACGATGTGTGGCGACCAGGCGATGCCTAGTACGGGAGCAAAATTGTTCTTATCTGAGAAAACGCCGCTGGAGGGAAGCTTGTAGGGCGCCTGAGCAAAAACGAGCGAGGCTGGCCCGGTCTTTGTAGGATCGATCTGTAGCAACCGATTGGTCCCGAGGAGAACGATCCCCGCCCCGGGAACAAAGTTAGCCCCGTGATTTCGCAATTCTAAAACAGCGGAAGGATATTCATATCGCAACCCGTAATTCAGGGTAAGGGTGGGGGTTATCTTAAATTGATCCTGGAGGAAGATGTCCCAGGGGTAGCGCCGGAAGTACGCGAGGGTGTTGCCGCTCCGTTCGGAGGACGTGTTGATCAAACCAGCGGCGAAGTCACTGAAGTTGACGAACGAGAAGACACCGCGCGCGCTGCCGTCCAGGTAACGGCGGGCGTCTTCACGCCGGATATGAAATCCCCACTTGAAAGAGTGGTGCGTCCACGCAAAGGGCGAGACAAGCGACATATTGTCGAACATTTCATAGGTGGTGGTGATGCGGCCCTGGGGCTGGTTGCTGCTGCTGCCGAGCGAGGCGAAGCCACCCTGCACATTAACGGTTGGCAGCCCAATATCGCGCGGGTTGCTGGTGGAATCGACAATACCGGGCAGAGGCACGCCGCTTGCATCCGTAAACAGCGACGACGCATTCACGTTGTCCTGAACCGTGAACCTGGTCTTATTGCGGGAGAAGCCAAAGCGGTAGTCATTCAGGAAGTTGGGGGAGAAACTATGCACTTCGTTCACTACCGACGAGTAGCTGACGGGTGCATTTGAAGTGCCGCCGGTTGCTGGAATCGCGCCGGGCGAAACGGAGGCGCCCTGGTACTTAATCCAGCGGCCACTCAGGCGATCTTTTTCATTGAAGGTGTGATCGATCTTGACCAAGCCCGTATCGTCGCTATTTACGCTGCGAATGTTGGCTACGTAGTTGATAGAGGCATTAGCGTTGGAGGTGTTCGGATCGGGCCAGTATTGCAGGAGCCGCTTCGAGATAGGGTCGGTGACAGTAGCGCGCTCAGCGGCAGTAGGGACACGCGTGCTGCTGACTGTAGGCGCGATCTGGCGAAAGCCTTCCCAGGATAGAAAGAAAAAAGTCTTGTTGTGAATGATAGGACCGCCCAGGGTAGCGCCATACTGATTGCGCTTCAAGATACTGCGGCCCGCGCCGTTTTTGTTGGCGAAGAAATCGGCCGCATTAAAATCCGTGTTGCGCACGTATTCAAAGGCTGAGCCGTGAAAGCCGTTGGTCCCGCTCTTAGTGACTACATTGACCTGAGCGCCGGTACCGCGACCAAACTCAGCCTGCGAGACACTCGTCTGAACGGAAAATTCCTCCACCGCATCCGTGATGCGGAAGTTATTCAAAGCGGAATTAATCTGAGTATCGATGTTACTAATACCGTCAATGAGAAAATTATTCGACTGCGAGCGCATGCCGCCGACGTTGAAGCCGCCGCCCTGGGTGCCAGTGGCAGCAGGGAGAGCGCCGGGCGTCAACAGAGCCAAGTCCAGGAACTGGCGTGCATTCAGGGGCATGTTCGAAATAGTGCGCGAATCGACAACACTCGATAGAGTGTTCTGATCCGTTTCGATGAGCGGAGCTGCCGCTTCGACGTTAACGGTCTCATTCACACTGCCCACTTCCATGGTGAGATCGGCACGGGTGGACTGGTCGACTTCGACCAGCACCTTGTCAATAGTGGAGCGCTTGAAACCAGCCGCTTCGGCGGTAAGCGTGTATTGAGCAGGCTCAAGCTGCAGGAACTGAAACTGGCCGGCGCTGCTAGTGAAAGTTTCGGCGCGCTTGTTGGTCAACACATTCGTGAGCACCAGCTTGACGTTCGGAATGATAGCGCTAGAGGAATCCTTCACGGTTCCCGTTACGCTTCCAACGGGAGCGGCCAATAGACAAGAGGCGACGCCCGTTATACAAAGAATTGAGAAAAAGAGCTTCCGGAGAGTAAGCATACAGTTGTCCTGAGATGGGCCTTATTGAGAACCAGCGGAACAGCGTTCGACTAACCGGGTCGAGCAGTAAGCGAGGTTTCTAGGATAGTAACAAGACTGAAAGCGATTGTCGAATTCAGCAGTGCGGGATGTGCTTCAGCGTCTATCGTCTGCGTATCGACTTAGAGTCCACTGATGGCAGACGTCGTACCTTATCGCAGTCTCGACCGGAGTTATTGGGCGTAGCACTCCACTGAAAACTTTTTTCAGCTTGTGCAGACCTGTGGAATCAGGTCTCCGTAAACATCCGTGAGTCGAACATCCCGGCCATTGAACCGGTAAGTAAGTCGCTTGTGATCGAGGCCCAGCAAGTGCAGGATGCTCGCATGCAGATCATGGACCGAGACCGGCTGCTCCTCTGCCTTATACCCGAACTCGTCAGTGCTGCCAATCACTTGGCCGCCCCGAATTTTTGCACCGGCCATCCAGATACTCATTGCGCCAGGGTTATGATCCCGGCCCATACCGCGTTGAGAAATCGGCATGCGGCCAAATTCGCCCTGCCACAGCACCAACGTTGAATCCAGCAGTCCTGTTGCCCTCAGATCGGTTAGCAACGCCGCAATCGGCTTGTCGGTTTCGGCGGCATGGCGGCTGTGGTTGTCCTGAACATTCTCGTGCGCGTCCCAGGTATCCAGGTTTTGAATGCCCAACCCGCCGTGATACAACTGCACGAATCTCACGCCTCGTTCCACCAGCCGCCGAGCCATGATGCATTGCCGGGCGAACGGCCTTGTGATGGGGTCATCCAGCCCGTAGAGTTTGCGGGTTGCTTCTGGCTCGGATTCCACATCGACCGCCTCCGGGGCGGCTCTTTGCATCCGGTAAGCCAGTTCGTAGCTTTTAATGCGGGCTGCTAAATCTGTGTTGCCCGGATAATTGGCAGCATCGATCTCGTTCAGCTTCAATAGCAAATCCAATTGGGCACGCTGACGCTCCGGGGCAATGTCCGCGGGAGGCGTTAGATCCACCACTGGAGTGCCGGATGGTCGGAACACCGTGCCTTGGTGCGAAGCCGGCATGAATCCCGAGCTCCAATTTGCCGGTCCTCCGAAAGGGCCGCCGTGCGCATCATAGAGAACCACAAACCCTGGCAGATCCTGATTTTCAGAACCTAACCCATAGGTCACCCATGAACCCACACTCGGAAAACCCATCCGAATCATTCCGGTCGAAAGCGCGTAATGACCCTGCACATGGTCATTCGACATGCTCACCATCGAACGGATCACCGCCATTTCATCCACATGTTTCGCAACCTGCGGAAAGATCTCCGAAACGTCGATTCCGGATTGTCCATGCCTGCTGAACCGGAAGGGGCTTGGCATCAGAGGCCCCGGGTTCCCCTGCCGGACCACGACCTCACCCTTGCCGGTTAACGGCTGGCCTGCGTATTTCGTCAGCGCGGGCTTCGGATCGAACGTGTCGATATGGCTCACGCCGCCGCTCATGAATAGGGAGATGACGCTTTTCGCTCGCGCCGGAAATTGCGGCTGCTTCGACGCGTTCGGATTTGTGGAAGGTCCCTCAGCCCTGAGGAGACCATCCTGATCGAGCAGGCAAGCTAAACCCAACCCGCTTAACCCACCGCAGCTTTCGAAGAGAAACTTACGTCGCGAACGGAACACGGTTCACCTCATGTACACAAATTCATTTAGGTTCAGCAGCACGTGCGCGAAATCTGTCAGATCGTGCGTCTTCACGAAATCTAAATTTAACTGCAACTCTGTTTGCAACGGCGGACGCCCCAGCGCGAGCCGGTATGCCAGATCGATCTGCCTCGCCACATCAGTAGGTTCGGATTCGCGTAAACGGCCTGCGAATAACTGCGCTTGTCTGAGTACGAACTCATTGTTCAGCAGTGTTAATGCCTGAGTGGGAACAGTCGAAATGTTGCGGGCCCCGCACGAGAGATTCTGGTTTGGCAGATCGAAAATGTCCAGAAGCGGATAAGGCAGCCCGCGCTTCCGATACACATAAATGCTGCGCCGCCAAACCTCGGGACCATCGTCCGATTGCCTCCAAATGCCATAACTCATGGATTTCAAGATCTCGGGTTGCAACTTCGGGAACACGGGTTTCCCGAACATTTCCGGATTCAATCCCCCGCTTACCGCCAAAATCGAATCACGGATGATTTCGGCATCGAGACGTTGCATGGGGTACCGCCAAAGAAACCGGTCTTGCGGATCTTGCCCCAAATCCGCCGCATCCTCGAACTGCGATGCGCGCTTATAGGCATTGGACGTCATGATGAGCTTGTGCATTTGCTTCACGCTCCAACCGCGATCCACGAACTGCATCGCGAGCCAATCCAGCAGTTCCGGATTACTCGGCAGATCACCCATCTTCCCGAAATTGTCTAAAGTCGGGACGATCCCGCGCCCGAAGTGGTGATGCCAAAGGCGGTTCACCATCACCCGGGCTGTGAGTGGATTTTCAGGTGAGACCAGCCACTCCGCCAGAGCGCGCCTTCTGCCCGAAGTGTGGCCGGAAGCGGGCGGAAGCTCAGTTGACTCGTTTCCGGCAGTGATCGCGCTGAGGAACCCGGGCTGCATCTCCGGCCCTTTGCTGTTCGGGTCGCCGCGTAGCAATAAGTAAGAAGGCGGAACCCGATACGGCTCCGGCCCCGCATGCAAGAAACTCCCTCCCGCGTCGGCCTGCTTCACGCCCTTCCCTGGAGCCGGTTCATCTCCCGGACCATCCGGCGTGTAGCGGTAATCACCGTCGGTCACACCCATCGCGAGCGGAATTGGCTCTGGCCGGTCTTTCTCCATCCGCTGGATCTCCGCGTTAAGGGCAACCTTCCGCGCTTTGTCTTCCGGCGTGATGATCCGGTCGATTTCGGACGAAGACACCGAAACAGTTCGGATCACCTGCCCTGCCAGTAGGGTCTGCCCCGGCGTTCGCTTCTCCTCGGGAGTTGCAATCGCTTCCTGCACGTTCATGGGAAACTTCTGGTACTTCGCAGGCAAAAGCCGGTCACGGTAGGGACGCTCAAGATCGCGTAAGTTCTGGCGGACAGCGTTCACCAGCGATTTGATTTCCGCACTCTTCTTCGTATACTGCTCAGCCGCTTCAGGAGACGTGAGCGGATGATCCACTTCCACATACCCGAACAGCGACGCCTGCATGCGGTAGTAGTCTCTCTGCGGAATCGGGTCGAACTTGTGGTCATGGCAGCGCGCGCACTGTATTGTTAGCCCGAGCACTCCTCGCCCGATAGTCCCGAGCATATCGTCCAGATAATCGAACCGGTTCTCCGGATTGTCCTTCTCGCGAAAACCCACCTTGGCGTAATTGCGAAGAAACCCGGTCGCGATAAGAGAGTCATGCGTAACCCTGGGGAGTTCATCCCCCGCGATTTGCTCACGCAGAAAAGCATTGTAAGGCTTGTCTTCGTTGAACGAGCGAATTACATAGTCCCGATAGCGCCACGCATTAGGGCGGTCAAAGTCATGCTCGAAACCGTTTGAATCCGCATAGCGCGCCACATCGAGCCAGTGCCGTCCCCATCGTTCCCCGTATTGCGAAGACGCCAGCAGTTTGTCAATCAGACGCTCCCATGCGCCGGCTCTTTTGTCGTTGAGAAACTCATCCACCTGACCCGGGGCGGGTGGCAGGCCGACCAAATCCAGGTAAGCTCTTCTCACCAGTGTTCGCCGGTCAGCCTCCGGCGCGGGAGTTAACCCATGCTCGCGAAGCGCGCGATTCACGATCTCATCGATTGATGTCGCTTTCGACGGAATCGGCTTCTCAAACGCCCAGTACTTACCTGCCGCTTCCCAGACGGCGCCCTGATCGATCCACAAGCGGATCGTTTCTACCTGCCGTGGCGTTAAGGTTCCACCCATCGGCATCGCCGGTTTCTCAAGTCCGGCCACCAACCGGTAAAGACGGCTCTTCAGAGCGTCTCCCGGAGCTAAGACCCTTGACGCTGATTCCTTCGAACTCAAGTCCAGTTTCCCAAGTTGCGTACCGGAGCCGTGGCACTTCCAGCAACTGCTCTGGAAGAGAGGGCGAACGTCTTCTGAGAAAGAAATCTTGCGGTCCGCGGCGTTCAATGAGGCAACGGCGGAGAGAAGTACAGCGAAAGTGTAAGCTCCTCTGTTCAAACGGCTAATTATATGGGAAACCTAACCATCCCGGTTTTGAGTGGGTAATGACGTGCATCATTCACTCCGCAATGCCGAAAGCTCTCGTTCCAATTTCTGCTTCAGAAGACCGGCAAGATGCACTGCATCCGGAAGTCATAGACCCCCGAATAGCGGATGTTGAAGCTCTGGCCCGCTGGATGGATTACGCCTTCGTCCTGCCGGGCGGATTTCGATATGGGCTGGCTGGCCTGATTGGCTTGATTCCCGGCATCGGCGACATTTTCGATGCTTTGCTCTCTTTATACATCGTGGGACGAGCGGTGCAACTTCGTGTTCCCCGCGTCACGGTGGCCCGTATGGTGGTGAATGTCGGGATTGAAGCAGCAACCGGGGCAGTGCCGTTTGCCGGTGCCCTGTTCGATACCGTTTTCAAGGCCAACCGTCGAAACTATCGGCTCTTAAAAGATCAGCTATCCGCACCGCGGCAAGGAAACAGCAGGGACTGGTGGTTTTTGATCATTACCGTTGTGCTACTGCTAGCGAGCGTTGCGATCCCCATATTTCTACTCGTGAAACTCGCGCAACATTTGTAATGCCGATGTGAGAGGTTTCTGCTCCAGGCGCACTGTGTAGCTTATCGGCTCGCCATATCCTGGATATGAAACCAAACACCATCTTGACATTCCAAACGAGTCATAATATTATGACCATTGTGAACGTACTCGACACCCTACCCATGCCCGCGGGCGAATTCAAAGCACACTGCCTGGAAGTAATGGACAGGGTAAAACTCAAAAAAACGGAGGTCATCGTGACCAAGCACGGCAAGCCTGTCGCAAAACTGGTACCGGTAGATTCAAGCGGCCCCGAATTGTTTGGCTTTCTCGCCGGCTCGGTGACATACCACGCGGATATTGTCGGCCCTACAGGCGAAATTTGGGATGCGGAAGCATAGCCCTTTATTGCTCGACACACATATCTGGATCTGGCTGATGGACGGCGTGGCGGACAAAATTTCCGTCGCGCTCCGTACCAGGATTTCGGATGCCGCCGCGCAGGGCCTGGTATACATTTCCGCGATTTCTGTTTGGGAAATTGCCACTCTGGATCATCTAAAAAAGCTGACACTCTCAGTGGAATGCCGCACCTGGATTGACCGCGCACTAGAGGCCCCAGGTGTACAGTTCGCCCCGCTCACGCCCGCCATCATGATCGATAGTACCCGGCTTCCCGGGGAACCGCACCGTGATCCGGCGGACCGCATGCTGATCTCGACCGCGCGTGCTCTGAACGGCACGCTCGTCACGCGCGATCGCCTGATACTCGAATATTCCAAGAGTGGTTACGTCAAGACATTAAGTGCGGAAAGGTAGTGTTCTCACGCCGTCTGCCGTGGCATGCCGCAACCAACGCGATCAGCCAGGCACTCACCAGCAAGCGCGAGAAACACGCGCTAATTCTTGATTTCACCGAATCGAATCCCACTCAGGCGGGCATCCTCTATCCCGTGCAACAAATTCTCGCCGGTTTTCAGGAACCTGGCATGTTGGTTTATCACCCTGAATCCGCCGGTCTGGCGTCAGCCCGTCAGCAAATCGCGAGCGCATTCTCGCTTGATCCTGAGAAATTAATTCTCACCAGCAGCACCAGCGAGGCTTACACCTGGCTATTAAAGTTACTGTGCGATCCCGGGGATGAGGTTCTTGTCCCGCAACCCTCTTATCCACTCTTCGATCACCTGGCCGCCCTCGAAAGCATCACCCTCCGACCGTACCCACTTTGTTACGCCGGCGCGTGGTCCATTGACCTCCATGCTTTGCGTGAACAAATCACAGCTAAAACCAAAGCCATCATCATCGTGAACCCGAATAATCCGACAGGTTCTTATGTCACGAGCTGCGAACTAATAGAGTTGAGCGCCATCTGCCGTCAGCATGATCTTGCACTCATCTCGGATGAAGTGTTCGCGGACTACTCGCTTGACCCGGAGCATAAGTTTACTCCCGCCGCGGCGCTCTTGAATACCACCACGTTCAGCCTGAACGGCATGTCCAAAACGGTCGGCATGCCGCAAATGAAGCTCGCCTGGATTCTGACCAACAACCCGGACGCGCACCAGCGCCTCGAGTTGATCGCAGACACGTATTTGTCCGTAGGAACGCCCGTCCAGTATGCTCTACCTACGCTGCTGGCGGCGCGGGAGCAGGTTCAGAATCAAATCCGTGCCCGTCTTCGCGCGAATCTCAAAGCCCTGCAGATCCGCTTCCGCCCGCGCACCGTGGAGGGCGGCTGGTACGCCATCCTGCAGGTTCCCTGCACCATGACCGAAGAAGAATGGGTACTCAAACTTCTAGAAGAGCAGAACGTGCTAGCGCAGCCCGGATATTTTTACGATTTCAACTCCGAAGCTTTTCTGGTGCTCAGTCTCCTCACGCCCGAACCGATTTTTCTCGAAGGGCTCGACCGATTGCACAACGTCGTCAACGTCTAATTCTGATCGAACAACTCGCTTCGGTCTACCCGTTCGCCCTTGAACATAACGGATGAGACAGACTCCATTAGTTGTATGTTCTGCACCGGGTTTCCGTCAATAAGAACGAACGTCGCATCTAATCCCTTGCGGATCATCCCAAGCCGATTTTCTACCCGCAGAAAACGCGCCGCATTGGCCGTGGCCGCCTGTAACGCGACACTGGGCGGAATACCGGCTTCCACCCATAGCTCCATCTCACGCTGCACGGTCGGGCCATGAAACACCATGGGGTTGCCCGCGTCGCTCCCCGTCACCAACATCACTCCAGCCTTCCAGGCGGCCAGCAGATTCGCGGTTGCCGCTGCGCGGTTCGCTTCAAAGGGCGCAGGTCCAGCCTTTGTCGCCAGCATTTTGCGCGTGGCGTTCAGCATCTCTTTCGTTTGCGTTTGCTGCACCAGTGAGCGATTGAACAGCGTACTGTTTCGCTGTGACATCTGCTCTAAACCTTCAAACACGCTCATTGTAGGGTCGTAATAAACACCATCTTTCGCCATGCGCGCAAAGGTCTCAGCGGGAATGCGATCGCGCAACGATCCATGCTCAATCCCGTCTGTCCCCGCATCCAGCGCCTCGGCTACATCTTTCGCCTCACCGGTATGCACCGTGAGTGGCAAATGCTGCGCGCGTGCTTCTGCTGAAATGGCGCGAAGCAGCCCTAAATCCAGCCGGTTGAACGGAAAGCCCGGCATGCCCCCTTGCAGTACTGCTTTGATTCCGTCCACGCCTTCCTTCTTCAGCGCATCCACTTGCTGTTTAGCCTCTTCTGCCGATTGCGGTGTCCGCGCGAATGAAGCCTGAGCGGCCGCGCGAAACTTCTCCGGCACCTGCTTGAAGTATTCCGTCCCATGGCCGCCTTGCGCTGTAAACAAGGGTCCACAAATGAAGAAATCGGAACCAAGCCGCTCGCCGCTACTCACTTTGGCTTTAGCCTTGAGCGCTATCTCTTCCGGATCCCCCACGCTTTTCACAGCAGTCACGCCGCTATACAGATAGGCCGCGAGGCGCCGCTCCATCATCTGCGGGCTGGGCGCATACGTTTCATCCGCCACGCCGCCCGGTGCCACAAGGTGCACATGGACGTCGATCAGCCCGGGAATGATTGTTTTGCCGGCTGCCTCGATAGCCTCGGCGTTTAGTTCCTTCGGGTCCGGGCTTGCGCCTTCATAGACCTCCGCGATCTTTCCGTTCTTCACCAGCACGGCACCGGATTCAATCACCTTGCCGTCACCGACAAAAATCCGCGCATTGCGATAGATCAGATTCCTGCTGCGTCGTAATACGCGGGTATCGATCCGCGCCTTCTCCACATTTTCTTTGCTGTACGCCTGATAGGTGCCCATCAAGAAAAAGGGCACCAGCACCGCTAAGATCCAAAGCTTCGCGGTATTGCGGATCTTCTCCTCTTTCTCCCATCGGAATATCTTCACCGCGACAAACAACGCCACCGCCGCCGTCGCTATCAGCGCCATTACGGGCACTGTGTTCTGCAGAATGGATTCCCGCCTTAGTAGAATACCTTGCAGCCCCGAAACCAGATAGGTCGCTGGGATAAATTGCGATAAATTTTGTAGCCACGCGGGAAAGATCGTAATTGGAAACGAAGCGCCGCTCAGAAATAGCATGGCGAAGTAAGCAATCTGCACCAGAATCACGCTCTCATTCATGGAGTTCGCAACAGCTGCAATGATTAACCCAATAGAGCGGAATGCGATAACCCCGAAGATCACAAATATGAACAGGGAACCAACCTGCTCCGGCACAGGCATGTGATACAGCCGGTTGGCCAGCAATAGCATTAAAGCAATTAACGGAACATACATCGCAACGCCCGTCACCACCGAAGAAACCAGCAGCGGCAGCGGAGAGATTGGCGTTACCTTGTAACGCCGCAGAATCCCCTGTTCCCGCTCCTGAACCGCACGCATCCCGGCCCCGAAAAGCCCGTTGCCGATCACGCCAATAGTTGCCACCATTGCTACCACCTGCACGATCGCGCCGCCCTGCTCCGCGCGAAACGATTGCGCAAAGATGAAAAAGAAAATCAGCGGAAATAAATAATTGAAAAACAGTGCGCTCCGGTTGCGCAGCGCCAGCTTCAGTTCAATCCGGATCAGTGCCAGGTAAGCTTTCATTCGCGTAACTTCTTTCCCGTAAGTTCGATAAATACGTCTTCCAATGTAGGCCGTTTCAAGTTCACGTCCTCCAACTCCAGCCCCTGCGCATCCACCCACTTCACCAGCTCGACAAGCGTCCGGGCGGGCTTCGTAGAAATAAGTGTGAGTCCGGTGCCGTTATGTGTAACCGAACTGCGCGTCACATCGGGCCATGCAGGCAAATCGGCAGGCAGAACACCCGCGCACCGGATATCGATCGTCGATTGCCCACTGCTCTTTTCCTGCAACTCACGCGGCGTTCCAATCGCAATGATCTTGCCAGAATCAATGATTGCCACGCGGTCGCACAAGCGTTCGGCCTCTTCAATGTAATGAGTAGTCAATAAGATGGTCCGCTGCTCCTTTCGAAGCTCTTCCACCAGATCGCGAATTTCCAGGCGGGCCTGCGGATCGAGCCCCGTTGAAGGCTCATCGAGAAACAGCAACTGCGGATCGTTGATCAACGCCATCGCGAGGGCCAGCCTCTGTTTTTGTCCGCCCGATAAAGTGCCGTAGCCCTTATCCCGCTTCTCCCACAATTGCAAACGCTTCAGTAGCGCGTCGCCGTCAACGGTTTTCGAGTAGAACGATGCAAACAGATCGAGAACTTCCTTGACCGTAATCTTGTCCGGCAGATTCGTCGCCTGCAGACACACGCCGATCTTGTCTTTCAGCGCAGACTTCTGCCGGTCCGGATCCATGCCCAGCACCCGCACTTCGCCTGACGAGCGCTGCCGGATGCCTTCCAGAATCTCAACCGTCGTAGTCTTCCCGGCACCATTCGGACCCAGTAGCCCGAAAACTTCGCCCTGCCGAACTTCGAAATCCACGCCCTTGACTGCTTCAAACTGGCCGTACTGCTTCTTCAGTTCTTGAACTTGAATGGGACTTTCAATTGGCATGAAGCGAAGTTTCAGTGTAAGTGGTCAGCGCTTCACTGAAGGCGTATTCGGACGAACGGGCGTATTTGTTACTCGAGTGGTGCAAGCTTCGGAACGCGCCGTACCTTACTCCAACTGCTGATCCAGATATGCAAGGTAGAAGGCAGCCAACCGGTATGCATCCATGTAATAGTCCATGTGGATGGCCGCAAGCTGATCGTGTTTGCTGTGCAAAGTTCCAAACGTTTCCCCAGTCAGGGAATGCAAAGAAAGCACGGGAATCCTTATGTCGTGAAACGGATGGGTGTCATCATCCCCCACCTTTTCTATGTTCACCCCTTGCAAGTCCCCCTTTATCGCGGCGGCTATTACCGAGAGTAGGTCCATCAACTTGGCATCGGAACGCGAGGCCCAAACTTTTGGCTCGGAGAGGCCCAGACATTCCAGATTCACGAACGCGCGAAGATTGCTTCGTTCTTCATTAGCTAGGTGCTTGACGTAGCTTGTGGAGCCCACTAATCCTTTTTCTTCTTGAGCGAAAGCAACAAACCGGAAAGTGTGTTTGCGTGGCGCTTTTTTCAAGGTTTCAAACAAGGAGGCCAACATTGCCGTACCGCTCCAATCATCCACAATGCCAGCGCCAAGATCGATAAAGTCGTAATGTGCACCCACGGTGATGGTGGATGTGGACTCTCCGGTCAGCGTACAAATTACGTTCGAAACTTTCTTGGTGATGGCCTGCTCGGTCACTGCACAACCGGCTCGTGTAAAGAGGTCGTACACGGCCTGCTGCCGCTGCTTACCGTTCACCTGTCCTACTTCCAACCTTTCGCGAAGCGTAGTTTCCGGCAACAACACTAGCTTCAATTGGGCCCGAACAGCACGTGGACAGAGAAAAATTAACAGGCCGATTGCCAAAATCCGAAGACAGCCACGATACCTGGCCCTGACTGGAATCGGACTTTCCGTTGGCATAGCGCGAAGCTTTGACCTGCTCCCCGAAAACCGCATGAAGTTGATTGTGATTTCATACGAAAGGGAGAGGAAGGATGCCGAAGAGCAAACACAGTGAAGCGGCGATATTGGCAGCGCTGAAGCAGTTGGACGCGGGCCG
>JAABUK010005454.1_pt1 | contig 19797 bp, 29 predicted proteins | sample 5559141 | NCBI WGS metagenome assembly JAABUK01 (sample SAMN10711869, study PRJNA513367) | rock metagenome | isolation source: Antarctica rocks | place: Antarctica: Victoria Land, Pudding Butte nord | collected 2016-01-03 | reverse complement strand
CTTGTGGACACAGACTCTGACTCAACATCAAGTCTGGTAGTCATGTAGATACATCAGATTGTTCCACCGCTTGCTAGCTTCACAGACTTGTTGTGACAGACAAAGAGTATGACGTGCGCACACACTGAGAGCTGACCTTTTCTCCAGCCTTGTCAGCAATCTTGCCAAGGGTGTCCAGGCCTGCTGTGTCTGGAAGATCACCACCTCCTGCTAGAGCGTCCTTGGGTATATTGGGGCCCTTGATCTGCATCACAAGCAAAGTACTGCCATCAACACAGCAGTTGAATGCCAGTAATGCAACAGAATGAGCACATGATGCCACAGTCACAAAGATTCAACAGAGACAATATCACATGCCAACTACAGCATGATGCTTTACATAGCTCAGATATGTGACTCAAGCAGGGCTTCTGTCATGCCCCACTCGAATGCTGTCAAACACACTGAAATGTAGACCATAGTGTTGCAGGCCAACAAATGTACACTGATAAGCAAAATTGTGCATGTTCATATCAGACACGGTGACTGGCTGGCATCTTGCACAGGCGACAAATTGCAACAGTGTAGCATGCTGAATTGTCAGCTGTTGCAATGCAGACACAAATTGATGCTTACGTCTCCTAGACCTGGATAGTTGGCACGGGTCTTGCCAGTCTGTGCACCATCTGTCTGGTTGTTGATAGGAGGACCTTGAACACTGTCAGCAAGGGCCGGGCCTGCAGCGACACAGGCAGTCATGGCATATACTGATTCAGTAAGGTTCTCTTGGTAGGCTGGCTTGACTCTGGCTTGACTCTAATTCACACAGCAGGCTCTGATTGCTGTCCCACCTGACAGGGCGAGCTGAACTGCTGCCAAAGCTCCGAAAGCTTTCAGAACCACATGAGCTGCGTCACCCTGCAGATGCAGCGCGACGCTTCACGCAAAATCGCAGAGGACGAGATGGTTTTCATGGTGTGCGAAGAGCAAATGTCACCTTTACGGGCTGTGCGCTAGCACGAACGACCTGCATGCCGAACGTTGAGCGGGTCAAGTTCAAGTTCTTTTGAGCCTTCGCGATGATAACAGTGACAACTCAGACATACCGTGCGGATGCATACTCTGACAGGCTTTGTTCGGAAACTGCCGCTGCGAGCTGTGTTGGCGCTCAAAACAGATGGCCGGCTTACGCTTGCAGTGATCATACTGAGTGAAATGACGCTGCTGTCCGGATCTTAGTGCGTATTGCCGCAGTCTACTTTACCAAAAAAGATAGGTAAACAAGCGTGAGTACGGAGTTGATTGAATGAAGTGGTGCACGCGAAATGTTATCTTCAAAGCTGAGTATGCAGTGAATCAAAATGAGTCTGTAACGCCAGCTGTGTACATCATCAGTCATATTTCCTTGATAGGATATAAATTTTAAGGCCCTGGGGACCCAACAGACAAGAAGTTCAGTTCAGTGAATATATACAGACAAGAAGTGGTACATGCAAAGCTTTCCCTAAGGAGCACTCAGCCAGCCACTGACCACTATTATATATAAGTACCAATGCAATACTATGAAACTCATGCATACCTGCCGACATATTTTGCATTGACCCTATCATACGTACACATTGATCCCGACAGCTTACCGAGCTTTGCTGACAAGTGCAATTTCGAGAATTGGTCGGATACACACCACTAACAAGAAAGCATTCTCCAAGGCCTCCTAGGAGACCATCACATGCATTTGGTTCACACAAAGGTCCATCATCCCAACTGTCCATCATTGATATCAACATGAGCCAAGTTTACCTGAAGTACAAGCATGTGCGCCAGCAAATAAACGCACGTAGCGAGAGCCGACAAGAATTGCTTGCCAAAAGGCTTGAAAGTACCAACAGGCCCTAAGGCTCTAGAGATCTGATGTGCAAACGTCACTTTAGGTCCGTCACTCAAGTTGTGAAAGCTGATCAAGTCTAGCTGGCTCGCGTCTGTAATCTGAGGCATGCCAAGTCCGCTCATAGGGATGTATTTTCATACCTGTGACACTGCTTGCGCAAATGCTTCCATCTGAGCTCAGGACTGCTTGCCAGCATATGCATACGCATATGTGTGAAGCAGATAGTCTGCGTTGACCACACTAATGCATGCCGTGACAATTTCGTTGCGCTCGTAGTCCGACTTTCTCGACCTAAAAGCTTGAGACCGATTAAGTTGACGCATGACTTGCATTTGTCCTCGCGATAAACATGAATAATGCGCAAAGTCCTGCGTCTAGCCCAGCAGGATCAAGCAAATATGCTCAGGAGCTTGCTGAGTTCCGGCAAAGGATTTCGCAAGATGGACAAGTTGAGGCTGAGCTACGAGCTGGTGGCGAGCCTGGTCTTCTTGGTACTTCCGGCATCGACGACGAGACGCTTCTCAGATGGCTAAAAGCCGAAAAGTAAGCAAGCAGCAAGCTCACAACTTTTGACAGGAGCGGAAGTCATATTCTGCAGCCTTTGCAGACCGTCATTGTACACACCAAGTTTGCAGCATCAAACACACTGTTTCACCTCAGGTATTCTGTCAGCAAAGCTGAAAAGAGACTGCGAGCACATGCCCAGTGGCGCAAAGAATATGTTCCCCTTGGGCGTATTGAGGAGGTGAGCCAGACTCTGTGCAGTACTATCTTCACAGCAGAATTCGGAATTCCTCTCACTTTTTGCATTGTACAGAGTGAGATTTTGCCAGAGCTCGAAGCAGACAAAACCTTCCTGCAAGGCTGTGACAAGTCAGGGAGGCCACTGACGGTGTGCGTCATAAAGAAGCACAACAAGTCAAAGAGAGTGCTGGAGCAGACAAAGCGCTACATTGCTTACTCACTGGATAGCTGCATACATGCTGTTGACCTGGAAAGGAATCCAACTGGCAAGACATGTGCTATCTTTGATCTACGAGGTGATGCACACTGTTACAAGATACACAAGAACAACTTGCTATCCTTCCACTCCCATCATCTGGTTGTGTGTGTGACTCAGATGCTTTGCAGGTCTGGGATTTGATGCAATGGATAGACCAGTGCTACAGGCAGTCTTTGACCTTCTGCAGAACCATTACCCAGAGCGGTAAGCACTGCACATCCAGCCAACATGCAGCCTTAAAAATGACCAGCCCAGCTGGCATGCGGCACCTTTGTATACATGGCTGAAGCAAGACAGCAACAGCTTGTACAGTCTCAATGCTCAACACCTGCATGCATCCAAGCTTTATCAGTGATCTGCGTGTTCTCATTGGAAGCTGATGCATTCCATTGTCAATGTTGCTGTCAGCTGTGCAATTGCTTCTACAATATGCCACTGCTGCAGCCAAGGCTTTGACTGACCTGCAGACTTGGGAAGCTGTGGATGTATGAGGCCCCAACAATGTTCTGGACACTATGGCACCTTGTCAGCCCCTTCATTGACCCAGAAACCAAGCAGAAAGTGGTATTTGTCAGCAGCAAATCAGCCATTTCTGAGTTTCAGAAAGCCATTGATCCATCAGTAAGTGTTTGTGTCTGCTTTCATCACTCTGGGCACACTGTGTCTACATGTGATAGGGCACAGCCGCTTAAATTTTGAACATACTTATACATGAATGCCATGTGTTAAGGCAACGTCAAGGTGTGCAGAAATGAGTGGTGTCTCAGACTGGCTGAGGTAGCAGACTGCATGTTGCTGTGTGGGCAAGCTTACTGTCAACTGTGTCTGGTCTTCGTGATATACTGACGGCTAGCGCACGCAGTGATTGCACATTACAAGAAAATGATAAGGGAAGCAGCAGCACAGGCAAAAGTGTATGTTTAGCCATGAGTCTCTTATGATGCAGGTCTTGCCTACAGACTATGGTGGGCAAGCTGAGCTGATCCTGCTGCAGGTGTATGTCAAGGATCATCTACCAAAGACACAGGTAATCAGTACTGATGTGTGCCTTCTCAAAAGTTTGTCAGCTACCCATCAGCATATGCTATGTCAGTGTTGCATGTCAGCACATTATGGTGTGCATTGTGCAGGTGAACCACAAGACATGAAGACTTTCATGCAGAACATCGACCCTTGTTGGCCTTTCACCTTTACCTGCCAATTGCCATCACAGTAAACATTGATGTTTTTTTGTGAATGGGGAGCACCAGGGCTTTGCAGCTGAGTTGATTGCAGATTTTGAAGCCTTCAGGGCATTTGCTTCTTCCCTTGAGCTACTAAACTGCTGGGGCCCTATTTATATTTCAGAGGCAAGCTAAGAGACTTCTGCAGATGCAAAAGCATTAGCATACAGTGTATTGTCTCATTCTTTGACTGCATATTGCCTTGATAGATTGAATCTCAGGTACACTCTCCCAAGGATACACTACTTTGCAGAAACCTCAGTATTTACAAATCGTTTACCTCTGTTCAGTACTGAATATTGCCATTATGACTGGCGCTACTGTACATCCATATCTGCGTGACATGTACAACTGCCTGCTGACCAGTCAGCGGTGCAGGCATATACAGCTGTTGTAACATGCCTGACGTTAATGAGACCTGCACCCAGGTAGAGCAGGGCAGCAACTGTCAGTTGACGCACGTCAACTGATGGGGAAACTAGCTTTGCAACCTTAGCATTCAACAGGATTCCTGTCGTGCCATTCGTGCAAACTCCGAAGTGAGTGCCTGTCTGAATCAAATCTCTAACAAGACACACTAGTGTGATAGCCAACAGCATGGCAGTACTACTAATGAGCAGGAACATTGTGGTTACTTAGATCCAGATTTGTATATGTCATTGGATGTATGGCATGCTATCGATAGCACATGTACTGTCAGGCTGAAGTCACATCAGGTAGCCTCTGACCCTTCCGTCAAAACTAAACAGTTGGTCACACAGCAAAAACACACTGCCTCAATCTACTTATATCACTGACGACAAAGCAATAACACAAGTTGCACCTATACCAAACAGCTGAAAAAACACACAACACAGCAACACAGATGATGCTCACGCTCCTCGCAGCTTGGTACATAGCAACAGCAAGACTGGTGTGACGAGCGTCAGTAATGTCTGTTCGCTTGACACCAGAATTGCTGATGCGCCGCCTGCCGTGACTTGCTCACAATGCCACCGCATTGATTGCATACAAAGTTGGACTCATCGGTGACACCAGCCTCAGCTAGATTCATGCCACGCAGTTCCTGCAGTGCAAGCATAAAACCTATGTACCTTGCTGCGTACATAGAAGCCTGCAGTGCACTATTGTGAAGCCGTCCGCAGCATGCAGAGGCAAGATTGCCCTTTGTGAAAAGCATGCATTTGAGCGTTGGGACTACAAGTGCACAGTGATGGCCTCACCATCAAGAGAGGCTGCTGATCTTGGGAGCGCTGTCTATGCTGTCCTTGTATCTGTAGCTGCTGCATGTGAGTGTTCAGCGAGTTCTCACGAATGCCACCGTCCAGATGCGCAAAGGCTGGTGCTTGCTGCAGCACAGCACGTCCTTTTGTTAGAAAACATCTATAGAATGACTAACACAGAGGAAATCTCAATGATGTCATGTATTATGCCCTTGTCCCTCAAGTCAGACATCCATAAGGCTGAATGTGGCAGACAAGTACCGTTTGCCAACATATAGTCACACAAGGAAGCAAGACAAGGGCCGCTGAGTTAAAACACACCTGATTGTCAGCTATTCTGCAGCCAGTCAAAATATCAGCTAGCTGGTCAGCAGCAGACTGTGATGAAGCCTGCTGTGGCTGCAAGTGCAGATGCAGCAAGTGAGACCCCACTCTGCAGGCATCAGACTATCACAGAGGGTACAGAGCTAGCATGTCAACTGAAGCATCTGCAATACAGAGGGAGCGCGCAAATGAAGAGCAGAGGTCATGAATCATGCAGAAACAAAGCATGAAACAAGCTAGGTCAGCAGCACTGCATGTGTTCAAGGTATACCTGGCTGCTGCGTTTTGAGCAGCTGTCTCCCCACACACAGTCCTCAGTGCTTCAAACACGACCTGTACTGAATGCACTGTAGAGCACCCCAACTGCAAAACAGTTCACGGGAACTGCAAGACAGTTCAATGGAACTGCCAGACAGAACTTGTGACCCAACACAAATGAGGAAATGACATTTTAATGTCTGACCTGCAAAGCAGCTGTGGTGTTCCCTTGTGCAATAAAATCGTGTGCCAGGCTCAAACTGGCTTGCACCAGCTCCTGAAGGTCTGCTGTTGCTGGTGCTGCACGGAGACTTGAGCGTGGCTCCCCCATGATGAGCATGTATTGCAGCAAGTACAGATGTAGCCTTGCTTCGGAGACTTATGCGAACGTATGCTGTCAATCTCAACGACCCGGATAGCTGTGGTATCACGGTCGGCCCGGCGTTTTGGACTCCAACGCTGCCTCGGCAGGCATTCTGGTCAGTACATGAGCATTGCCAAGGCTATGGCCGCTGGGAGAAACTTACACAACAGCGCCTTTAGTCCCTCTGATTTGCCGGCGTTCAATTGTGGCAAGGCAAGGCAAGGAAGGGAGACTGTACACGCGATGACTACAGCTCTGGCCCACGTGCAGCGTCACGTGCCGCATTACAACATGCAGCAATTGTCATCTGCAACTTGTTTCACTTTGTGTTGCGCAGTCGGACGTCAGATTTTGGCTTGTCGTCACTGTTCGCCTTTCTTGCAGCCGCTGATGTTGGACATCTTTCGACCTTTGGTGAGCCGGCACTCTCGTCATTTGCCTTGACTGCAAATCTGGTTCAGCGCTACCCTTCAGCGTATGCTGGAGGTTTCCACATCCTGAACTGCAACACGAGGTGGAGAAACATCGCATGTCCTGGACCTTGATTCCCAGGACCAGTTTCCTTTTGGGCAAACGCCTTGCGTGGGGACCCACACATGTGCTTGCAAGTCGGTTTCACACGGGACAACAAGCTTACGCCATAGAGAGGTCTCGCTTCCAGCCAAAAAGAACCGACAGCCAGATGAGTGGTACAGTAGACTATTCACAGGGCAAGCTATGCGCACGACCCGGACAGGCGTCCGTGGATCAGTCCCCACCACTTTTGGGGCTGCAGCCCCTCGGTACCGGAGCGCGTCGAGATGGCCTCATATACACTCCAAAATCATATCAGCACGGCCGACCAAGTCCTCTGTGCGTAATTATGCACGGTGCTGGAGGCAATGCCAAAGGTGCTTTGTTTGCACCGCTGGAAGACATAGCTGAAAAGGTAGTGCTGCCTTTGCAGTGTACGCTGTCAGTTTCCATTGAGTGGCCCAGTGCAGTGTTGTATGTGATAGACCAAATGCATTGCTATTATATGTATCGTTGCGCACATGCCAGGCATTCAGGTTGATACAATAGGCACTCACTCAGCTGCTCACCTGTGTCAGCATCAGCCTTTTCAACCCAGTCTGCTTGTGTTTGCAGACAGGAATGATTTTGGTTTCACCACAGTCGCAGTCCAGCTCTTGGGATGTCATTTGAGAGGGCTATGGGCCAGATGTCCAGGTCATGGACAAGGCTCTGCAAAGTGTGTTTGAGCGATACACTATCAACCCCCAGCAATGCAGCATTGGAGGTTTCTCAGATGGTGCCTCATATGCTCTATCCATTGGCACCACAAATGGAGAGCTTTTCAGCCACATTGTTGCCTTCTCGCCTGGCTTTATGCGCCCAGGCTACCTGGTAAGTCAATTCTTCACCATGTGCATATTTGCAAGGGGTCACAGCCACCAATGACTTGTATTTGTGCATGATGAGAGCTGAACAGACAGCAAGACACAGTACACTCTTTGTGCCGTTCCTGTCTCTTTCTCATCTCATTGACAGCCCACCAAGTCAACCTTCTTCACTACCATGGCACAGTCTGGATCTTGGAGCATGCAAGATGTCAGTTGCAGCACATGCTGACAGAGTGTGTTAGTGTGTGGCAGGAGGGCAAACCAAAGATCTACATCTCTCATGGCACAGATGATGAGGTTCTGATCATTGACTACTGCAGCCGCCGTTTGGTTCCGCGACTACAGGAGCGAGGCTATGATGTCAAGTATTGCGAGTTTGATGGACCTCACACTGTGCCAAGGAGTATCTGTCAGGAAGGCATACACTGGTTTCTTGGGCACCCATTGGAGGCTTAGATGTGCGTACATCTGCTCTTTCTCTGCCACATTGAGACTGCAACAGGGCTCAGCCGCTTTAGTTTCGCTATAGTCAACAATGTGGTCCTAGTGTGAAAGGAGATGTGATGTGGTCTTGCATCTGTCACAGCAAGATTTTGCACTGACTTTTAGCTAATGACTGGGTGCCTCTGTTGCTCATTATTCCAGGCGTGGTGGTCATATGGTCATGTGATATCACCTATGCTGATGCCGCCACTTGCGCTATTCATTAAGCAGCTGTGCTCGACACCAGTCTCAACTTGCTCTCTTTGAGTTGTAAAGCAACAGCAGGCAATTGCAAGTGCTCATCTCTCAAGCAATCTTCTTGATAGATCCTCTCTCAGCTACAAGTTCCCAGAGATGCACTGATCTGCACAGCCTGGTAATGTATGTATCTTCATGATCCAGGCATGTTGTCAGTATACTCACAAATTTGCAAAGCAAATTGGCTGTTGGTGCTGAAGTAGCAGCTTGTATGCAGTTGCTGTATGCTGCGACAGATGTGACCTTATTTTTGTTTACAACGACACGTCAAGATCGCTTCAAAGTTGCACTCGGATGACACTCCATGAGATTCCATGCATGCAGGTCCACCTTTTGCAATTTTGCAGGCATATCTTTTTGGCTCTTTGGTTGTGACATTCGTAAGCACTCTTCCATCTTCTGATGTAAGCTAGCTAGAGGATTGTCTATGCCTGTGGTTCCAGAATGGAAGCAGCCAGATTCTTTGCTAACTCTTGAATTTCCTACGTCTGTTGAGTCTGTCGAGAGCTTTGGCGCCAAATTGCAGGCGTTACACATGCTGGTCGTACAATGCCGTCGTATATGCCGTCAGCGGCGCACCAGTTGCATCTGTGATATGTACATCGGTATGGCTGAGAGAGATGTTCATGTGTGGTGAAAGCAGGATCGCTACCGCAGCAAGAGCAGTAACAGGATGGCGGAGGGACCTGGGATCACAAGTGTCTCTGATGAGCGGAGCTCTTTGCCGTTCAAGAAGAAGGGCAGTGCCCACCCGCCAGCACGTGCCGATGAGGCACCTGCAATCAGGTATGATGGTCATTTGAGCGCTTTTTTGCCGACACACTTATGTTTGCAACGCATGACTGTGACACTCTGTTATTCTCACAAGCAGGGACCAGCTGAAACTGGGCTTGCAATGTCCTGACAAAGGAGCTGCTGAAGATGGGTCTGAAGCTTGGGGTGACAGTCTCCAACCCATCACTGCTCCTGTGGAGCGTGTCCCAAAAGCTGTTGTACCAGTGCTACCCCCGGTGCGCCACCACCTCAACGCTCTTTTTGACACTGCCGCTGTCCTTGAACACTCCAGCTGTCTGCTGTACATAATCCAGGTTGCAATGCTCGGGACGTTACTTATGCAATATCTGCAGAGTGAAATGGCGACGAAAGCTGGGAAGGCACACACCCACATCAAAGTTGGTGTACAGAATGCAAGCAAGGGTGAGAATTTCAACAATTACAATGTTCAGTATTTGCGCCACCTTACACATGTCAACCAAAGCTACGATGTCTGCAGGTCTTGTGAACAAGGCTATCACCGCTGCACACTCTGCCTCTGGTAACAAGACCAAGAGAGACCGCAACATGAGGTCTTCTGGCAACAAGCTCTCTCAAATGCTTCCCAATCCCTTTGGAGCAACTGCTGGCAAAAAAAGCAATTCAAGACCAGTTGTGACTCATTCTGGTCGTGCCAAGACATGTGCTGCTGCAAGCACGCAACGCCAGCAAGACAGCTCTGGCCCAGAATTTCCTCCTGGCTACAATCGTGTCATCAGGCTCCATGACACGACTGAATTCCCAGGACTTGGCTTAGCTCCTCAAATGACTTCACCGAGCAAAAGCACTGCCAGTCAGCCACAGCAGCAAGCAGCACTTACACATCGGCTTCAATCCACTGCAACCAAAACCCACAGATCTGTCAATGGGCTCCTGCCCTCATCTAGATCAAGGCAAGCAGCAACAGCAGCCCAGAGCCACAGCCAGGAACCACCAATACCATCTCCACTCGCCATCAACATTCGGCCTCCGCCTGGGCTGCAACAGATTGCACCCACAACAGACGCAGCAGCCTCACAGCTGCCACCTGACACAAGCCAGACAGCTTCTGTGGCAGGTGATCCAGCCACACTGCCGCCTGGGCTGCATCCAGCACCCTCCTTCTCAGCTGACAGTCTTCAACTGCCAGCTGTCACAGCGACCCCTGAAGCACAGCTGTCACAGCGACCCCTGAAGGACAGCTTGAAGACCCAGATTGCATGCCTGCAAGTGTGCACAGAAGCCGATACAGCAGCACAGGCACATGTCAGGTCACCTGAGCTGCCCATTGCGCCCAATCAAGCCAAGTCTGCCTTTGCTCCAGCAGCAGCAGCAGCAGCTACAGTCTGGTATGAGCCTCCTGCTTTGACCACAGCACACGCTGTGACTAGTCCTGACTCCACAGTCACAGCTGGCAACCAGCCAGGGCCCAGCATGCCAGCTGTACCTGCCCTTGCAAGCCAATCAAGCCCTCATCAAAGGACAGACCCTCAGCAGGGTTGGGAGCACGAGTCAGCCGATCTCATTCTGCAAGCACAGTCAAGCTCAGACAGCAGCAGAGCTGCACATCAAGAGGAAGATAGCTGTCAGAGCCATGAGCCCTGGCAGGATGTGGATGGCAATGCATGGGCTGTTGATCAGTCAGGCAGCTTCAGCACTGCTGCACAGACAGACCAGGCCATGCTCAGTGACATGCCACAGCAGGACTCAAGCAGCTGGGATTACTACAAGATCTACAAACAGCAGCAGCTTCTAGACCAGCTTGAGTATGATGACAGCTGGCAGGACGAAGACAGCTGTGAGGATGCTGGTTATAATGACATCATCTTTAGTCACCAGCAGCCGCACGCATATGATGACAGCTGGCAAGATGATGACAGGTACTCACAGCGTCGGCATGACAGCAGCTGTCAGCGTAGAGGCAAGGCAAAAGGCTTTGACACAGCTCAGGCGCCATACTTTGCCTACTCTTACCGCCATCAACAGCATGACAGCGAAGATGGTCATGAGCTTGTTCATGACTACCTCCCACATTCAGTACAAACTGACAGATCTGCACATTACCAGCCGCAGTTTCACCATGGCTTCACAGCAGCACAGCAGTCTGGCAGCGCAGATTCCAAGACGAAGAGGAAGGGCCATCGTGGTGGGGTACCTGCAGCCATGCGGAAAGCTGGCGGCAGCAGGGCTCAGCTATCTGCAACAGACAATCTCACAGACAGACTCACAGACAGACCCACATACGGACCCACAGACAGACCAGCCAAACTTGTGGCTCCTGAGCAGCACCCTTCTCACAGCAAGCATCTACAACCAAGTCAGGATGCCAGTGCTGAAGAGCATGCCAGTGCTGAAGAGCATGCCATGCACAGTAAGCTGAAGCAACTGGGAGTTTAGCTCAATGGCCAGCGTCCCATTGCCAGTCAACAGTTCCAGCAGCAGCATGCCCACTACTTCAAAAATGCCCAGCCCAGCGCTGCTCCAACAGCCAGTCATCGCAACAACCAGTGCTTTCTCCGCAGCAAACATCAGCAAGGGACAGCTGGAGCTTTCAGTGATCATCACAGATCCTCAGATGATCACTACAGTGACCTGGATCAGCATGATCAGTATGTGGGTACAGGCACGGTAAGCCACTCAATGCTTCAGAATGACCGCCAGTCAGCCTCCTTTGCCGCCAACAGCACAGGACAGGGAAAGGTGCTCACAGCATACAGGCACAAAGCTTCCTCTAGCTTGCATGGGCTAGGGCTGCCTTGTACAGAGGCTGTGACCAGGCCAGGCAACAAGCAGGCTTCAAGCTTGAGCCAGCCACAGATCACTGCAGATGCAGGTAACACACAGCCCTGTATTAGTCTTCTTGTCCTCGGCCAAGTTTGATGATGGCCAGTGCTCCTACCAAACTGTTACAAACTTGCAAACATGTACTTGGCATGGCATATGCTTGGTGATGACTGATCATGTTGGCTTTGGCACACTTACCCAACAGTCTGTGACAGGATATTGTGACAAACCCCTGGTGTTGTATCTTGCCTGCAACCAGTGAGAAGAACTTCGCATGTCAGCATTCAATGACAATGATGCACTGACTCAGCTGTTGTTATGTGTGGTGAATTAGGCACGAGCTTCTTTTGTGCAATGCTCTGTAGACTGGGTATCAAGGGGCAGAGCACATCACCAGCAGCAGCAGCAGCAGCAACCACAGTCACCTGTGAACCCCCTGACATTCTTGTTCCAAATGCATTCTGGTAGCATTGAACCTGCCAGTAGCACTGCACAACAGCCACGGCACAGCTACACAGACAGACATGCTCGGGGCCAACCAGACCCCTCAGGCATGCCTCTACTGCATTCCCATCATCAGCTGAAGATGAGTAACAGCACGCCTTCAGCAGCCGCCAGTCTAGAACCAGGCGGATGCTATGAGGCAGACAGTGGTGGAATTGAAGATACAGCCTCCAGGGCTCCTGTGTGCAATCATGTGACAAAAGGCCCTGCCCCAACAGGACCCTCCATGCCCATTGCAACAGCAGACTCGGCTCTGCCAGCAGGCGGTAGCAGTCTTCCCAGATACGTTCCTGCCATGCCAACAGGTATTCAGACAGCAGCTGCCAAGCCAAGGGGCAATGAAGGGAAGGTGTGCATTGTCTGCTGGGACAAGACACCCACATGGGTCTGTGTGCCCTGTGGTCACCTTGCAATGTGTGGAGGCTGCAGCGTAGCTGTCAAAGAAAGGACTGGCTTGTGTCCAGTGTGTCAGCAAGACATTCGAGCAACGAAGTGTTCTTCATTTGAGCGCTGAGCTTGTGATGCACTAGCATAGATGGAGTATTGTATTTGCATGTCACTTTTGCTTGATAAACACCTAGGATTGCTGATGATGCGTGCATGTGGTATCATTTGAGTGGCTTGTATATACACATACTCCATTACCTGGGAGTGTCTGACATACAGCCTGGTAAAAGAACAAATCCTGGTTTGTTCAAATGTTCAAGCTGACTTTCTGTTTGATTGGCAATGTTGTTTGCTGGCTGGAATGCAAGGTGACCTATTACCCCAACAATCACTTTCGTGCCATGATGCTGATATTTAGCAAAGTACGACCCGTCAATCCAATGAAGGCACCCGTCCATCTTTGGGCCCCATGAAGTGAAGACTGACCCATGCTTGCCCTGCTGCTGCATGTCAAACGGTTTCAGTCACGTTGCAAGGCGCCTGTGCACAACATGTGACTGCAGTGATCCTAGTGTTACACGGAAGCTACCTGTCACAAAACCACATTCAGTCGAACCACAAGTACAGTAACAGCCAAGCAAGTGCTTCAGGTTGTGCAGCACTGGTATCTGGATGCTGCAACAGAAATTGCTGTACAAGCAATAGACAGCGCATTGTGCTAGCACTTGCACGTGGGGACAACTAAATACCCACACAACTCACAGCAATGACACGCATTTGAAGAAAAGAGTCCTAAGCAAGCTGAAGCCCTAAATAACCACAGGAAACAACGCTAAGTATTGCAGCAGGAGGTTATGCCTAAGGCACTTAGGCCTCTGACATGAAGCACACACATACTGAGATGCAGACTGAAATCTAAGTCAGCAGAATCAGTTGGTCCTGGAAATAATGTAGTCAGCCAAGCCAATCAGAGGGGCCGCTTTCACATCATCATACATTGCAAGGGCATCCTTTGCATCCTTGATCAGCTCCTTTGCAACTTCTTTGGAGCGTTCCAGACCGAGCAAGGCTGGATATGTTGTCTTGTCGCTTGTCAGATCTTTGCCAGCAGTCTTGCCTAATTGCTCTGTGGTCTGCGTGATGTCCAAAATGTCATCCACCACCTACAAAGCAGAATCATGCTGTTACACCCTTTGCATGCAGTCTGGATTGACAGCGCTTTATGCAGGTACAGGCGCGTCCTGGATTGACATGCAGCGTGGTGCTTGCCACATCAAATGCACACCCTTGGGATAAGAACCAGCCTGCTGTGTGGCCTTCTGAATCGGGGTGAGGCATACCTGATACCTACCTGGCTAATGCGAAAGCAAAGGCTGGCACAGGTGAAAATCAATCAATCAATCAATGCAGTGACAGAATGTGTGACAGCAGAACCCGCACAACAACATCATGCTGCAGGCTTATATCATCAATCTAATCTGAATCAAGACATAGTCACACGAAAACAGCATGCAAGTCATAAACTGAGTGCTTACACATGCATCGCAAGCAGTGCAAAAGAGCCCAACCTGAAATGCCAGGCCAACACAAGTGGAGTATTTCCGTAGGCGCTGCACTTCCATATCAGATGCACCACCCAGAATGGCTCCAGACACGACAGAGGCTGTCAGCAGGGCTGCTGTCTTGTGTTCATGGATATACTGTAGGGTATCCAGGCCCACTGTACCGCTGCCTCCTTCGCTCTTGATGTCCACCACTTGGCCTGCCACTAAACCTTCAGCTCCTACGGCCTTGCCAACCTCTACTATCACCTGCACCGCAGGCAGCAATCATCATCAGGCACCCCAGCCAGGACGCAGAATCATGCACCCCAGGCAAAAATCAGCATCATGCACAACCCCAGATGCATGGACTGTCAACACCGAGCACTGGCAAGTGACAGCCTGTCAGCAGGCCATACAGGAACGGCGACAAATAAAGGTGGCTAGTTTGCTGGGCTGCGGTGGATGCAGGTGAAGGCTTGCGAGTAGATATCAGGGTTATGCAAAGATGGCAGACATTGACTGTGAAAATGCATTGAGAGTAAAATACGATGAGCTGAACATAGTTTTGTTGTACAGGTGACAAATCTGGAGCAGGCATGCATGCCAATGTCAAGCCAAAGTAACCAGGTGCTCAATGTGCAACAATCAGCTCAGACATGACCATGGAGTGCATGCTTTGTAAGCGGCATATCTGTGTCATACCCTGAGGATGCGCTCTGCAGCCACATTCCTGGTTTCCCTTGCTATGTACTCAAAGGATAATGACAGCAACGCATCCCCAGCTAGAATAGCAATGTCTTCACCATAAGCCTGCATGAGCAATGTGAATGCCTATATGACCACATCATCATGGAAGGAGCTACAGTAGCGCTGCACCACATCGCTGCAGTGACTGCAGCACAAAGGCTCACCAGGATGGCACCAGCTGCAGCTTGATTATGTGTAAATGAAGCTTGAGATGTGTATGTGAAGCTTGTACTGCTGTTATTCTGAACTTGCACATGTGCATGCATGGCTTGCATGCTGTTATCAAAGCATCCAGCTTTAGGCCAAGCATGTCTGAGTGCACTTGTGGGCAAAGCTTGCTAGTCTGAGCAGCTGAAATGTCTGACAAGAATGCTATGCAGCAGCCTGACCTTGTGGTTTGTGGGCTTCCCTCGCCTGAAGTCATCGTTGTCCATAGACGGCAGATCATCATGTATGAGGGACATTGTGTGAATCATTTCCATGGCACACGCTGAGGGCATTGCTTGCTCAATTGTGCCACCAACAAGCTCACAAGCTGCTAAACATAGTGCAGGCCGTATTCGCTTCCCACCAGCAAGGAGAGAGTACCTGCAAAATGTGTTGATATGGCGTTTGAGTCGCTGCCCCTGACTCCTCACAACAAGAAATGCAAACGTGCTTTGTTGACGACGATACGTTCATGCTCGCAAAGCTTGCAGGTCCTGTGCAACCTCACCGCATGGATTCAACAACGTCCTCAGGATATTGCAAGGGCACAGAAGCATCAAGGGCCTCATTGACAAGCTCAGCTCTGTCGGTCATGTATTGCCTGAAGTTGAATCTATCTGCACGTGAGTGCACATCAGGCCGTGAAAGCACCTCGGCTGTTGCTTGAACCTGCATCACAAGCATGCGCAAGCCTGGGCAAGTTGTGTACCTGGTAAGCTGCAGTCAAGAGCAACAGGTGATGCAGCAAACCATGCATGCATGCACAAAAGACTCTGCAGCATGGTCAGGCTCTGAACAGAAACTAGATACTGCACTGCAAGCCAACAATGTAGATACCTGGACTTGCTGACGCACACTTTTACGTATACACTTTTTGGAGGGCAATAGAGCAGCTCCACAACGGAAAGGGCAGGGTTGTCTGCAAAGCATGCACACTGAAGTGATCTGGCATATGGAACCCTCAAGGCAGATTGAGTACCACACAGCATTCCGAACCGCAACGCCGTGTTGCCGGTGAGCAGTACCTGTGTATCGTCACAAGCCCTGCCTGACTGGCCTGCGACTGCATAGTAAGTGCGCTCAGACAACACAAGTGTCTTCACCTCTCAACCACTGCACGCTCTCGGTGTGACAGGGTTTGCGCGGTCTGCGACTGTACTGCTCGGCGATTGAGACGTTACGGCCGCAAGCCCGCAGACGGCGTGGAAAGCGAGCACGACACTCAAGCCAATGTTTGAAAACGAACCCGAGTCTAGGCCCCAAATCAAACTGGATCCTTTGAGCTTCCTGGGCAGCAGCAGCATGCACACCCTGGACCCTGGCTTGCTATCCACAAAGATCTACACCCGTAAATCACGGGGATTCTAGTTCATCAGCTCATGACCAAGTTTCGTTCTGCAAGCGGCCTGAGTCCAGGGCCTTCGTTGTTGCAGCATAAGCTGCATGATCTGCGTGACATCTTCAAGACGCACACGGCCTCACAGATCACCTGTCAAACCCTCGGCGCAAAAAGGCACATATCTGAGATAGGCTATCTCGGCTTGCTTGATTTTTTGTGAGTCGGCCACTCGGTGTATAAGGGGATGTACAAGGTAGTATCACGTTACGCCACTCCAGAGGAGTTTCCTGCAATTATCGCCTGATGTGTTGTCGAGTCAAGGGTAGTTGTTCTCGTCTGCATGTGCATGCCATCGTCGCTGATCACGACCGCTGCAGTGCAGTATCTGCTGCTTCTCATAATGCCCATTACTTCAGGCGTGCATGGTACGCTCATCAAGCCCATCGGAGGTCTTTTAAGATCTCGTGGGGCACGGTTGGCAAGGGTCACCAAGATCAGAATGTCTGCCACATACTCCATATGGATAGAGCCAAAAGGTGAATCAACCACCTCTTCTCCTAGCAATCACACGAATGTGCATTACTTTCTGTCAAGCTGTTTCTGCTGCAACCCATTGAAATAAGTTTCATGCATGACTGGACATTGCAGGACCCTTAGCTGCTCAATTGCAAAAAGAGATTGACTACCTTGCTGACGCATACGGCGGGCCATCCTTCCCTCCTCATGTAACGCTGGTGGGAGGTGTCAATGGCACTGAAGAGCAAATTGTACAATGTGCTCAAGGGCTTGCAGATACTTTACAGGTATTCAGACCAAGTCCCTTCACAATCGTCTGGTAACAATCCCATATGCAATGCTGCAATTGGCTTCAGCATTTGAGCAATCAATAGTAATTTCTACAGACAGGCAGTTCACACTTACATTGTGATGTGCATTGCAATCAGCTTTCCATTGACAATCTTCTTGGGAGGGTTGAATGCAAGTCCCTTTGTGACAGTTTCTGAAGCTAGAGAGATTCAGCCCCAAACGTGCAAATGTACAACTTCATCAATTATTGCCATGCCTAGCATCGCCATCAAGGCCATTAGGCCCACTGTGTGTGTGGACGAATGTCACCTCATTGTGTCCGACTTCCTGCAGCCTTACAGGATTAAGTTTGATCATCCTGCTTATGGTGGCATATACCACCAGTGTGTCTACATGCTGTGTCACCAAGATGATGCCACCATGAGGGCAGGGCAGCTGAGCAAGGAGGCCTTCAGCCAGGGCCAGACGTCCTCCTACATGCCCCATCTGTCCCTGCTGTATTCTGACATTGATGAACATGTCAGGTCAGTCTCATGCTAGGGCGAGTGTGAGCTCATGCATAATGTAGGCCTGTAGCCTGCATCTGCGACCGCCAGCACAGCATCCTGACTTAAAATTCAGTTATTTCGCATGTACTTTGCAAGAATTCAGTGAAGGCCAGCTGTAGTCTGGAAAGCATTGTCACATTCAGGATGTGGACAGTAAAGTGTATCACATGTGCAATGCCCATTGTCCTGTTGAGTGCAGGCATGATGTTGCCGCTTTGCCTGCCATCAAAGTGACTACACTCAGGCTTGTCTTTCACTCTGCCAGCCAGCTCTGCCTGTGGGCAATGCGTGAGTTCTTATCTTGCAGGAAGCAAGCTGTGGAGGTGGTGAAGAGGCGGCTTGATGAAGACAGTGTAGACAAGCTGCAAGATACTGGCTTCAACGTGGACAGCATCCATGTATACATTACAAATCCTGATGATAAGGTTTGCAAGACTTGGAAGAGAATCAAAGAGCTGCCAATTACCAAATGATTGGTTCATTGTTGTACCAGTTGCAACTGTTCCAACTCTTACGCTCACCAACTCTTGGTCACAAAGCATCACCTGAATACCTGCTTGTGCCAATTGGTATCCCCCTGTGAGGGCAGCATGCTATGATACAAAGTGATGCTCAGCTTGTTGTTGCAAAGTGTGGTGTTACTTACCTGAAGATTTCTGCCCATCTTCTCACGAGCTTGGTACTGTACTAGTTGAGCCCCATAATTTGCTGCTTGATGCTCACTTACAACCATCCATTCACTTAACCAAGCTTGCTAGCGTTTGAGAACTTGTCTTCGATTCACAACTAAGGAAAATATGTGTCTTTAGATTCATAACTAAGGAAAACGTGTGGTGTGAACACATATTGAATAACCCATCTCTCATAAGTTGTAGCTTGTAAGCATCTCTGTACATGCGATGTGCAATGACATTGGCACTACTGCATGGCACAAACTACCATTACAGGTCAACATCAGACCATTGCTGCGACAAGATATACTTCAACCTCGTGATCAGTAACTTACAGGCAGTGCTGCTACACCTAACAGCCTGTCTATCATGTTCGGTTTACTGTATAACTTTATCATCAACATTGGTCCATAGTGCTTACACTATACTTTGGGCTGCGCACCATGCCAGCTGCACCTGCTGTCTTCCCTGTTCTTGGACAGTTTTGACGTTGTGCTGGATAGTGTATTGCTGGTGCAGGCTATCATTCATTGGAGTACATGGCAAGAAGGCCTCTCAATTCATTGCGCTTCCTTTCTGTTTCTGCTAGGTCCTCTTGCACCCGCAGCCGCTCTGCTTCTCGCTTGTAACGTGCTGCAGCATCAAGATATGCAATGGGTCAGAACTTGCATCCCTGTTATGTGCAGAGTATGCATGGCATAGTGACACAGACACAGACACAAACACACACAGTCTGCTGCATTGAAAACAACTGTGGACAGGCGAGCCAAAACACACATAGCTTGAGCCAAGCGCTGCAGGTCTAGACTCATCTGCAATGCACCAAAACAACAAAAGCTCACAAAGACTTGGAGCATGCTTGACTCCCAAACAAATCGCTCAAAGACACGTCATTCACCTTTTCGGATCCTGCCAAAACACAGTATGCCGCCAATGATGTAGAAGGCAGAGCACACCAGCAGGGACACGCCTGCAACTGTCCTGTACAGCTGCAGAGACTTGTCAAAGTCTGTGGTCCCTTCCTTGACACCGTGCTGGAGTGTCAGCTCCAGAGTCAACAGCGCCTCAAACGCTTGCAGGAG
>JAABUK010005453.1_pt1 | contig 19804 bp, 7 predicted proteins | sample 5559141 | NCBI WGS metagenome assembly JAABUK01 (sample SAMN10711869, study PRJNA513367) | rock metagenome | isolation source: Antarctica rocks | place: Antarctica: Victoria Land, Pudding Butte nord | collected 2016-01-03 | reverse complement strand
CAAGGCTTTGAATGACGGATCATCAGCGAGACGATCTTTCTGCGCACGCTTGTTGATGTTGGCTAAAGCGCGCCGTAGCAATTGCTCATTCGTTGCCAAAATGAATCGTCCGCGCTGCACGGCAAACGCGATTTGCTGTTTCTGCCGCCCTTTGTCTGCTTCCACATTATGGCTGTAGTACGTTGTGCCGTCCGGCAACTCTATCCCCTCGAATTGATCTTTGCTGCGAAAGAATTTTGTCGCCGCAGCTTGCTCCTCGTTGAGCGGCGCGATGAAGATCATGTCCAAACGTCCGATGTCGTACACGGCTATCGCTGCACGCTTTTCCGTCGCGCCGCTGATCGTCGCCATATCCAATTCAAAGCCGAGCGCATCGTTGAACTCCTGCCAGCGCGCTAAGAGTTTAAGCGCGAGATGACGCTGCTCGAACTGCTTAAAGTTCGCGCTGTCGAGATATTGCTGCTTGAGCGTTGATTCATCCCACATCTTAACGAACGCAGGCAGATCGCTGAATTGCGCGTATACAATTGCGCCGCGCGGCAAATCTTCCGCGAGCGCAAAAGCATTCTGCGAAAGACGCGACGAACGCGCGTAAACAATCAAACCGGCACTCAAGACAAACGAGAGGCAGAGGATTGCGCCGTGCCTTCCTCGCAAATATTTTTGATGCCTTTTTCTCAAGAGCATGGCCTAACCTTTCATCAACATCATCATCAAAGGATTCCGCGACGCGGGCGAGTTCTGCGCTTATTCATCTTCGACGAATCTCTTTTCCACTTCGCTCCATGTCAATTCTTCTGTGTGGCTATCCAGAAATTTGAGGCGCACGGCGGGTCTTCTGTTCCAGTGCTTGCGCGCGGTGTGCCAAGCGCCGTCAGTTTCCAGCCAATAGGCGTAAGTCGGCGCAGCGCCGGAATACTTGAGCACTTCATTTACTGTTTCGATGCGTAGTCGCGCGGCTTGTCCAGCAGCCACTTGAACAAAATCGCAGTGGCTCAGTCGATGATTTTTGACATCGCTCCAGTCCGGCGCGCGGTAATCTTCAAGCGGCGCGACTTCATCTTCCGCATAACTTGCGATTTGCCGCAGCGAGCCGTCAATTAATTTCAGTAACCGCGCCGTGCGAACGTAGCGCGCCGCATCGCCCGTGCTCTCATGTACCAATATCTCATGCACTCCGGGCTTGATCGTTTCCGGCAATTCCAGCCAATCGGCGTAAGGATATTCTTCAAAGCGCAGCCAACTTCCAAGAGTTGCGATTACGTTCCATCCACATGAATTTCTTTTGAGAATCACCGCTACAGGACTTTCAAAGCGCACGAATGTGATGAGCGCTTCCGGTTCAGGTTCATCGTCAAGCCTGACGTATTGCAGGCGCGCTTCTTCCGCTCGCGGCGGATAATCTTTGTCGCGCTCGTAATCGTAATATGTGGTTGTCACGCCCGGACGAAAGAATAGATGCCTGTACATCTCTCGCCTGACATTCACCTCGTCGCTTCTCAAGGCAGAAAGGACTTCCTCCGGTTTCGTGAATTTGTCTTCACCGGAACATTTCGCGTTGCCCGGCGATTCCGTTGCGTGCGAACTTTGCCGGTGAAGTAAACTCATGAAGAGGCTGTACAGCACGAAGAGGAGCAACCCTGTTATGAAGCCTGCGATCAACGCGCCGATTTTTGATTTCCAATGTTCCATACGTACTCCTATTTCACCGGCGTGCGATAAAGCTCTGGTCAACTCTAAGCGGCTGTTTCTGCTTCGTCGAATTCTCTTTCTGCCGCGACAACAGTTGAGTGAGACGCGACCCGGCGGCGCGCTTTTCCGGCGCAGTTGAAATCAGATCAAGTTTTGCTTTCTCAAATTCCACCGCGCGAACGAGGTTTCCTGTTTGTTCAGCGGCTTCCGAAAGCAAACCGAGCAACTCTTTTTGCGCTTCCACATGGCGCTCTCTTTCACGTTCGTCGAGCGTTTGGTAACTTGATCTGCGAGCGGACACTTGTTCCGGCGAAGCGAGTATCGCTTCTTCGGTATCTTCGACATCGCCCGCGCTGGCTTGATCTTTATTGTCATACGTCACTGCCCTTAACTCCGGGTCGGAATCCGCCAACTTCAGCGCGGCGCGCGGTTGTCCCGTCAACGCATAAAGGCGTACCGCTTGCCGCAAAGGTGAATCTTCAGCGAACCCGGACACTTCTAAAGATTTTCCTTCCCGGTCGGCGATGAGTGAACGAAGGAAGGCTGATACTGCAGATTGATTCTGCTGGCCTTGTTGTTCGAGCAACGCGCTAAAGAAAGCGCTGGATGAAATCGGAATCGTCGCCTCAATGGAGTTCGCCAGCTTAACGGCTTCATCAGTGCGATTGGTAATTGAAAGTTCGCGCGCCTTCAGTGCCGTAACCATCTCAATATCCTTCGGATCAGCGGACTGCACTCGTTGCTGAAGCGTCTCCCAGAGTCCAACTTTTTCTCCCACAATTTCCGGCGCAGTCCACACTGCTTGCCAACGCGCGCGGCGTTTGCTGTGGCGATCACAGATAATCGAAGCGAGACAGCTAATCGCGTCATCGCTCTGTTTGTTTATGGCGAACAGGCGCGCGAGTTCGATGCGGCTCGTTTCATCTTCCGGCGAGACTTTTATTAACTGTTTGCGGTAGTCAATCGCCGCGTCGAAATATCCGAACTCGGCGGCTGTTTCCGAAGCAAGCTGTAAAGCCTTGCGAGGCTCAATACCATTGCGCGGCAACGGTTTCTCAATTGCCGGATCGTTAAGAGCATAAATTCTGATTTGCGGTAAAGCGGCGAGTTCGGCGGACGCCGTCGGCGCTCGCTCCGCATCACCCAGATTAATCATCGCTTGCAGGAGTTTGAGTCCGAGCGCCGCATCGTTTTTGGCAAACTCTAATCGTGCCAGACCGATGAACGACGTGGCTTCATATTGTTCGAGCGCAATGCGACGCGCGTAGGCGGCTTCGAGCAGTTCGCCTGCTTCACTCCCGCGCCCTTCACGATGCAGCATCACCACAGCATCGTTCAGACGCACAGTGTCCGGCGGCTCGACTTTGGCGATTCTTGCACTCGTTTTAATGCCGACAAACGTTTTGAGTTCATCGCCAGCTTGAGCTATTCGTTTATCGCGGATTTCGAGTTGCAACTTCAATAGCCGCAGCCATGCCGGACGCGCATACCGATGATTTATTTCCGCTTCAACCGGGGTGACTACATGGCGCGCTTCCGCAGTTTCATGTTCATCGAGCAAGTATTCGAGATACTCTCTTTGCCACTTAATACGTTTGCTCATTGGTTCAGAAGGTTTGAAATCACTCGAATGATCGAGGGCTTCTTCGGCTTCCGCCTCGCTCCAAGCTTTACTAAGCTGTGAGGTGTAGTTGTAATCGTTGTCGTAGCGGCTCAAGCCTTCGCTGCGCTCGACGAGCAAACGGTAAAACGCCGCCCGCTCTTTTTTAGCGATGAGAGATTCCGTAATCAGCATCTCCGGCAACGAGACATTGTGCGGTAAGGCCTCGCAAAGCTTGCGGAAGAACGCCACCCGCGCTGCTTCCATGTTGGCAGGCAAAGGCTCTGCTGCGTCGGTAGCTTCATCGCTTCGAGCAAACGATTTCGCAAGTTCGCGGATAAACGGTTTCACTTTATCGAACTCTACGGTTTTATTGACTCCGTAGCTTTCATCATCGCGGCTGTTCGCTTTCTCGACGTGCGCGACAATTGCAGGAAACAACTTCGCCCTCGCGTCCGCCCCCAAGCCGTGTTTGACGAGCGTTTGAAGATAAAGCTCGCTATCTTGAAGCTGTGGCAAATCGCCCGTGATTAAACGCGACCACTGTGCCAACGCTTTGCGCCCGTCGCCTGCAAGGAAATAAGCCGAGCCGAGATTTGCGAGGATGCCTTTATCATCTGGTTTGATCTCAAGCGCGAGTTGAAAATGCTCCGAGGCTCGTCGCGGATTATTGTGTTCTATGTACCAACGCCCGAGCTTCGTTTGTTCGGCTTCATCGTGAGGTCTATTTTCGATCATCGCTGGCAGCAGCGCGCGATTTTTAATGTTCCGGTTATTAAATAAAGCGAGCCACTGCCCGTAATCTTCCGCGAGAGAAAACCAATCGTCGCCGGTGAGTTGCTTCGAGGCGTCCGGCTTTCCATTGATTAGTTCGCCAACGGTTTTGTACTGCAAAGCGCCCTCGAAGTAGGTTTCATTTCGCGGATTATAATCGCGGAGCGCAAGCGACGCTTCGGCACTGCGCGAGAGTTTCCATGCAAGAGACAGCGGCGCATTCTCAATCGCCTCACGCGCAAGCTCCCGTTCTTCTCGTGCCAGCAGAAAATTGATTAGTTGAAGGTGGAACGGCGAAGGATGTTGCGCGCAGAAGCGCAGTTCGGCTCTTTCATGTTCTCCGTTTTCATAGAGAGCTTCAAAGTAGCGTTCCACTAGCGTGTCCGGCTGCGCGAGAAGCGTGCCGCTCGCTTGCCGGTAATAATCGCGTAAAGCTTGCAACTCTTTTGCCGGATCATTGACGAGCCGGGAGTTTTCCGCGATGAGACGCGAATACTCAAAGTCGCCGCGAGATTGATCTCGCGCGCTTTCCGTCTCCAAAAGTTCGACGATTCGTTGGTAGTCGCCCCGCACGGAGTAAAAATCAACAAGGCTGCGTAAGCGGGCGTGATAAAGCGCAGATGCGCCGGACACGCGTGCCGCATCCGTTTGCGCAAGCATGATTTTTTCTTCGAACGCGCCGAAGCCCGCGCGACGGCTTAAGTTCTGCAACAGGGCAAGCGTGCCGCGCTGGTCTGGCTCGCGCAACGCGGAATCAATGCGCTTTTGTAGATCTTGGAACAGTGCGGCTAGTTCGTCGCCCGTCGCTTTGTCGGCGGCAACACCGCCGACGGCTTCGGGAATTGCGCCGTCGAGTGTTTGCAGAAGATCGCGCGCTTTCCTTGATTGAGTGCTGCCCGCGCGCTCTGCTTCGGCGATCAACTTGGCGCGAAGCGTCCAGAGCTTTGGCGTTACCCGGTCAAGATTTTCTTCGTCACGCATGGTCTGGACGTAGCCTGTAATTTCCGCCGCTTTCAAATCGTGTTTGAAGGGTTCGGTGGCGAATGACACGAAAGCTTTGCGATAAGCTTCTGCGGCTTGCGATTTTTCAGCGACGCGCAATCTCGCGGCTTCATCGAATTGGTCTGCGACGCTCTGTCTTTTCGGTTCTTCCTTCGGCAATCTGGCGCGCGCAATCTCGGCTTCCCGATAGCGTCCGGCTTTTTCCAGCACTTCGATGATGCGTTTGATTTGTTGCGGATCGTCGTTCGAGAGTTCCGCCGCTTTATTGAGAGCCTCGAGCGCCGCATCGTAATTCTTCATGCGCGTTTCGATGTCGGCGAGCGCATCGTATAGTTCGAGCATTTCGGGTTGATTCTGAAGTGCGATGCGATAATTTTGCGCGGCGTTCGGCAAATCGTTAGCAGCATCGTAGATGCGCGCCACCACGACGTTCCAGCGATAGTTTTTATAAGCATGGTCTGCCGTTCGCTGGTAATAAGCGAGCAGCACGTCTGCGCCGCCGTAGCGTTTGGCGTAAGCGATTGCGGCCTCGACCCGTTCTTCATCTTCGGGATCGCGGTTGATGATCTCTATGTGCTGCTCGATGGCCGCCCCGTAGTCGCTAAGTTGCGTAAAAGCTTCGATCATCTGCGCGCGCAAGTCCGCAATTTGCCCGCGCATCTCCTTAACCTCAATATCCTGTGCTTTGACGGCATCGAGCGTGTCGCGGAAAATCTTTTTCAGTGCATCTCTGTTCGAGGTGTGAACGTAGAGGCGCGCGAGTTCATGAAAAACACCTGTGTTGAGTTTGTCTTCGGCGTGAAGCTTTGCAAGCACGCTTTCGGCAGCCTGTGCGCGGTTCATCTCTAACTCATGCGCGGCGAGTTTGCGTGCGAAGATGTAATGGAATTTTCCTTTGCCGCGTTCATAGCCTGTTTGCAGTGTGCGTAGGGAATCTTCGCGCATTCCCATGCGCCAGTAAAAATCAGCGGCTTTATTGAGAACGCCATAATTGGTCGGGAATTTACGCAGGAGTTCGCCGAGCGCCGATACTGCATTGCGCGGTTCGCCCGCGCGTTTGAAAGCGTCGGCAAGTTGAAGGCGGTAGGAAATGGCGAAGCGCGGGCTGCGGGCTGCGTCAATCAAACGCTTGAGCGTAATTCGCTCTCCGCGCGTATCCTTCTGGTCAATGAAAGCGTCGCGCGCGCGATCAAGAAAGCGTTGAGACCGGCTACGTGAAACTTCGCGCCAGAGAAGCGTTGCCGCCTGTTCCCATTGCTGCGCGTCTTTCAGTAATCCAACGTAGCCAAGAACGAGCGGTGATTTATCGCCACGCCGCGTCGCTTCCCTTTCAAACGCGCCGTTAAATTCTTCTGCAATTTCCGGCTGCTTAAAGAGCGTCAATAAACGCCGCTTCGCCCGGTGATAATCCGCGTTATCCTCATCAATCGCTTTAGCATATTCGGCGAGCGCTTCTCTTGTTTGATGTTGCGCTTCAAGAATCGCTCCCGCTTGATAAGCGTAGAGAGTTTGATCTTTCATCAACGCACGCAGTTCATTGATCGTGCGAAGCGCATCCGCGTATTGAAAGTAGTCCCAATAGATGGTCGCCGTTTCGAGATAAGTATCGGGTTCGCCGCGCCTTTGTTCGATTAACTTTTCCCACTCGCCTTTGGCGCGGCTGTAATCACCAAGCTCTGCGTAAATTTCTCCCGCTCGCGTGCGATAGTCAATTGAAGCAGGCGCGGCGTCGGCGAGAGATATTTGAGTAGCCGCTGCCTCTTCTAAAAAGTTGCGGTTGTGCTGTCCGAATGAGCGCGTGAAACCGACGAGACGCTCGGAAAATTCCGGCGTGTTGGGATAAAGGCGATTGAGTTCTCTGTAAGCGTCAATCGCTTCCTCATAGTTTGAAAGCCACGCGGCTGAATCGGCGCGAAAAAGCTTATACGGCAAAGCGCCGGTCACAGATTTATCAGCAGTGAGAGCGTTCGCGCTACATATCAGGCGCGCGCGATTGAGGTACTCACGCAGTTCGTTGTGGCTGGCAAGGTGCGAAAGAAATTGTTCCCTGATCTCGCGCGATTCAAAATAGTATTCGGCGCTCAACTTGCGCCACTCCTGCCATTGATTGTGCGCGCTGTAAAAGCGTAAGAGTCCTTGAACGAAATCGAGATTGTGCGGGAAACGTTGGTGCGCGACGCTGTAAAGACTTTGATAAAGATTCGCATCGAAGCTTTTCTCTCCAGCGCTCGCGTTCGCCGCAACGAATTTTGTCAAATAGGCGTTGATCTCGCCATCATCCATTTTCCCGATTAACTCGCGGGAGAATGCTTCAAATTCCTTTTTGCGTTCATGTCGCAGAAACCAGCGCGCCATGCGGTCTTGCCAGAGCGCGGTGGGGAATTGTTTGAGCGATTCTTTGTAAACACGCAGTTGGTCCTCGACGAGATTCGTTTGACCGAGCCATTGCAACATCTGATCGTAAAGCGCCTGCTCATTCGGATACTTTTTGATTTCATTGGAATAAAGAGCCAGAATATCCGCCGTGCGATCTTCTCTCGCAAGCGACGCGACATAACGTTCAAGCACATCAGCGTAAGCGACGCGGCGGCTCGTACTACGCGCTTCGGAGTTCGGCGATTCAGCGTCAAAGCCGTCCATGTAATCGTGATAAGCAGAGTTCGAGTAATTTGAGTAAAACGAAGTTTCATCAGAGTAGCTTTCAGTTGCGTTGTCTTCATTTTGTATGTTAATGCCGGAATTCGACTTCGATGGATACGCAGCAACCGCCGGATGCACTTCGGTTGGCTCCGAGTAAACGTCTAGGGCTTCAGCTTGGCGGCTGCCAGGAGTGGCGGAGTGTAAGGGGATGGGCAGGAGCGGGTCATCGGGTTTGCGATGCTTTCCGAGATAATCCATCACACGCAAATAGAGAGCGCGTTCATTGTCGTACCTTCCCAGCGCGATGTAGCAATCGGCGAGCTTCAAAGCGACTTCCGGGTACTCCCTTGCGTCGGCATACCGCTTCTCAAATTCATCGAGCTTGGCAGAGGCTATGTCCGGTTCATTCGTCGCCGTATAAAGCCGCACAATGTCTAAATACATCTGCGCGAGTTCCGGCGATGTCGGGTATTCCTGCTTGTAGGCGTTGAAGATGCGGTAAGCGGCGGCGCGATTGAAATGCTTGACGGCGCGCGCTTCCTCTTTCTCGAATTGAGCTTTCGGGTCTGTGTCGGAGAAGATCAGAGAGAGAATTCCGCCCGTGATTCCCGGATGATAATCGGCGGTGGCGACATCCTTGTAGAACTTCAAATCGCCACGCGTGAGCGCGAGCCGTTCGTCTTTAGCGTCACACAGCAACTCAAACAATTGATAAAGAATCGCCGCCCGCAAAGGGCTTCCCGGTTTCATTTCGCCCTGCACGTAAAGCGTATAAAGAAAACGCGAGGCAATATGCCCGTCTCCATCAGCGATCAGAAGGCGCGCGCCGGTGGCGAGTTCTTCAGGCTTCCAATTGATGCCACGCGCCGCTCTCGCTTCTTCAACTTTCGTGAAAACGTCTGGCGACTCCTCTTCGTAGGAATGCTTTGCGTAGTGATGAAGGCGCACGGCCACATCGAAATTAGCGGGGTCGCGCTTTAACTCCGCGCGAAGTTCGTGGCCGTAGGCGCGAAAGCGATCATGTTCGCGTAAGAAATCGTAAAAGCTCTCCGATAATTCCTTTGACCAGAAGGGATCAAACGCCTTCGTGTAAACGGCTTCGGCTTCCTTTTCTTCATTCAACAAAGCGAGCAACGTCGCTTCTTTTGTGATGAAGTAGTCTTTGTCGGCGGGAAAGTTCTGCTCGTGCTCGCGCGTGACTTTGAGAGCTTCGGCGTAGGCTTTTTCTTCGACAAGCTTGTCAATGTATTGAGTGATGATTTCAAACACAGCCGGATTCCGATCAACGATTTGTTTGTAAAAATCCGGGCTGAGGTAATTCTCTAATTTGTGTACTCTCGCCAGTTCAATCAACTCACGCAAAATATTTGGCTTTTCGTTTGGTGAAGCGATTGCCGCTATCTTTTCAAGCGTCGCGGCTTCTTCGGCGTACTTCGTTCTTCTGTGAAAAAAAGCGGAGAGCGCGTTGAGCGATGACTGATCTTCGTGTTGGAGTTCCACATAACGCTTCATTTCCCTTTCGGCCAACTCAGAACGATTGAGCTTTTCATCGAGCTGCGAAAGCTTCAGATAAACTTGCGCGTCGTTCGGAAGTTTATGCTGTACGTCGTCAAGGCGATTGCGTGCTTCAAGCGTAGGATATGGAACAAGTGCATGTGCGCCGAAAAATTCCGCGCGCGTAAACAACGCTGATTCAATCAATTCAATTCTTTCATCACGCGCGGCTTTGCCCGAGAGCTTTTCATTTGTTCCGGCGGCAACACGATGCTCGTAGATGATTGCGACGAGCAAACAGCCGACGATAAGCGTCAGCCCGATGAATCGCATCATGTTCAATCGAATGTTCATAAAACTCATGTGCCCATTTACAACACGCGCGCGGGCGCATGTGGTTCAGCGATTTCCTATAATTTCGATTCTTGTTTCAACGCTTGACTGGTTGTGCGCGAAGTCTTCTGCGGAAACGATCAATTGATACGTGCCTGCCGCCAATTTTTGCGGGACACGCAAGCGCGCGATGTTCGTTCTTTCTTCGTTCGACCAGAAAAGCTGTACGGGTTGCGCGCCGTACATTTTGGCGAAGAGCCGCGCGGTATCGGAATCAGCATTGACGCGTATGAGAATGTCATCGCCCGCTCTCGCCATCTGCGACGACACGCTCAAGCTCAACTTCGGCGCATGGCTGTCTACGACGAAACTCTTTTCTTCCTGATAGCCGTTGCCGCGTTTATCTGTCAACAACAAGCGACAGCGATACGTTCCGTCGGGCAGCCATGCAGGGGCGAGGAAGCGCGTTTCCCAGACATTTTCCGCCTTTAAGAATTGGAGTGGCAGCGTTTCACCGAAGGGCAACACGGCGAAAATGGATGCAATGTCCGCGTTTGTTTTCACACGAATGACGGGATCGCCGGGTTGTATAAGACGCGGGCGCAGCAGTGCGCGCGGGGCGGCGAGAAAAGCCGTGTAGGGCGTGACGAATTTATACTTTTGTGACAGGCGAATGATTTCAGCGATGTAATCTTCGCGCTCGCCCTTCACGTTCATCGCTTGCAGCAAAGCATCAACGCGCGCACGCGCCCATAATCGCGGAAGATGCTCGTGCATATCGTCAAATTCCGGCAGTGCGACTTCGCGCGTGAGGTCAATGCGATCGTTGCCGTACTGTCCCTGCACGCTGATTTTTGTTTGCGGCATGGGCTTTTTGTAGCGCCCGACAAACCCCGTGCTTGAACCGTCGAAACTGCTTGAGCTTGCGGCATAGACTTGATAGAAGTTCGATTGATCCGCTGTGTTCAAGCGCAAGTTTTCAATGCTCGATTGTCCGATTTTATCGAAGAAGATTTTTAGTTGGACATTGATGTCTTCCGTCTCTCTTACTTGCGCAAAATAGCCGTGAGAGACGCGAGCGAGTTCCTCAAATAGCGGCGCGTTGGCATCTGAGCCGAGAGCGAAAGCGAAGATGCGACACGATGGAGAGGCATCAGCGGAACTTTTCCCGTCGCTTGATTTGGCAGCGACGACTTGAACGATTGTTTTTGTGCTGGTTGTTCCGAGCGTCGCATTGGCGTCTGAAACAAGGATGATGTTTCGCTCTCCGGATGGGAAATCGCGCGCCAGATCAAACGCTTTCAACAAAGCCTTGCGAACGTCTGTGCCGCCGCCGAGCATAGAGTTTTTAATAAACTGAAGCGCCCGCTCGACGTTTTCGGGCGTCGCGTCAATCGCTCCTTGCGCGAAAGCAGAAGCATCTTCATTGAAGAGGACGAGATTGAATTTGTCCTGTGCCGTGAGGCTGTGTAGAAAATAGTCAATTGCTTCGACGGCGCGCGCGAGCTTTTCGCCGTGCATGGAAAGTGACGTATCCAGAAGAAGAATGACATTGCGTGGTTGATTGTTGTTCGACTCACTCGCAGATGAGTTGCCGCGCTGGTTGAAGATGGTGCGCGCCTCAAAGTAGCCATCCGCATTCGGCGGGGCGAGCGCAGGGTCACGCAGGTCGTAGGCGGAAATTTGTTCCGGCGCGCGGTAAGCGATCCATGCGAACGTGCTTTCAGGAACGTTGATTCTATAATCAAAAGAAAAATCATTCTTCAGTTCGATGTCGTGCGCTTGAAAGTCATACTCCGTTTCGTTCGGCTGCGACTTTAACGTCTTCATCGGATAATTTGCGGAATCAAATTGCAGCGGCGAGATCGGGTAATCGCTTCTGACATGAACGTGCAGGTTAAGCTCTCCGATGCGCTGTGCGTCGCCGAAAGACGGTTTTAAGGGAAATGTAAAATGAGAGGTTAGTGCTTCAACGGGCAGCATCTCTGTATATTCCATCTCGATGCGCTTTGTGCCGTAGGCCGGAATCGGAAACACTTTGGCGCTGAAGGCGGAATCGCCTCCGTGCTCGTCATCCTGTTGCAGCAATCCGGGATCAATTTGCTGTTGCTTGATATTCGTATAGACGGCATTTGCGCGCCGCTTTTCCAGCATTACACCGGGTAGGCGCGTGTCATTGTCCCAGACGGCGAAGTCCGAAACAGAGGCTTGGGGCGGCAGTGCGAAAAGATATTTTCCTTCGAGCGTCTGCGCCATGTGGCTATCGAAGACTTGCAGCACTCGCACCCTCGCGTGTTGATTATCAACAAGGACATCAACATTCATCACCGCTAACGAAAGCTTCGCGGGATCGGGCTTATCGCTTATTGATGACGGGAGCAGCGCTCCCGATTGCGCTCTGCCGCGCGGCGTTTTCAGGCAGAGCGGAAGAACAAGCACAACGCTAAAGAGCAAGCCGATAACGATTTTTCTTGAACCAAGACGTCTTGAGCCTTTCTTATCTATCATTGCTTTCGTCCTTCGATGATGCATCGAAATAACTTTTCTCGATGCGCGCCAGCCCACTCGTCGTTCCGAAGTAGACGCGCTGCCCGCCGCCGGTCACGCTCAAGACGACGTGCGAGGGCAATTCGTTCTTCAGGTGCGTCCATTTTTGCGAACGCAAATTCAGAACCCATGCCCCGTCGAGAGTGCCGACATAGAGCCGTTCGGCGTCGCTCCACATCGCATTGGGATTGACGATCTGTTTGCCGATCTCCGGCGCAAAGCTGCGCAACTCGCCGGACGCGGTCAACTCGAAGACGCCGCCGCCGTAAGTTCCGACGAATAAGCGCGCACCGGCGGCGCAGAGTCCCGTAATCCAGTTGTGAGTCAGATTGGAATTTGAATCTTTGAAGACGCGCACAACTCTGCCGGACTCTATTTGCGCCAGCCCGCCAAGCGTTCCCACATAGATGAAGCGATCATGCGCAAGCACGGTGTAAAGGCTATCGCTCGGCAAGCCTTGCGTTGTCGTTAAGCCGCGCAACTTGCTGGGCGTGCCGATGGAGAGTCCTCTGCCCGTCGCACAGATCAACACCTTGCCGTGTGATTGGCCGGGTGTGCTGTTGCCCATTACGTCACCCGGCTCTTTCACTAATGCGATTTGCGAAACGGAGTTGCTCAAAAGTCCGTCGGCAATTGTTAAGTGAGAAGCATGAAGTGTCGAATCAAAGCGCGTGAGTCCTTGCGAAGTGGCAACGAAGACGGCTTTCTCATCCATGTCCGGCACGAGATTATTAATCTCTCGCGTGGTGTCCGATTCAAGATGCGCGAAGCGGCGTCCGTCTGCGCCGAGAACATCAATACCGTTTCTGAAACTGCCCGCCCAAAGCTTGCCGTCAGCATCGAAGGCGAGCGCGGAGATAACGTTGCCGGACAGCGTTTGCGACTCGTCGCTCCTACCAAAATAGGAGAAAGAGAGTTGCGCGCGAATTGAAAAGGAAGAGTCTTTATTAGCGAGCCAAATGCCTTGGCTTCCAAGCAGCCACAGCTTGTCATCCAGCATGACCGCACGGCAATTTGAAAAGTCTGCGGGTCTGTTCCACGTTACATCTTTGATTTCAATGTGATTCCCCGATTCCGTGCTGTCCGAAACGTCGAAAACCTTGCCGTCGTCGCGACTAAAAAGAATCTCCGTTCCATACTTCACAAGACTCGATAGCGCAGGCATATTTCCGGGCGATTGAAAAACTTTTTGCTGCCGTGCGGTTTCTTCCCGTAGCAGATTGTTGTGGGAAGCGACGGCGAGTCCGAAATCGGAAGCGACGTAGAGTCGTTCGCCGCTTGCCGCAATCCCGACGATGCGGGCGGACGGCAAACCATCGGCGATTGTGAAATGGAGCCAGCGTCCAGCCTCCTGCATCCACAAGCCATCATCGAAGGTTCCAACGTAGAGTCGCGCGTTGTCTTCGAGAAGACAGTTGATTTTCAGCAGCCGTTCTTTATCGCCGCCGGTGGCAATCTCTTTGAAGTTCCTTCCATCAAACTCGATCAAGCCGCCACTGCGCGTGCCGATCAGTAATCGTCCCTTGCCTTCGAGCAGTGCGGTGATGGCCTGCGGTTGACGATCCGTCCAGCGGTAACTCTCGAAATGCTCGCCATCGTAAGTGAGTAAACCGCGCGTTTGCGTCCCGATGTAAAGTTTCGAGTTGAAGACCGCGAGGCTCGTCAGATCGCTTTCCGTCAATCCGTCGAGCACGCTATAGCTACGCAAGAGCTTGCCCGCAGGAGAAAGCTCTATCAACCCGCCGTCGGTTGCGGCAAAATATGAATCCCTGAAGCGCGCAATCGCTTTGACGTTTCGGGTGCTTTGCCAGAATTGAATATGGCTCGTCGGGAGAGGTGAGCGGATGTTTCTTTCAAAGGAGATAAGACCTTGTTCGCGCAAGACAGAGCGCGTTTTATTTAATTGCTCTAAAGCTTTGCTTTTGATCCTCCATGCTCCTAATAGGCTGGCGATCATCAGTAAGCACGCCAAAGAAATCAGCGATTTGCGTTTGGTTGAAATGCGCTTCAATTTCGCTAGAGCCTTTTGCGTTGTGCGGCTGTTACGGGATACTTCAGGCATCTACGACTCCCTTCTTCTGCCGGATAATGTGTGACGTACACGACTTGATTTTCTCGCAAGCCGGGCAGAAACTTCTGCGAAAGATCGGTATGATTATGACGATGAAGCGAGATTGAGTAGAGGCGGGCATCAACAGCAGTGAGATGTACTGCCCGTGAGGCGGGGCGCGCGCCTCTACCGCCCGCGCGACTGTGGCTATCCACATTGACTGTCAGAGGGCAATATCAGATGCTGGATAATCGTATATTAGCCTGAACTCCTGCCAATGTTTGACATATGGTATCTCTCGTATGCCTATTCTGATTGCTGAAGACAATGTGGCGCAACGCCGTTATCTGCGGGAAATTCTGGAGCGTGAGTTTGCCGCGCACGCGCCTATCATTGAAGCCGCCGATGGCGAGCAGACGATTGCGCTTGCGCTTCAGCACAGACCTGAGTTGTGCGTGCTGGACATACAGATGCCGCGACTATCGGGCGTGAAGGCAGCGCGCGCAATCTGGCGTGAGTATCCACAGGCACGCATCATTTTCTGGACGCAGTTTCCGCACGAGATTTACATTAACGAGATACGCAAGATCATCACCTCTATTCAGCCGCCGCCCGCTTACGGTTTCATTCATAAAAACAATCCCGAATCACGTTTTCTGCGTTTCGTCGCCGCCGTTTTGGAAGACGGCGCGGACATGATTGATCCGGCTTTCAAAGACTCTTTCAAGCGCCCGCTCTTGACGGAATTTGAAGCCGAAGCGCTTTACTACCTTGCGCTCGGACTCTCGAATTGGACAATAGCGCGCAAGTGCAGTTTATCTCTGCGCGGAGTGGAAAGTCGTTTGGCGACGCTCTACGAAAAACTGTTTGTCGGTGTGCCGGAAGGAACTGCGCACGAAGCGTATGACAAGCTGGCGTACAACGTGCGAACGCGAGCCTTTTTTGAAGCACTGCGGCGTGGACTCATCAATAGCGATGAACTAGAGAAGGCGGCAACCGAACTTGAAGTGTGGCTCGAACGTGATCGCAAACGCTATATAGACGAACAAAGGATGCGCGAAGGAGGTGGTGGAAAGTGAGCGTGAACACCGCTTCGCGCAGAAGAGAAACACTGGCTCGCTTGTGTAGAATTCTTTGCCCTCATCAGTCGTTGAGCCTCATTTTGAAAGCAGTGTTGGCCTGCTGTCTGATCTCGTTAGCCGCCGGATCGATCCTTTCTATGGCGCAGAGCCATACATCTACTTCACAAGATACGAATGAGATTGCCCCGCCGCAGACGTCCGGGTTACATCAGTGGGGCGCAGTGACTTTATTTCACGGGCTGCCTTCGGATCAGGTGCGGGTGATTGCGCAAGATTCTGACGGCGCGATGTGGTTCGGCACTGACGCTGGACTAGCGAGATATGACGGACGCCGCACGCAGGCGATTACCGCAGAAGGGCTTCCAGATGGGCGCGTGCTTGCGCTAAAAGTTGATATGCAAGGCGCACTCTGGGTCGGAACTGAATCGGGCGCGGCGAAGTTCTTTAACGGAATTTTTCACGCCATCAAAGAGACTGCAGGCTTTGGCGTAACGGCGATCATCACACCGGAACGTGGACGCGCAGTGCTCGCGACTGAGCAAGGTGTCATCTTCGATTGTCGCGCGAATGCGGACGGCTCCTTCATCGTTCGCTCGATACCCGATCAACCGCTACTTAGCGCTGACGCAGACCACGCCGGAAAGCTACATCTTACGAGTCTCGGTCTTCTGGGCAATACGCTTTATGTTGGCACGCTGAGTCGCGGATTGCTCGCCGCTCAGCAAGACGACAATACAGTTAAAGAAATCTTGAGCCGCCCGCGCCCCTTTTTCATCGAGGCGGTTGAAACTGATTCGCAAGGCCATCTATGGCTCGGGGCAAAGACGAGTGCTGTAGGCGGCGGGTTGTATGACGCAAGCGAGCCACAACGCCCATCGCAGATAAGCATTAGCACAGGTACGGTGACGGCGTTGCACGCGGGCGCTGGCAGCAATCTTTGGGTCGGAACGGATGGACGTGGCGCGTTTCACTACCAGGCTTCAAGCGTGATTGAGCACTTCACTTTTGAAAACACTGCGGGAGGACTGCGCTCTAATCACATTTACGCGATCTTCGTTGATCGTGAAGGAGTCGTCTGGTTCGGCACGGACAAGGGTGTCTGCCGTTATGATCCGCATGCATTGCGCACTCAAACCATCTCCGATGATCCCGAAAGTAATTTTGTGCGCACTCTCTTTCAAACATCTTCCGGGCAGCTGTTGTGTGGCACTAATCGCGGATTGTTCATTTATGACAAAGCTTCATCCCGTTGGAGTGCCGTCAAAGCACTGGCGCGCAATACAATCTATGCGCTTGCTGAAGACAATATGGGGCGACTTCTCATCGGCTCGGCAAATGGTCTTTACAGCGCCGCAGCCTCGCGTGAGATCAACGCGGACTCAACCTTCGCGCGCATTAGAGATGACGCATTTGAGAAGGGCGCGATTGATAGCGTGCGCACGATCACGCAATTTGCGGGAGCAATATACATCGCAAGCTTCGGACGCGGCGTCGAGCGCGTAGACGGCGAACGCCGCACGCTCGTCTGCCCTGTTGATCCGGCTGATGCGCGGTGCCGTGACGCGGTTAGTTTACATGACGACAAAAGCGGAAAGCTATGGATCGGAACGGCGAGTAGGGGCATTTTTCTTTTCGACGGCAGGGGAATATTAGTTGATCCTCATCTCGATAAATTGATTGGCAGTGCTGTTTGGAGTATTGATGAAAACCCCGCCGGACGATTCTGGTTTGCCACTGCGCAAGGGCTTTACAATTATCAAACCGGGGGCGATTTAAGCTCCGTCATCGCTGGCGTAGATGCGCGCAGCGTTGTTGCGGTCGCGGCAAAAGGTAACGATCAAAGTTCAGCTTCAAAGGAAGTATGGTGCGCGACTGCCGGTGGCGGGCTACTCAAACTCTTAATGGATGAACGCTTCGGCGCAATTATTTCACGCCTTGACGTTGAGCAGGGCTTACCGTCGCAAAATGTTTTTGCCATCCTGCCGTTGCGCGCTGGAGAGGCAAGCGATGAACCTTTGCTGATCGGCACGAGTCGCGGCGTGGCGCGCTACGAACCGGGAAGCATTCTGCCAAAGCTTTTGCTCACACGCATCATCAGCAAGCGTATTCATCAATTGACAGAGCTCCAGCAAGGCTTGAGCCTTGAGTATCCTCAAAACAGTCTTGTACTAGAGTTGGCCGCAACAAGCAGCCGTACATTCCCGGAGCAGTTCCAGTACGCGCTGTTGTTGTTTGACGGGGCGGGGCGCGGGATTAAACAGAAGTTTGCGCACGACGGGCAGTTTACGATGGAGGGACTGCGTCCCGGCAAGTATCGCGTCGAGGTACTCGCCTACACAAAAGACCTCGTCGCTTCCGAACCCCTGCGGTTTGAATTCAGTGTCATGGGCGCGCCGTTTCCACGCACGACCGCCGCGCTCTCGGTTTTGCTTGCGCTAACACTCATCGTTTTAATGTGGGGATACTTGCAGAACAGAAAGATAACGCTCACGAGCACCGCACTTGCGGCGGCGAATCATCAATTGGCGGACGCACGCCTGCAACTTGCCAATGAAGCAGAGGCAGAACGTCGCCGTATCGCGCGCGACTTGCACGATCAAACGCTCGCAGACCTTCGCCACCTGATGTTGCTCACCGATCAATTGCCGGTGAATGAAACGAATGACAATCAATTTGCGCTAGCACCGCCCATTTTTCGTCAAGAGATTGAGGCTGTCTCAAACGAAATTCGGCGGATATGCGAAGACTTGAGTCCATCTGTTTTGGAGAACGTTGGGTTGATGGCGGCGCTCGAATGGGCACTCACAAACGCGGTCGCGCACTCGCCCGTAGGCTGCAAGTTTGAATACGAGTTCGCGTGTGACGAATCAATTGAGGAGCGCCTTCAGTTTGCGCCGGGCGTGCGTATGCAACTCTATCGCATCACGCAGGAAGCCATTAATAATATCTGCCGACACGCCGGTGCGACGCGGGTCAAGCTCACAGCAGAGCTTTCGCACGATGGCGAATTTATTCTCAAAATTGAGGACGACGGCAAGGATTTCGATCCTAAGGTTAGGAAGCGAAAAAGCGGACGCGGGCTTGCTAATATTAGTGCACGGGCAAGTCTAATAGAGGCTGAAGTGAGATGGAATAGACGAACCGAAGGCGGCACTACGTTTATTCTTCGCAAAGCCGGAGCTGCGCCGCTTGAGAGGCTCGGATGACCAATTATTGCCGGAAACTATCTCTTGATTGAATAATCCCTACATTCAATCAAGAGATAGTCTCGCTAACTTGAATTTATCTGTGAATGTTCAAAATTCTTCACTTTCACTATCAAGCTCATCAACACAATCAATTGAACTGTAAAGCACGCTCTTAGAATTATCGCTCTTTGGTAAGCGGTAATAAAGATTTCCTATCATCCTAGCAATAACTTTTCGTAAACGTGCCTGTAACAATTCCCGATTTGCTGGCTCGCAGAACGTAGAAGGATTCATGCTATCTGTTGCGATGATGGCAAAATGCCCGTATAAGTCGAGGGAGAATCTGTATATTTTATACAAGTTGCGATTAAAAGTGAGATTGAGAAAGTCTGTAACTGTTTGAATGCACGACGGTAATTGGGAAACTCAACCTCATTTTGTTCTGCAATTTAGTATTATTATCCTGCTGGACATTCATATCCTGTGTAATCCCAATCATGATTGATTCTGGATGTTGAGCTATTTTCGGATATTTGTTAGACATAAACTCAATCAGCTTTACAGCGACGGGTCGGCTGCTCGGGAAATCTGGTAAACGTACCTCATCCGTTAAGGGGAGCTTTGGTAGCACCTTTATTGCTACTCCGTACTTTCCTCTGAAGTGCTTGGCTAACTCTTCGATGCTAATGTCCGGCACATCACCGATTGAAACGAAGTAGATTTGTCCCTTCCCATGCAGTTGCTCTTGAGCGGGCGATGTCGAGCTATTGCCCGCTTCAACGGGCGATGCTTCAAGGATCACCTGTTTCAGCTTGTCGATAAACTCCTTCTCAAAAATAGCGAGCAGCTTTTGTTTGTCGTCGCTGCCTTGTGGACAATCGTGTTCCATCTTCTTCAGAGCGATAACAGTTTGACCTTGTTCCTCGTCCATACCAATGGTTGCTTTTACTTCACCGAAGCAAAAATCTGAGGGAATTCTTAATTCGATATTGCTTGCCTCAGTTAAAGGGCTTGTACAAGTGCTGATGTAATATTTGGATTGAGATGACCGAGATGATACATCTTCCGCGTCAACTCTAATTTGGAATCTTGCAAGTAAAACTTCTTGTCGTAATCCAAATCAGTTCGATAGCTTGTTGCTGTAAATGCAAAGACAGAAACAGCGGCTAAAAAGTAAGGCGCAAAGCGATATGTACTACGCTGCGGCTTAAAGCCAAAAGAAAAGTAAGAGAACGGCAGTATCAGCAGCGCAAGGTAATCAGTTGCATCTACGGTTCTGTGGAGTGGAAGAATCGCTAAGTCGTTCCATGCGCCAATAAATAGCTCTGAATAATCTGATTTCCAGTACAAGAATAGAACAGCAGTAATGTAATAAATGCTTTTTTTATAGCGTGGGAAGAGG
>JAABUK010005451.1_pt1 | contig 19814 bp, 18 predicted proteins | sample 5559141 | NCBI WGS metagenome assembly JAABUK01 (sample SAMN10711869, study PRJNA513367) | rock metagenome | isolation source: Antarctica rocks | place: Antarctica: Victoria Land, Pudding Butte nord | collected 2016-01-03 | reverse complement strand
CACGGTCACGACGGCCTCAACCCACGCAACGCGGTCGACCAGCTCGCGGTAGTGGGCGGGAAATTCGGCGAACGTGAGTGCCAGGGCGGCCACGACCGCGGTCGTGAGCGCCGGCATCCGCCACGCAAGCGCGAGCGCGCCGAGCGGAACCACCCAGATCAGGTACTGCGGCGACAGCACCTTGCCGAAGCACGCGAAGGCGACCGTGGCGCCCAGCGAGGCCAGCACGAGCTGCCGCGGCCCCGGCCCACCGGCTTCGCTCCGGGAGGAGGCCCCCAGGGCGAGCAGCCCGATCGCGATGGCCATGACGAGCACGAACGCCGCTACGACCGCACCCGCCGCCGGATGGTCGAGGCCGTTTGACCTGTGACCGCCGTTGGGGGTCGCAACGCCGAGCCCGAAGCCGTCGAGAGCGCCCAGCACCACGGCCGGGGAGCTCTCCACCTGCACCGCCCTGTCGAGGTGGTAGGTGAGCGAATCGACCGTGCCGGTGACCGACACGACCGCCGCCGCCCCGTAGGCCAGCACCACGACTAGCGCCAGGGCAAGGGCGGCGTCGAGGGCCGCTCGCCTCTGGCCGCGGGCCACCAACCATGCGAGGGCGACAGGCGCGATCACCACCGGGTACAGCTTGACCGCGACCGCCACCCCCAGGACGGCGAGGCCGAGCCGCGGGCGATCGGCGCACAAGAGCACCAGACAGCAGAGCGTGAGCACGACCGGCACCAGGTCGAAATGCGTACGGATCATCGCGCCACACAACAGGGGCGCCAGCGCTGCGCCGAGCATCGCGCGGCTGCGATCGCCTCCCGTCCGCTCGGCGAGCAGGCCACACAGCAGGACCATCGCCGCAGCCAGGACGAACGCCAGCGCCGCGAAGGCGACCCGGTAGTCCGCCGCGCCACCCGCCAGGCCGCTGACAGCGATCACCGGCGCCGCGAGTGGCGGGTACTCGAACGCGACGTCGCGGAAGGGCAGGTTGCCGTCCAGGAACAGATCGGCATACGCCGAGTAGAGGGGCAGATCGGTCACCGACTCGTCGTGCCACGGCGCCACCAGGAGGGTGACCGCGAAGCCGGCCGCAAGGGCCAGCAGCGCCGCCGCTCTCACGCGGGGACGGCGGGTGGCGGCGCGACCGTCGCGTGATCAGAGGTTGGGGGTTCCTCCCGATCGGAGCCCGTCCGCCACGGGGCCATCACGGCGACCAGCGCGAACGGGGCAAACCAGACCACGTAGAGGTAGAACCAATGGGTCATCGTCAGCTGGACCGCGATCACCACGGCGGCCCCGAGGGCGGCAACCTGGACGGCGTCGCGGCGGCGTGGCACGAAGGCGACGAGCAGCGCGAGGCCCGCGGCCGCGACCTTGACGGCAGTCTGGAGCCAGTGCAGTGAGTCGACCTGGCCCCAGAGGCTGAACGGCGACGGGCGCGACACCTGGTAGCCGACGGTTCGGTCGTACAGCTCGCGGACTCCCCCGTGGGGAAGAAACGGCACAAAAGCGAGCGCCAGCGCGGCGAGCAGCGCGATGGCAAACACCAGCCAGGACCGCCACCGGCCTTTGACCTCGCCGGTGCCGGCGGCCAGCAACGGCGCCAGGGCAAGCGGCGTGAACTTGGCGGCGGCGCCGAGGGCGACGATCACACCGCGGGTGGCGGCCGCACCGCCGTCACGCACCGGGTCCATCGTGAGCGACAGCATCGCCGCCACGGTCACGAGCGCGACCAGCGAGTCGTTCGAGTTCGTCTCCAGGGCGAACAGGGTGTATGGGTAGGCCGCCCAGGCGAAGCCCAAAGCGATGCCGAGCTCACGCCCCGCGCGGCCGGGTCTGAGCCGTCTGCCGAGCAGCATCAGACCGGCGAGAGTGAGCAGATCGAACGCGAGCGCGGCCCCGTGGGCGGCGGGCAGGTCGTCCCACGCTCCACTCCAGGGCAGAGCCTGCTCGAAGGGCACGTAGCTGAGATAGGACACGGGGCCGTAGGTGTCGCCGCGCTCCACGTCCTTGCTGAATCCCGGCCCGTAGAGGGCGTGGCCGTCCGCGATCCGATCGGCGCCGAGCACGCTGGCGTAGCCCACGTCGATCACGTTGGAGTCCGTCACGTTGAGCACCACCCGGAAACCCACCAGCGCGGCCAGCGCGACCACCAGCCAGGTCAGGGGCACGAGCGGGATCAACCGTCCGCGGTCGCGACGGCGCTGCTCGAGGCGGGTCCGCAACGGCCGGAAGCCGGCCAGCAGCAGACGGACGAGCAGATAGCCGAGCACGGGATACACGAGCGGCACCGACACCCCGATGTCGCCGCGGTTGAAGAACACGTGCGACGCGCTGAAGGCCAGGAGCACGAGCAGATCCAGGTGCAGCAGCCGGAACGGCCGGCGGGGATCGAAGAAGGGCGCCAGGAACAGCAGGCTCAGCGGGATCCACACCCAGGGCGAGTTGATCTTGCGCCCGAATGCGCCCTCGTAGCCGCGGGCCATCGTCCAGGCGACCTGCGAGCCGGTCCACTGCTCGAGGATCGCGCCGGTGGCATCGTCGACGCGCACCTGGGCCACCTCGTCCTTCCCGTCGAAGTAGCTCACCTGCCACTGGCCGGGGCCGCGGGTGTAGGCGTTCGGGTGAAACCGCCGGTGCTTGGGGCGCTCGCTGCGCACCTTCGTCGCGCGGTTCGCCACCCGCCGCACCTGCTGCGCGGTCATCCGGAACCCGACGGGCGCCTTGGTCTGAGAAGCGGGCACCACCAGCTTGGGCGCGGCCTGGGCGCGACCGGGCGCGAGCGCCAACACGAGCACCACCGCCGCGGCCAGCGCGAGTACGAGGCGTGTCAGAGCTGAAGCGATCGGGCGCCGAAGCTCCACATCTTGTTCCCGACGAAGTTCAGCGGCGTGGCCGCAGCGATCGAGATCGCCTGCGCCGTGATCTCCGGCACGCCCGCGTGGTTGACGAGCAGCTCCAGCAGCGCAGCCGCGAACACGAAGACGACCGCACTGAGCGCGAAGAAGCGGGCCGCCTGGAAGCGGGCACGGCCCTCCTGGGCCCCGAATGTCCAATGTCTGTTCCACCAGAAGTTGTTGAGCACGGCGACGAGGAACGCCAGCGTGGCCGCGATCAGATGGTGAAGCTTGCCTATCTCGACGGCCGCCGCGAACACCGCGAGGTTCACGACGTAGCCGGATCCGCCAACCGCGCAGAACTTCACGAGCTGCACCCAGTTGTGGCGGCGGGTCATTCCGTGGCGAACCCGGGTGTGGGTCCGCAGCCGCGGCAGCTCCTCCATCAGGCCGCACCGAAGTGCTCGAGCACCATCGGCGTGACGTCCTCGATCGACGGACGGGTGCCTGCGGGGGCGGGGTCTGCATCGACGCCGCAGGTGATCAGCACACCGAGCGAGTCGCACCGGTGCAGCGAGCCGTGACTGCCACCCCCCACGTGGTGCCTGCCACCCCAGTCGGTGAACTCGAAGCCGGGCTCGGCCGAGAGCAGCACCTCGCCCGTGCGCGGGCAGTCAAGCGCTGACCACAGCCGCCGCAGCGCGTCGGGATACTCGTGGCTCGAGACGAGCGCGTCGTCCACCGACAGGCCGAGCGCCGCCGGCTCGCCATCGAGCGCCCACGCGTTGCCGCGGCTGTCGCGCAGGTCCCCGCCCGGCGCGAACCGCAGCTCGCCCCGGGGGGTCCACACAAGACCCCGACCGTCGTGCATCCGCGCGATCACGTCCACGCCCGGCACGCCCTCAAGGTCGTCGACCACGCGCTCGGCCACCTCGCCGCGATCCAGGCCGCCAAGGGCGTAGATCTGGGCCGAGCGCGAGCCCGGACAGACCGCGATCTCCGCGATGTCGGGATCCATGTCCACCGGCGCCAGCACGCGCCAGCCGGCCAGCGCCTCGGACAGGTTGGTGGCCTCGCGGACCAGGTCGTGGGAGTGGTCGGACACGACGATCACCGCGTGATCGGCGAGGAACTCCTCCGCGCCGCCGCCGGCATCCATCAGCCGCTGCAGCGCGCGGTCGGCCTCCGCGAGCGAGATCGGCTGGGCGTCGGGACCCTCCCTGTGCGAGTAGGAGTCGTTGTCGGGCAACGAGAAGAGCAGGAAGTCGAACAGGTCGTTGCGCACGAGGTGCTCGCCGACACAGGCCGAGTGTGCGTCGCGCTGCCCCGGGAGGCCGAGGGTCGACGAGCAGCCGGTGTTCTGAGTGTCGAACAGGTCGGCGTAGAACAGCTCCCGGGGACCCCACACGGCGTGGCGGAACTGCGCCGCCTCGGCCAGGCGCACGTAGGGCGACTCGCGCGTGGGCTCGTGGCGGTGCCGGCCGCGATAGATCAGGTAGGTGGTGCACGCCGTGCGCAGCCCGGCGTCATCGAGGTGCTCGAACACCGTCCGCTCGGCCTGGCTGAGGTGGGCCAGGTTCATGTTGTAGACGGTGTCCTGGAGCGAGTGAAAGACGCCGTGGGCGCGGCTCGCGGAAAACGACGTTCCGTACTCCACGTAACGCTCCTCACCCCGGTGAAACCAATTCATCGAGGGGATCAGGTGGTCGGCGGGACCAAGGCCGGTGGTTATCGCCGAGGCCGCCACCGGCGTGACCGAGGGAAAGGTCGAGACGCAGTCGTCGGCATAGGTGCCCTCGCGGATCAGCGTGGCGAGCGCCGGCACGGTGTCCTCGACCAGGGCCTCCTGCACCCCTTCAGGACTCATCGCGTCGATCACGACGAGCACGACCTTCTTCACGCCCTGCGGGCGCGCGCTCACCGCAGGATCCGCAGACCGGCGTACTTGCGATCGCCGTCGGCACGACCGCGGACCAGCAGCACGGCGAAGGCGACGAGCACGAGGAACGCGGCGGGCGGCAGGAAGATCGCGACGGCCGCAAGCACGAGCGCGGCGACGTCGGCGTAGACGACGACGAAGCCCGCCGCGGAGTCGTCGAGCCGCTTGGACGCCCGCTCGAGCAGGCCACCGATGCTGAGGTAGGCAAGCGCCGCGCACGCGATGCCGGCAACCACGCCGATCACCGGGGAGCCGTGCCCGGCCGCCATGGAGCCGGCGAACAGCAGCGCGCCGAGGACGAGCGCGAGCGTGCCGGTGGCCACCGAGACCGCCCGTGGGTTGACGGTCGAGCGCTCCGCAGCGTAGGCGAGCACCGCGAGCATGAGCACCGCAAGCAAAAAGGCCGGGCTCTCCAGGAACTGCCAGCCGCTGTTATCGAAGTCGAGCCCGATGTCGCCGCTGGCCAGAGCGCCCGCCGCCAGCGGCGGCAGGAACGGGCGCACGCCGGTGGCGCCGGCGAGTCCGGCACCCTGGCCGATGTCGAAGAAGAGGCTCATGTCAGCGGAACTCCAGCTATGCGCACGCTCACGCGGGCGCGGTACGCTGGGTCGGGACCTTAGTAGACGGCGCTGGCGTCACCGCCCGCCGCCAGGACCGCCCCACCACCGCGTGCAACGACGCACCATGGACACCCCGCCAAAGACCCCGTCGCGCTCGACCAGCCGGGATCTGGAGCGCTACGCGGGCCTGTTTGCGGCACGGACGCGCGGGATGACCTCCTCGGCGATGCGCGACATGATGGCCATCACCCAGCGTCCGGAGGTCATCTCGCTCGCCGGCGGCCTGCCCGACACCTCGACCTTCCCGCCCGCGACCCTTGCGGCCGTGACCGCGCGCATCGCGCAGGAGTCCTCGGCAAAGGCGCTCCAGTACGGCCCTACGGACGGACTGCTCGAGACAAAGGAGTGCATCGCCCAGGTGATGGCCGCCGAGGGCATGCGCGTCGACCTTGACGATGTCGTGGTCACCACCGGCGGCCAGCAGGTGATCGACCTGGTGGTCAAGACGCTGATCGACCCGGGCGACGTGATCATCGCCGAGGGACCGACCTATCCGGGCGCGGTTCCGGTGTTCAACGCCTACCAGGCAGACGTCGTGCAGATCGAGATGGACGGCGAGGGCATGCGCGTCGATCTGCTGGAAGAGACGATCGACCGTGTCGAGGCCGAGGGCCGCAAGCTCAAGTTCATCTACACCGTTCCGACCTTCCAGAACCCGGGCGGCGCGACGATGTCGCTGCCGCGGCGGCGCCAGCTGGTGAAGATCGCCACCGAGCGCCAGCTGCTCGTGCTCGAGGACAACCCCTACGGCTTGCTGCGTTACGAGGGTGAGCCGCCGCCCCCGCTCTACAAGCTCGACGGCGGCGTCTATGTCATGTACCTGGGCACGTTCTCCAAGATCCTCTCGCCCGGCATCCGGCTCGGCTGGGTCGCGGCGCCCCCGCCGGTGCTCGAGAAGATCAACCTCGGCAAGCAGGAGGCCGACCTCTGCACCTCCACGCTGTCCCAGCTCATGGTGCAGGCCTACTTCGAACGGGGCGAGTGGCAGGACTACGTCGCGTCGCTCGTGGAGGTCTACCGCCCCCGCCGCGACGCGATGCTCGACGCGCTGGCCGAGTTCTTCCCAGCCGAGGCGAGCTGGACGCGCCCCGCTGGCGGGATGTTCATCTGGGCCACGCTGCCCGACTACATCGACACCACGGACCTGCTGGCGCGCGCCCTGCGCGACAACGTCGCGTTCGTGCCCGGCGAGGGTGCTTTTCTCACCGGCGAGGGCCGCAGCTCGATGCGCCTTAACTTCTCGAGCTCACAGACGAGCGAGATCCGCGAGGGCATCCGCCGCATCGGCAGCGTGATCGACGAACAGATGGCGCTCTACGGCACCCTCACCGGCGAGATGCGGGCCATCACGCCGGAGGAGATCGCCGCCGCGCGGGAGCAGCCCGACGCCGAGGAGGGCGCGCGCGTCGTCGAGCTTCGCCGTCACGCCGCCGACCGAGGGCGGGCCGGCGGTCGATGAGCCGCGTCGCGGTGCTCAAGGGAGGGCGCTCGCTCGAGCGGCAGGTGTCGCTGCGGTCCGGGGCGCGCGTGGAGCTGGCACTCGAGCGGCTCGGCCACGAGGTCGTGGGCATCGACGTCGGCCCCGACCTGATGCGCCGGCTGCACGGGGTCCACTTCGATGCCGTGTTCGTGGCGATGCACGGACCCGATGGCGAGGACGGCACGATCCAGGAGCTGCTCGAGATCATCGGGGTGCCCTACACCGGCTCGGGCGTGATGGCGTGCTCCCGGGCCATGGACAAGGTGATGACCAAGCACCTCCTCGGCGAAGCAGGCATCCCGACCCCCGATTTCGTCGCGTTCTCCCACACGGCTTTTCGTGAGCTCGGCGCCGCCGAGGCGCTGCCGGCAATCCAGGACCGGCTGGCGTTTCCGATCGTGGTCAAGCCCTCGCGCCAAGGCTCGGCGCTCGGGATCAAGTTCGCGCGGGTGCCGGCCGACGTGCCCGGGGCGCTGGTGGCTGCGTTCTCCTACGACGACCGCGTGCTGCTCGAGCGCCATGTTGCGGGGCGCGACCTCGCGGTGTCGGTGCTCGACGGCCCCGACGGTCCCGTCGCACTCCCGGTCGTTGAGGCCGTCCCCCAAGGCGAGGACTTCTACGACTTCGAGTCGCGCTACGACATCGGGCGCACCGCGTTCGTCTGCCCCGCCGAGTTGCACGACGGCATCACCGAGCGCGCGCAGGAGCTGGCTCTCGCCACATACGCGCTGCTCGGCTCCTATGGGTTCGCACGGGTGGACCTGATGCTCGCGCCCGATGACCAGCTCTATGTGCTCGAGGCCAACTCCATCCCCGGCATGACCGACACATCGCTGTTGCCCCAGGCGGCCGAGGCGGCCGGCATCGACTTCGACGAGCTGATCGGCAGGATCCTCGACCTGGCGTTTGTCCGGGCCGGTGGCGCCCCCGCGTAGGCCCTGCTTTGGGCAGCGCCCAGCCGGCTAAGAACTTCAGCTAGCTTTCCTCGGGGCCGAAATCCTCGGGCGACACGTTGTCGAGGAAGTCCTTGAACTTCTCGACGACCTCCTCCTGGTCCTCGACCTCGTGCTCGAACTCGATGGCCGAGTCAGAGATCACGTCCTCGGCCGCGAAGATCGGCGCGCCGGTGCGCACGGCCAGGGCCAAGGCGTCGGAGGGGCGCGAGTCGATCTCGACCTCGCGCCCGTTCAGCGTCAGGGTGATGAGCGCGTAGAAGGTGTTCTCGCGCAGCTCGGTCACGGCCACGCGCGCGCATGCGACCTCGAGCTCGGACAGTACGTCGTTGATCAGGTCGTGGGTCATCGGCCGCGGGGTGTTCGCGCCCTGGAGCTTCATCAGGATGGCCGCGGCCTCGGGGTGACCGATCCAGATGGGTAGGAACTTGTTGCCTTCTCGGGTCTTCAGCAGCACGATCGGCTGTTTGCCGACCATGTCAAAGCTGACGCCGTAGATCACCATCTCGGTCATGCGGAAAAGGCTCCTAAAGGGCCGGGCCGGGTCGTTGGACAGTCTAGTCATGCGCCAGACGCAGCCCGCACCCTCCGCGGGCCTCCGGCGCGGGCCATCGCGCTAGACTCGCCGGCCGCACGGGCGATTAGCTCAGTCGGTTAGAGCGCGTCTCTGATAAGGACGAGGTCCCTGGTTCGAATCCAGGATCGCCCACTCGCTGCGGGAGCACAACACCGATGCCCGCCCTCAGGCGGCTTCCGAGATCGGACCGCGCAGAAGCTTCTCCGCCAGCTCGATCGCCTCGCCCGGCGAATCGAAGACGATCTCGGCGCGGGCGCCGTCGCCGCGGGCGCGCACACGGACCTCGTGGCCGAGCGCGGCGGTGAGGGCGTCCTCGGCAGCTGCCAGGGCGTCGGCCTGGTCCGGGTGCAGCGTGATCGGTGTCTCTCGCCGGGGCGTCGGGCGCTCCTGGTCATCGCGAGCGCGGGCCTCGGTCTCCCGCACCGACCAGGCTCCGTCACGGGCATCTCGAGCCAGCGCCTTGCGCCGGTCGTGGTCCTTGTTCGTGAGAATCGCCCGGCCGTGGCCCTCCGAGAGGTCGCCCGCCTCCACCAGGTCGAGCACCTCGTCGGGGAGCTCGAGCAACCGGATGAGGTTGGAGACGGCCACACGGCTCTTGCCGACCCTGCGGCCGACCTCCTCCTTGGTCAGGCCGAGGTCGTCCACGAGCATCGCGCACGCGCGCGCCTCCTCGACCGGGTTCAAGTCCACGCGCGCCATGTTCTCCGCCAGGGCAAGGTCCAGCCTCTCGGAGTCCTCGGTCTGACGGACGACCGCCGGGATCGTGTCGATCTCCGCGAGGCGTGAGGCGCGCAGGCGCCGCTCACCGGCGATCAGCTCGAACCGGCCGCCCGGCAGAGGGCGCACGACCACGGGCTGGAGGACTCCGCGTGAGCGGATCGACTCGGCCAGCGCCAGGAGCGCGGTGTCGTCGAACTCACGCCGGGGTTGCTGCGCGTTGGGCGCGATCAGGTCGAGCGGTATGTCGCGCATCCCCTGTTCATCGGCGCGTGTGCGCGGGAGGATGGCCGACAGGCCACGACCCATGCCTCGTTGCGTTCCCCTCGGCTCAGGTAGCGACTCATGCACGCGAAGCGACCTCCTTGGCGAGCTTCAGGTAGGCGGCCGAGCCCGCGCTCTGGGGCGCGAACCGGATAGCGGGGAGACCGAAGCTCGGGGCCTCTCCAAGCCGCACGTTGCGCGGAATGACGGTGTCGAAGACCAGGTCCGGGAAATGCTCGCGCACCTCGCGCTCGACGTCCTGGGCCAGGCGGGTGCGCCCGTCGTGCATCGTGAGGATCATGCCCGCGACGGCCAGCCGCGGGTTGAGCTCACGCTGGATCAGAGACAGAGTGTCGAGCAGGCCGGCCAGGCCCTCGAGTGCGAAGTACTCGGTCTGGACCGGCACCAAAACGCGGTCGGCAGCCACGAGGGCGTTGACGGTGAGCGGCCCAAGGGATGGCGGGCAGTCGAGGATCGTGAAGAGGTAGTCCTCCCGCACGCTGCCAAGCTGGTCGCGCAGGCGCGTCTCGGAGCCCGGCAGGCGCGGAAGCTCCACCGTGGCGCCCGCGAGATCGGGGGTCGCGGGCACGATCGAGAGGTGCTCGACCGCCGTCGGCCGAGCCGCCTCGGCCAGCGTGATCTGCCCGCTCATCACCTCGTAGGTGCCGGGCGTGACGTCCTTGTCGATGCCCAACCCGACCGTCGCGTTGCACTGAGGGTCGATATCGACCAGCAAGGTCTCGTAGCCGGCGTCGGCGACGCTGGCGGCGACGTTGACGGCGGTGGTGGTCTTGCCCACGCCGCCCTTCTGATTCGTGATGGCGAAGATTGTGCCCATTCGAGTCGGGAACGTAGACCCTAAGGCGGTCGGAACCTCGCTCCCACACTTGATGATTCGGGGCCGAACGAGGAACTCCTTCCCCCCCTGAGAGCCGCTCAGGCGATCGGGCGCTTGCGGGCCACGCCGGCTCGGCGCGGGTACCGCTGCGGCGTGGGCGCGACCTTGCGCATCACGTGCAGGTGGTGGTCGCGCGCACCGGCATAAGGCGTGACCCGAACGACCTCCACCGGCTCGAGACCCAGCTGTCGGGCCGCCGTGGCCGCGGCGCGCTCCTCGTCCTCTGACCGCCGGCCCTTCCAGGCGACCAGGTGTCCACCGTCCACAAGCAGCGGCGCGGCGTACTCCGCCAGTACGGCCAGGGAGGCAACCGCCCGGGCGGTGACGAGGTCGTAACCACCCCCGGACGCGAGTGCGTGATCCTCGGCCCGCTCCGGTACCGCGATGGCGCGATCGCCGAGGCCGGCTCGGGCCGCGAGCCGCGCGATCACCCCGCACTTGCGGCGGGTGGCCTCCAGCAGGCGCACCTCCGCAGCGGGCAGGGCGGCCGCCAACGCCAGCCCGGGAAACCCCGCTCCCGCTCCCACGTCGGCGATGCGCCCAGCGGCACGGACCGCGGACAGCTCGAGGGCGCTCAGGCTGTCGGCCAGGTGCACCCGGGTCACCTCTCCGCGCTCACGCACCGCGGTAGGTGGGTCGACTTCGGCTTCGAGGCCGTCCAACAAAGCGGCGAGCTGCTCGGCCTGACGTTCGGTCAGGCCGTAGCGCGCGGCAAGCGCCGTCGGCGTTTCACGGGAAACGCTCAGGACTCACGCGCGGGCGCCAGCGGCGACACCACCAGGCGGCGTTCCGGTTCGTCGCCCTCGCTGTGGGTCTGGATGTCCGTACGCTCACGCAGATACATGTGGACGACCTTGCGCTCTGGGGCACGCATCGGCTCCAATTCAACGGAGCGCCCGTAGCGGATCGCATCGGCCACGGCGCGGTCGGCCTCGCGCTGAAGCGCGTTCTCGCGGCGGGCGCGGTAGCCCGACGCGTCGACGACCACCCGCGGGCCGTCGGGCTCGCCCCGCAGTGCCGCTCGCAGCGCCAGGTGCTGGAGCGCATCGATCGTCGTGCCGTGCTTGCCGATCAACAACCCGACGTCCTCGCCGGCGACGTTCGCGCGCAACTCCTCCTCACTGCTCTCGATCTCCACCGTCGCGTCGATGTTGAGCGCCGCGACCACACGCGTCACGAGCTCTCGCAGCCGGTCTTCGGGCGCGTCGCTCACGGTTGCGAGCCTACCGGCGCCGGCCGGAGCGCTTCTTCTTCTTCCGCGGTGCCGGCGGCGCGTCCGTGGTGGACGCGCCGTTGGAGCCGTCTGCCGCGATCGCCGCCACCGTGGCCTTGCCGCGAGCGTCGGCGGCATCCGCAGAAGCGCCGCCCGCAGATGCGCCCACGAGCGCGGGCTTCGGATACAGCTTCTTGACCACGAGCTGCTGTCCGATCGTCCAGACGTTCGTCGTGATCCAGTAGAGGATCAGACCGGCCTGGAAGTTGATGATGAAGATGACGAAGACGAACGGCAGGGCGAGCATGATCCGCTGCTGGTTCTTGTCGCCGCCGACGGTGGTGATCAGGCTCGCGATCACCTGGGTGCCGACGTACAGGACGATCATCACGCCGAGCACGAACGGATGGCCGGTGAGGGACTGGGCCAGATCCGGGATCGGCCCGAAACTCTCCGCCCCTCGGATGTCGGCTTTGAAGTCCGAGCTGCGCAGCAGGTAGAAGAGCGAGATGAAGAACGGGATCTGCAATGCCAGCGGGAGGCAGGAGCCAAGGGGATTGACCTTGTTCTCCTGGTAGAACTTCATCATCTCCTGATTCATGCGCTGCTTGTCGCCCTTGAACCGCTCCTGGATCTTCTTCATCTCCGGCTGGAGCACCTGGAGCTTCTGCATCGACTTCACCGAGCTGAAGGTGAGCGGCAGGATCAGCAGCCGGATCGTGAACGTCAGCAAGATGATCGCGAAGCCCCAGCTGCCGACCACGCCATGCCAGAATTTCAGGATCGCGTGGTTGAAATCGACCAGCGGCTGGATGATGAGTGCGATATGGAGCATGGGTTCAGGTCGGGGTGCGGAAGAGCGTCTGGTCCTCGACGAAGTCGACGCCGCCGTGGCTCCACGGATTGCACCGCAGCAGTCGCCAGGCGGCCAGGACCGAGCCCCGCAGTATGCCGTATCGCCGCACGGCATCGATCGCGTACTGCGAGCAGGACGGATGGTACTTGCAACGGCGCGGGATGGCAGGGGAGATGGCGCGTTGATACAAGCGGACGGGCGCGACCGCAACGGACCGCAGGAGGCTCACGCGCCGGCCGGTGGCGGGGTGCCGACGGCCGCCAGAAGCTCGCTGAGTGCGGTGCGGAGCCCTAGCTCTCCCTCTTCGTCGGCCAGCTTCGCGGCCTCAGGGCGCGCGACGATCACGAAATCGTGCGTCTCGGGCAGCGGTCCCGCGCACGCCCAGAACGCTTCGCGAAGCATCCGCTTGACCCGATTGCGTTCGACGGCGCCGCCGACCCGGCGTCCGACGGAGACGCCCAGGCGCGGACCGGCATCCTCGCCGGTCCGGGGAAAGGCATAGAGCACGAGTTGTCTCCCGGCGTGGGACTTCCCCTCGCGGTAGACGCGTTCGAACTCGCCGCTCCGCGACAGCCTGCGGCGTTTGCGGCGCGGGCCCTTAGGGTCGCCGGCGTCTGGCGCCACGACTAGACGGTGAGGCGGGAACGGCCCTTGGACCGCCGGCGGCGCAGCACTTCGCGACCCGCGCGGGTACTCATGCGTGCGCGAAACCCATGGGCACGGGCGCGCTTGCGCTTCTTTGGCTGATAGGTGCGCTTCATCGAAGACCTCTTCCAAGGGGAGCGAGCGAGTGTGGCAGGGACGCCGCGGTGGCGTCGGGAGCGAGCAGTATAGGCGCGGGTAGATAAGCCAACTTCTCCGCGATTTGCGGCATCCCTCCATAGGTAGCGCGCTGTGACGGCGAGAGGGCTCCGGGGGCCATGTATATTCGCCAACGCCGGGGGTTGCGAGCAGCAGGCAGCGCCCTCTCCTGATCAATCTGTCGACTTGCCCCTCGGGGGAGGGATTACTTCTGTCCGACCGCGCAGAACAGCTGGAACCCGTCTGGCAGGCAGTTCGCGACGCGTTGCGGGCCGAGGTTGCCGACTTCACCTTCCACATCTGGCTGGACCCGCTCGAGCTGGCGGCGATCGAGGGCTCCGTCCTGCACGTCCGCGCCCCCGACCACATTCGAACCTGGGTACGCGACCGCTACGGCTCCCAGTTGGTGGCGGCGGCCCGGCGCGGCTTTCGATCTGACGCCTCGGTCGAGATCGTCGCCGCCGACTGGACCGCACAGCATGCGGCGACCGCTGACGCCGTCCTCATCGCGCCGACTGGACCGCACAACCTGATCCCCAAGTACACCTTCGAGCAGTTCGTGATCGGCAAGGGCAACCGCTTTGCCCACGCCGCCGCGCTCGCGGTGGCCGAGCAACCCAGCCACGCCTACAACCCCCTGTTCATCCATGGTCGGCCCGGCTTGGGCAAGACCCATCTCCTTCACGCGATCGGCAACTACATCGAGCGGCACGAGAGCCAGCTGCGCGTGCGCTACGCCACCGTCGAGGAGTTCACCACCGCCTTCGTAAAGGCAATCCAGGGCCGCTCGATGTCCACATTCAAGGACCGCTTTCGCAACATCGACGTCTTCCTGCTCGACGACGTCCAGTTCCTGGCCGAAAAGGCCAAGACCGAAGAAGAGCTGTTCCACACCTTCAATGCGCTGCGCGACTCGGGCAAGCAGCTCGTCATGACCTCTGACCGGCCGCCCGATGAGTTGCACGAGCTCGAGGAGCGCCTCGGGGAGCGGTTCGGCTCGGGTCTCGTGGTGTCCGTCGATCCTCCGGATCTGCACGTGCGCAGGGCGATCCTGGCCAAACGCGCCCACCTCGACGACATCGACGCCGACGGCGCCTTGCTCGAGGAGATCGCCGGCCGCGTCAGCTCCAGCGTGCGGGCGCTGGAGGCAGCCCTGATCCAGGTGGTGGCCTATGCATCCCTGCGCGGCGAGCCACCGACACCCGAGCTCGCCCGCCGGCTGCTCACCAAGCTCGCACCCGAGCGCAAGCCTCCGCCGGCGTGCAGCGTCACGGCGATCGTCGACGCTTCGGCCTCCGCCTTCGGCGTCGACGCTGAGCATCTGATGGCCCGCGACCGCCGGCCCACCGTTGCCCGCGCCCGCAAGGTTGCCATGTACCTCGCTCGCGAGCTCACAGAGCAGAGCCTTCCTGAGATCGGCCGTGGCTTTGGCGGGCGCGACCACTCCACCGTCCTCTCGGCCGTTCGCAGCATTGCCGAGGCCGTACGACAAGATCCCGAGCTGGCGCTCACTGTGGAGAGCCTGCGCCAAAGGCTCGGAGCCACCCGGTGACCTCCGCCCTCCGTGCAAGAATCCACAACCTTGTCCAGGATGCCCGCAACGCATCAGCCGCGTCCTAGAGCCAAACTCTTGACGATACGAACAACCACACACCCCCTACTCCTCCTGAAAAAGACTGGATAGATCGAGTTGAAGTTCACCGTTTCCCGTGAAACGTTCCTGGCCAGACTTTCCGTCGTCGCCAGGGCCGCTTCCACCCGTAGCGCCATCCAGACGCTCGCCGGCGTGCTCATCAAGCTCGAGGGAGGCAAGGCCGAGCTACAGGCCACCGACACCGATCTCGGGATCCGCGCGGCCTTCGAAGCCGACATCCAGAGTGAGGGTGCGGTCGTCGTGCCCGGCCGGCTGCTGCTCGACGTCGCACGCTCCCTTCCCAAGTCCGAGGTCACGCTCGAATACCGGCCCTCGACCCAGGACGTCGAGGTGATCTCCGGCCCGGCGCGGTTCCACCTGCGCACGCTTCCGCTCGAGGACTTCCCGAACCTTCCGCAGCTCGACGAATCGTCGGCGCTTGCGATGCCGGCGGCGGCCTTCGTGGAGACGATTGCCCGCGTCGCACGCTCGGCCTCACGCGACGAGACCCGGCCCCATCTCACCGGCGTGCTCGTCACAGCCGACGGTGCCGACCTCCGAATGGTGGCCACCGACTCCTATCGACTCTCGGTGAAGGAGACCAAGCTCGACCCGCCGCTCGAGGGTTCGTTGGAGGCCAACGTCCCCGCCCGCACGCTGCAGGAGCTCAGCCGAATCGTTTCGGGCGACGCCGACGAGTCGATCCGCGTAACCGCGCTGGAGAACCAGGTGGTCTTCAATGCCGGCGACGTGGTCCTGTCCTCGCGGCTGGTCGATGGTCGATTCCCGAACTATCAACAGCTGCTGCCGGAGTCCTACGAGCACGAGCTGCGCGTCGACCGGGGGGAGCTCCTGGAGGTCGTGCGCCGCATCAGCCTTCTGGCGCAGAAGAACGCGCCGCTGCGCCTGGCGTTCTCTGAGGGCGCGCTCGAGATCTCCGCGCAGACCCCGGACGTCGGGGAAGCATCGGAGGCGCTGCCGATTCCGTTCAAGGGCGAACCATTCGAGATCGGGTTCAACCCCGAGTTCTTTCGCGAGGGCCTGGAGAGCTCGGAGACCGAGGAGCTGGTGCTCAAGCTGATCTCGCCGCTGCGGCCCGGATTGATCCAGTCGGGCGACGATGGCGGCTTTATCTACCTGGTCATGCCGATCAGGCTGAACGTCTGAGGCCGGCGTCGCCGTGCGGGTCACGGCCGTCAGCCTGCGCGACTTTCGCAACTACGAGCGGGCGGAGATCGATCTGGGCCCGGGCCTGACCGTCGTTGCCGGCCCCAACGGCGCCGGCAAGACGAACTTGCTCGAGGCCGTGTACTTCGGCTGTGTCGGCAGGTCGCCGCGCACCGGCAACGAGCGCGAGCTGCTGCGGTCGGGGGCCACCGTGGCGCGGGTCTCCGTGCGCACGGAGGAGGACGATGGCACCGAGCACCTCCTCGAGGTTGGCCTTCAGCCGGGCGAGGCCAAGTCGATTCGGGTGGATGGAGCGCCTGTGGACAACCTGTTCGCCACCGATGCCCGGCCGCTGGCGAGTGTGTTCCTGCCCGACCGGCTCGAGCTGATCAAGGGAGCCCCGGCCTCGCGGCGCGCGCACCTCGATCAGTTCGTCGCGGCGGTGTGGCCGGCGCGGAGCGCGACGCGGGCCGCGTACTCCAAGGCGCTGGGTCAGCGAAACGCGCTCCTGATTCGCGTGCGGGCCGGGTCGAGCAGCAGCAGCTCGCTCGCCGTGTGGGATGCCGAGCTCGCCCGCCACGGCGTCCGCCTGATGGCGGATAGGACCGAGGCGGTTGTGCTGCTTGCCGGCCCATTTGCCGCGCGGGCGGCGCAGCTTGGCCTCCCGGAGGTCGCGGAGCTGGTCTACCGCCCGCGGTCGGCGGCCACGGCGCAGGACGATCTGGTCGGTGAGCTCGCAGAGCGCCACGACGCTGACCTCCAGCGCGGGTTCACCGCGCACGGGCCCCACCGTGACGACGTGCGCCTCGCCCACGACGGTCGCTCGCTGCGGCACTACGGGTCACAGGGCCAGCAGCGGGTCGGGCTGCTGGCCCTGCTGTTCGCCGAGCGCGATGTCCTGGCCGCCCAGCGGGGTCGTACCCCCCTGATGCTGCTCGACGACGTGATGTCCGAGCTCGATGTGGCCCGCAGGGAGCTTCTGGCTGAGATGCTGGCCGAGGACGGTCAGAGCCTGCTCAGCACCACAGAGGTTGGTCACGTGCCCGGAGCCGACCGCGATGGCGCCACGGTGATCGAGGTCGCGGCGGGAGCGGCGACGACTCGTAGCGGGATGCACGCGTGAGGCGCAGCTCGCCGCGACCGCTGGCGGCGGCGCTCGAAGGGTTCGCCGCCCAGGCGCGCCCCGAGACCCTGCTCGCGCGCGTCCAGGACGTCTGGCCCGCCGTGGCGGGGGCCGTCGTGGCCCAGGAGGCGACTCCGGTCTCCGGGACCGGGCCGGCCGTCGTCGTGGCGTGCTCTTCGGCTGTCTGGGCGCAGGAGCTCGAGCTCCTGGAGCCGGATCTGAGGGGCCGTCTGAATGACGCTCTCGGCGGCTTGCCGACAACGCCGGTGGCGTCGTTGCGGTTCCGCCACGCACGGAAGCCGTGACGACCCGGACCCACCTGCGCATAACGGCCGACAATCATGGGAGCACACAGGGTACGCTTTTGGCTCATTTGCAGGCATTTCGTAACACCGCTGGGCGTCCGGCGCCACCCCTATCCTGCTAATATCGAAGGCCGGTTCACGAGTGCCCCGGGCCCGCTGACACAGCGCGCGCGACCGGGGCCTCTTCACGTGGTGGGAAGAAGGAAGGTTTTCGCTTGGCGAAGGACGAGAAGACTGGGAAGAACGGCAGCTACGCCGCGCAGGACATCACCGTGCTCGAAGGGCTCGAGGCGGTGCGCAAGCGGCCCGGCATGTACATCGGCTCGACCGGTATCCGGGGACTCCATCATCTGATCTATGAGGTGATGGACAACTCCGTCGACGAGGCGCTGGCGGGCGAGGCCGACTCCGTCCAGATCGCCATTCATCCCGACGCCTCGGTCAGCGTGACCGACAACGGCCGTGGCATCCCCGTCGACATCATGGAGAAAGAGCAGCGGCCGGCCGCGGAGGTCGTGCTCACGGTCCTGCACGCCGGCGGCAAGTTCGGCGATGGCGGCGGCTACAAGGTGTCGGGCGGCCTGCACGGTGTCGGCATCTCGGTGGTCAACGCGCTTACCGAGAAGCTGCAGCTCACCATCTGGCGCGACGGCTTCGAATGGAGCCAGAGCTACGAGCGCGGCATTCCTCAGACCGAGCTGGTCAAAGGTGAGAAGACGGACAGGCGGGGCACGAGCATCACGTTCATGCCCGACGCCGAGATCTTCGAGAGCGTGGAGTACGAGCGCGAGACGCTCGAGCAACGCTTCCGCGAGATGGCGTTCCTCACGCGCGGGCTGAAGATCGACTTCGCCGACGAGCGCGGTGAGGCCTTCAAGGTCAGCTTCCAGTACGACGGCGGCATCGTCGACTTCGTCAAGCACCTGCATAGCCAGGGCACCCGCGACCCGCTGCACAAGAAGGTCGTATTCCTCAACGAGGAGACCGAGATCGGCGAGGTCGAGGTGGCGCTGCAGTGGAACACCTCCTACCAGGAGAACCTGCTTTCGTTTGCCAACAACATCAACACGATCGAGGGCGGTACCCACCTGTCGGGCTTCCGCTCGGCGCTCACGCGGACGATCAACGCCTACGCGCGCTCCAAGGGCGAGCTCAAGGAGAAGGACAACAACCTCTCGGGCGAGGACGTCCGCGAGGGGCTCACCGCGATCGTCTCGGTCAAGGTCCAGGACCCCCAGTTCGAGGGCCAGACCAAGACAAAGCTCGGCAACCCGCCCGTCGAGGGCTTCGTGCAGCAGGCCGTGAACAAGGGCCTGGCCGAATTCCTCGAGGAGAATCCCGCGGACGGGCGCGACATCATCCGCAAGGCCGTGTCGGCCTCACGGGCGCGCGAGGCCGCGCGCAAGGCGCGCGACCTGACCCGGCGCAAGTCGGCGCTGGAGAACACCACGTTGCCGGGCAAGCTCGCCGATTGCTCGGTACGCGATCCCGCGCTGGCGGAGATCTTCATCGTCGAGGGTGATTCCGCCGGTGGCTCGGCCAAGCAGGGCCGCGACCGCAACACCCAGGCCGTGTTGCCGCTGCGCGGCAAGATCATCAACGTCGAGAAGAACCGGATCGACAAGGTGCTCTCCAACAACGAGATCCAGGCGATGATCACCGCCATCGGCACGGGGATCCGCGACGAGTTCGATATCGAGCGGGCCCGGTACCACAAGGTGATCGTCATGTGCGACGCCGACGTCGACGGCGCCCACATCCGCACGCTGGTGCTCACCTTCCTGTTCCGCGAGATGCCCGAGCTGATCGAGGCTGGCTACGTCTACCTGGGCAAGGCCCCCCTGTACAAGCTCAAGTCGGGCGGCAACGACCTCTACATCGAAAAGGAGTCCGAGCTCGAGGAGGTCCTGTTGCGCGACAAGCTCGAGAAGATCGAGGTCAGCGGGCGGGGCTCCGAGGACTTCAAGCTCACCCACTCGCGCTGGCAGAAGTACAACCGGCTGCTTAAGCAGTACCAGGGCTGGGCCTCCGCACTGCGCGCCGAGTTCGGGTTCGACACCGTCACCTTCCTCGAGGAATCGCAGATTCTCGACTCCGGGGCGACGGACGCCCAGGGCGTCGTCGACGTGATCAAGCAGGACGCCCCTGAGGGCGAGCCGTACTCCACCGAGCTGCTCGACGAGGATGCCGACGAGATGACCGTGCGCGTGATCGAGCGCAAGACCGGCGCGGCGTCCACCTACATCCTGCGCAAGGAGATGTTCTCCAGGCAGGAGTACGCCGGGTTCGTACGGGTGCACTCCGAGCTCGAGCAGCTGGCCGGCACGCCGCCGTTCGGGGTCACGCTCGGCCGCAAGGAGGAGCAGGCGCTCTCGTTCGAGGAGCTGCGCAAGAAGGTGCTGGACGTGGCCGGCGACGGCGTGAACGTCCAGCGCTTCAA
>JAABUK010005449.1_pt1 | contig 19820 bp, 4 predicted proteins | sample 5559141 | NCBI WGS metagenome assembly JAABUK01 (sample SAMN10711869, study PRJNA513367) | rock metagenome | isolation source: Antarctica rocks | place: Antarctica: Victoria Land, Pudding Butte nord | collected 2016-01-03 | reverse complement strand
TCTCAGAAGTATATCACTCTAAGATATATATAATCACATGCGATTTTAATTGTTTCTGAGATATATCTCTCTGAAATATATATGATCACGTGTGTATTCTAGCCGATTTGAATTTACTCTGAGATATTAGTCTCCCTAAGATATATATGATCACGTGCGTACTCTAGTCGATTTGAATTTATCTTGAGATATCAGTCTCTCTGGGGTATATATGATCACGTGCGTACTCTAGCCGATTTGAATTTACTCTGAAATGTCAGTCTCCCTGAGATATATATAGTCACGTGCGTATTCTAGTCGATTTGAATTTATCCTGAGGTGTTAGTCTCCCTGAGTATATATGATCACGTGCGTACTCTAGCTGATTTGGATTATTCTGGGTTATCCGTCTCCCTGAGGTATATATGATCACGTGTGTACTGTAGCCGATTTGGATTGTTTCTGGGATATATGTCTCCTAGACGATACTTGGCACACGGGATTCAGCTTTTGTCACTACCTCCTTACCTCCTCTTCGAGATCCCCTTTTCCCCGATCTGGATACGACTTTGAAAAATCTGCGCGAAACCGATATCTGAGTGACTTTCAGACCGCATGCTTTAATTTTGGATTTGGGATCTGGACGGATAGCGATTTCATTGAGCAAGGATTTATTTGGGTAAGAATGTATCTGAATAGGAGACGGAGTTTAGGTGGTTGCAATCAATCCCAGAAAACGATGCTCAGAATATATTTTAGCTCTTCCAGATATTTCTGATCCTTTATAGGACATTGGAAGTCTTGTAGGGTGAATTTAATAGGGATTGGATAATACCTATCCTGAATTGTGTCAGTCTTTGTCAGGTGACTCAGGTCTAGAAGGTAACTAATCTATCATGGCCATTTCTCTTTATTTTAACGGGCCACACCACAAAGCGGGACACCCCACAAAACGGGACAGTTTTTTTTCCGATCCACCCAACCACCCTCTATTTTCAAACGCTCAGAACTCGACGAATATAGCTCCAAATGGCCCCAAATCAAAAGCAATCTATTTAACAGGCCCTAAATAGTCTAGATATAGGCTCTTCGAGCTTAATTCGCCAGACGACTATCAAATTTGGCGTGTCAAAATCGACATTGACTTATTAACGCGGAGGTTAACACTCACGCGCAAATACTAATCGCAGTACTCAACGCCTATCTCTACAAGAGGAAAGAACCTTGATTTAATGAATTTAAGATCTATAGCGGCAGAATCTCTGCTCAGATTACTCTAAAATCCGCCGTTTTACGCATGAGATTCTACGCAATAAGAGGAATTCCAAGTTATTAGACAAGAACTATATCTCTTATTTTATTTCTTGATACTCAGACCTCTAAATAAGCAGATCTCGATCTATAAATATTAAGCGACTATCTGCGCTTGATTCTATTATTGTGAAGACCTTTTTTACTAAATTTAAAGAGCTGCGGAGTTAATATAATATCGAAATAAAGAATATCTATAATATAAATAAAATAGACTTCCGAATGAATTAAATAACAGACTAATTTATAGTTTATAACTCTTCTTTAAATCATTCAGTAATCTTATAATTAGATAACTCTTAATAAATCATAATTATTAAGTGTATTTTATATAACTATACTCTTAAGCCCTATCTCATCCTTTATAATAAGATATCAGAACAGTATATATTTACTACTATTAAAGAGCTGCCTGACATTATTTAGATCTTCTTATTGAAGAGATGAATTAATAATAAGCTAGCTATTAACTGATTACAGCAAATATTCATCTCACAAATATTAAAAGAGAGCAAGCATTCTATCTTTATTCTTAATAATTATAACAGCTATTTAACAAATTAATTTCAATATCTCTATCTTTAAAATAACGTTTATCCTCTCTACTTATTATCTTATATCTCTTATAAGCTTTAACTACTTAATTTAGACATATTTTCGTCTCTTTCAGCTATATATAAGTAAGCTATTCGAAAATTCACACTCACAAACTATATAATTATAATCCGTAAGATATTTACGCAGCTCTATATAGAGATACGTCAGATCACATTTACAGCACGAAATATTCGCGCTAGATGGAATAGAGATGAAATTCTGCTCATAAATAAGCAGAAACTGCTTTAAGATTCTGAAATTATAAATTTCGGGCATATAACGCCTGAATATCAGCCGCCAGCTATCTTTAATGATCTATATTATATTCTGAAATAGAATAATGAGTTACAGATGCTTATTCGCCAAATTAAGATCAAAATCACGTCTTAAATAAGGCGTGTGATATATAAGCTTAATCACAGCGCTATTTAAGAGTATACAGACGCTAAATTACTGCAAACGCAGCTGAAAGAGTTATATAAATAAGTACTGAATCAAGAGATTATAAAACGCTCAAAATAACTACAAAAAGAGATATAATAGTATTTGTGAGATTTTAAATAGATTAAGAAGACTATAACGGGCAGGCAGCCTAAAATAGTGCGAATAGTTAGGAAGGAGGGCGGGAAGAAGTAAATTCTTCGTACTATTACAATAGAATAGGCCTAATAAAGCAATTTCATTAAGAACGCAGCTTATTCGTATAAGTATAGCAGTAACAGCGACGTTTTTGTTGTGGTGGGTATACTCGACAACTGTCCCGTTTTGTGGGGTGTCCCGCTTTGTGGTGTGACCCGTTAATGCCGAGAAATATCTCTGTGTCGCACCCAATATTATATTCACACGCTTTTTAAAGAGACTCTCTCTTTCCGCCTATCTTCTTGTTGTCTTTTAGCTCTTAAGCTTTCCGACCGTCATTTTATTGCAGATTTCATCCTTCGAAGCTTCATGATATAGCGTAGAGATGTCTATATTCATGTCCATCTGAAACAGCGTCTGGGTTTATTGCTTTTGAATTTTGTTTAGGCTAGGGAAGAGGATGACAGGTAGGAGAATTGCAACACCAATGACCCAGGCCCATAGAAGGACCGAGGCCCGAGAAGACAGGCCCTTCGGCCCCTCTTCAAAGAACAGACCCAATAGACCCAAAACTAAAGAACAAATCCAGGCCAAGAAAACATCCCCCAAAAACAGTTCCCCCCCAAAAACAGTCCCCCCCAAAAATAGTCCCCTTCCGAAAACAGCCTCCCCTTCAAAAATAGTCCGTTCCAAAAGTAGGACCCAAAAACAGTTCTCCTGTCAGACAGCCTGCGCCTCAGCCTGCGCCTCAGGCTGTCCATCGGCCCAATTGAGCCAATCTCCGACCTGTCTTGGCCCCATTTCCTTCATACTTAGGCCTCATTTCAGGAGGCATTCTAGATACTTGCTAGATAGTTAATTCTATCATTTTAATTGTACTCAATTCAATTCTACACAGATAAAAAGAGCTATTTCAGTCATTTATCTAACAGTTATGAGCCCGGAGTTGTTTTCTGTAAAATAACACTTATTTTCTGATTCGTGCCCGCTTTTTCGGCTTAATTTACCTTATTTATAGCGCTCGATACTCATTATAGCGTTCATCACCGTCCCCTCTATCCTTAAGATGATAGTCATCCTTAAATTCTTAAGGGATTGAGATAAATGACTGTTTCTCGTGAGAAGCAGAACTCAAGAAAATGATATTCTGCTCTATATTAACATAGATTTAATTTAAGAATTCTCTATTCTTCTAAAACCCTTAGATTCAGAGCTAAAAGATGTTAATATAATAGTATTATTAGTTATTAATCTAGATCGAGACTAGCGAGATATATATAAGCTTCTTCGGGACGAATATCAGGTTAAATAGGTAAAATACGAGAAGAAGCGTGCAGTACTTAATAATCTACAGAGATTTATTACTGAAATCATTACTTATATGAATCTAGCCTTTATTATAGATCTTAAGATAGTATACGAAATCCTCTAAGTTCTTAAAAAGAGACTAGCACTAATAGACAGAGCTCGTTAGTTAGAGCTATTCTAATAATATCAGGCGTTAAAAAAGATCTTAAGAGCTTAACAGCTTAAGAAGTGATTATAACTATAAGAGAAAACGTATATAAACGCGAAGAAAGTGGATCTTCCTAATATTTAAAATAAATACTCTCTATACAACTTTATAATAGTTATTAAGAGTGTTAACCCTATCTTCACTAGCTTATATAAGATCACTCTTAAGAAGAAAATTCGCAGTAATATTAATATCCCATTAATCTTTAATCTAATTAAGTTATTTCAGAATCATCTTCAGATTAATAAGACTATCTCTAAAATGCTTTCGCATATAACTTTTATAATTCTATAAGAAGAATCTACTAAATCAGTTATAATCACTTAATTCTCTATAAAATCATATCTATCTTCTCACTCTTATCTCTATTTAGAGCTTCATTTCTACTCTACCTGTCTCTATATTATTAAGTAACGCAGATTAGCTGGGTAAGTTCTAAATGCGGAAATATAAGAGATGATAGATAAGAAAATTAAATAAAATAAAGAAATTAAGAAGGTAGTAGAAATTATAAGAAGAAGAGCTTAAAATAGAGATAAGAAAAGCTTAAATTCATTATCTAAATCAAGAAAAGAGAATATACAGTCTAGATCATTTATGTTAATAACACTAATATTATTTGCGGTAAGTCAGAAGAATTATGAGCTGCGAGATACGTAGATTCTTGATTTAGAGACTAATTCTCATGTCTATAATAATCTATCTAGATTTAAATTCGAGCGACTAATAATAAAGAATGATCAGCTAATAACAGGCAAATCTATATATCTAATTAAAGTGTTTAGAAGTGTTAATATCTTTATTTAGATATCTACAGACCCGAAAATAATCTCTCTAATTAATATTACTCTTGCGCCCGGTTTTTTTATAAATACAGCCTTTCTTTATTGATTTATATTAAAAGAAGTATATTAGAATATAGAAAAATAGCGCCTATATTATTAAGGCAAGACCTTTTACTCTATATAGCGTATTAGTAATTATTAGACACTTAAGTATAACTCTCGTCTAAAATATATAATCATCTCTTTATTCACTTTTAGTCAGACTTCTTAAGTAGATATAGAGGCACTAATTAATCACTAACACGCTCTTATAAATCACTTATAATAAGAAGCTATATCTCATCTTTAATAGAGTGTTTTAGGCGCAGTCATCTAAAATTCATCTATCTTAATCACATGCGAGATCTGTGCGTTAAGCAAGATAATAGAAATAGTGTTAAGACGATCTAATAAGAAAGATCCTGCGAATAAGTCTCTTATCCGCGTTATATATAATCTAATTCAGCTATCTATAATCTATAATAACGAGAAATGAGTTAGTCACTTCCACTACTATTTTACTGATATGGATTTCATCTATACTTACGTAAAAAAGTCTTAAAGCGTCAATATTATTACTAAGTTTCTTAATATAACGAGAACTTAATATAAACAAGCTATTCGCTATTTTCAGACTGATAATAAGATCTCTTTAGATCGCAAATATAATGAATTAGCTATAAATAGAGACATAATTATAGAACGCTTAATATCAGCTACTTAAGCTTAAAATGACTCTGTTAAACGCTCTGGAGAGATGATTATTTAGAAGACTTAATACATGCGTATAATAAGCTCTCTATCAGGTAATTTATAATCTGAAATCATTAAAACAGCTAAATATCTTAATAATTATACGCCTAAATATTATTTAAGCTGGAAAACGCCTATTAAGACTCTTACTAACGCAAAATCTAATCTATCACATCTTCACGTCTATAACTATTAAGCCTATTCTCTTAATAAGTATATTCTCTGTATTCAGAAGCTTAAGTTAAGAGCTTATATCAGACATCTCATTAGTTATAATTCATTAAATATCTACAGAATATAAATACCCAGCTAGGAGAAAGTGATTAGAATAAGAAACATCAAATTTAATAATTCTCAATTCTTCAATTCAGAGAATGTTGATTTAGACCATTTTTTACGTAAGAAAGTTAAGTAGGCTATTAAAATTATTAATATTCAGCTCTCAATCTCTCTATTATTAATTACAGCTGTTAATAGTGAAATAGATGAATCATCTCACTCTCTTAAAGACTCTAAATTCTTAACTTTCTTAAATTCAGCTTTAACATCTTCTACAGACTTAAATTTAATATTAAATCAGTTACTTATATCTAAATTTACTTCTAAACTCTCTAACATCTCTAATCTATTTAGATAGATTTGTAATTATCTATCAGATGTCTGTAAAGAGTCTGCATTTACAGCTCCTTTAAATTCTTATATAATAGCTGAATTTAATACTCAAAATATATTCTTAGAAGATATAAAATATACTCGAAAATCTATATATCGCACAGTTTACGCAGTATTCCTCTCTTAGAGCTTAGAGCTCATCTTCTTCTATTCTATCTTCGCCCTAATTTTCACACAAGATCAAATTAATAGAAGAGAAGATCTATATAAAGATATACTGCCTGCTAAGCTAAAAGTATAAAAACAGCTCATTAGTTATTGATTTGCGAGAGAATTTAGAGAGATAGCGCAGAAGGAAATTTAAGAGCTTAAAAAAAAAGATATATATAGATGAATAGACAAAAATATCGAGCTAAGAGCTAGCTTATTACTCTTATTATGAGTATTTAAATATAAATTTAATATAGATAACTTTCTTAGTAAGTTTAAGACCCGAATTTACGTGCGAGAAGATCTATAATAGATAGAATAAGATATTTACGCAGTTACTCTTACTGTCAGAACGTTTTAAGCTCTAATAGTCATTATAACTGCTTTTAATCTTAAAATTCATTAATATAATGTCGTTAACACCTTTATTAATAGTAAGCTGAATGAGAAAATCTATTATTATCTATTTAAGAGATTTTAACGCTCAAATTCAATCTGATTACTTTTACACGCTCTATATAATCTTAAACAATCTTCACTTTTATAATATATCCTTCTTAACGCAGCTCTTAAAGAGCTAGACCAGCATTCAGTATCAGGCGTTAACTATCTATATATTAATAGCCGTCTTCTTATCTTCTTCTACGTTAATAACATTATTATTCTTTATAGTAAGAAGAATTCAGAGCATTTCCGAGTCTTTAAGATCGCTCTTCTATACTGATTTAAAATGAGATTTCTAGAAGAGCTGAAATGGTTTCTAGGTATTCAAATTAAGTGAAATTGAGACACTTAAAAAATCTGGCTATATTAAGACTTATATATAGCTAAAATCGTCTTCAAATTTAATCTTATTAATATCTTAAGATCTTTAAAAAGCTCTATCTCCTCTATTAATATTCTTCTTTAAAATAGTGACGCGCAGGTCATCTCACAGTAAATTTTGGCCTATTAATAGCGTTTTCTATCTCTAAATTATCACAGTTTCTTACTAATCCGTCTACAGCTCATTTAGCTATCTCAAATCACATTATTTCCTATCTTTACGCCTCTTAAAGTCTAGTTATTAAATACTCAGAATATGATATCAGCGAGTTATTTAAATACTTAAGTAATATCATCTTTACAGATAATTTAACCTCTTACCGCAGCTCTAATAGATATCTCTTCAAGCTATACTAAGAGCTTATTAATTAGAGAGCTGCTAGGTAGAGAACAGTTATTATATTAAGTACTGAGATTGAATTTCTATTACTATTCTTAGCCTCTCAAGAATTACTTTAGTAGGAACACTTTTTTCAAGCTATTTAATTTAATACCGAGTAATAAGCTATCATCAACTATAATAATTAACAGATTATCCGAATCATTAAAAAAGAGATATTTAAGCTCGATATCAAATTACATTATATTGATATACATCAGCATTAGCTTAGATAAGAGGTTTAAGCTAATTAAATAATAGTTAAATAAGTACTTATAGCTGAAATGCCCGCCGATAATCTTATCAAGATACTATCTACTCAAAAACACGCTATATTTATATAACAGCTGAACCTGATTAATATATCAGACAGACTAGCCTATATTAAAAAGGAGGATCATAATAATAGCGAGTAGCCTACTATAAAGGCCTAATCTATCTTCTTCTTCTTCTTTTTCTCCTTTTTTCTTCTTCATCATCAAACAGTGTGAGAACTGGGGCAGGAGTGACGGTAGTGTGATGCTGATAATGTCGAGCATATCGCGCTAGTAAGCCTGGTCTGATTAGAGCATTTCTACGCATTTTCAAGCCTATTAGACTTATTCTCATTCTTTACGCGAATTTTCTATATTCGCAGGCACGCCTTAAGCGTCTTCACAGCGTATTCACGCCTTCTTAATTCTTCGAGACCTGTTCTACTCGTTTAACGCTATTTCACGTTATTTCGGCCCATCTTCAGCTTCAATTTCGCCCGAAATGGAAGCTGCGGGGGTGTGTTAGATAGCCTGCGCCTCAGCCTGCGCCTCAGGCTGTCTATCGGCCTAATTGAGCCAATCTCCGGCCTGTCTTGACCCTATTTCCTTCATACTTAGGCCTCATTTCAGGAGGCATTCTAGATACTTGCTAGACAGTTAATTCTATTATTTTGATTATACTCAATTCGATTCTACACAGACAAAAAGAGCTATTTCAGTCATTTGTCTGACACCTCCCAAAAACCTAGAACCGATGAGGGCTGGTGAGAGTGTAGAGAGGATATCGCTTCCTTGCAATAGAGGTAATATTTTCTGGCAGAAGTAATCTTACGTTATATTTCCATGTGCAAGATTCATAGGATTAAGTAGTCTCAGTTACATCTTCTTGCGTGATGTATTTATTTATAAACCTGAATAATATCCAATCTAAGCTCTCCAGCAGAAGACGTGAGGACGAATCAATGATAATGAAATGTGAACTGTTAGATAAAACGATTTGTAGTATCCCAGATCCTTATGCGTGTAGTAATGCAGATCCTTATGCGACTTTTTAACTATATGATCTCTACTTCTCTCTTTCAAATCCTAGAGCCTCCTGATTGTCATACTACATGTCGTTGTGAAACGAGTGGTAGTAATGCAGATCGTTGTGCAGGTTTCTCCTGGGAGCTCAAATTTCCTGGGACATGGAATTTCTTAGAAGATCTTCTCCTGGAAGCTCGAATTTACTGGTGAGCAACAAGTTACTGGGAGAATTAGGCTCCTAGGAGAGTCAGGCTACTGGGAGAAACAGGTTACTGGGAGATTTTCTCTGGGGACCTCAGACATCCTGGGAGTTTGAACTTCCTGCTAAAAATCTAATGAAATCTCCCAGTAACCTGTTTCTCCCAGTAGGTTTCTCCGAGTAGCCTGACTCTCCTAGGAGCCTCATTCTCCCACTTTTTTTTGTTGATTCATAGGCTGTCCCAGCAGTAGGCTCTAGCTTCTCTTCTCGGCATGAGAAATACACCTCGACAAAGCACAGCTCGCTTCCTGAGCACGGGCGGCTAGGAACAGTTAGCGACTCCCAGCTCTCAGTATGGAAGGGTAATCGACAGAAGTGGGCGAGAGCTTTGACCCTGAAAGCGCCACAGGAAATGTAGGTCCCACGAAAATAGCGCATAGTTTTTCGATCAGGTTCTATTAACTTCTAAGTTGATCTACTGTTCAGACCCTTGTATTACTAAACTATTCATAAAGTTCACAAGGAAATGGCACTCTTCCTCGCGGAAGTCATGCTGATCTCGCTGACCACGGAATAGATAGGCTCCTACGAAAGGTCTCCTCTGCTTTGAGAAAAGAGACGTAATCAAGGCAAGTTCAAAGACAATGCTGGGATATTAATGCTAAATGTTACAACATCTTTTATTCCTAATCTGTGTCAATCTAATCCCGATCTAGTAAAGAGAAAGCAGTTATGAACGATAATCGCATGATTCTTGAAGTGCATAATATCTTAAAGAACTTTCTTATATTATAGATGAGAATAAGATATGAGCTTATTTAAAGCTAAAAATTGAAGATATTAATGCTTAATATGCTCTTGTGCTTTTTAAGATTGACTAAAGTAGAAAGTTCGCGATTTATAAGATAATCTAGCGTTCTCAAGACAGAAAAGATATTAGATATTTATGCAGATTATGTTACACCGCGCCAAGATCTGACCCGTGTGTAACGCACGCGCCAAACCTGCGAACACATATGGAAAACTCTGCAGTCTAAAACTCAGAGTTCTCCATTGTTTGACTTACAGAATGTTGGGAGTGCCTTCTCTGTCATTATTATTAATAGAGCTTTACGCTATAAGACGCATATTATTCGTACGCTATATTATCACGTTACTTAATCTCTTGGCGTTTCTAATAATTTTGAATGATCCTACCCTCTTAAGTAGGGGAGCCGCCCGATAATAGCGTTAAATACTTGCAGTATAGTCTGATAAGAATAGAGAGAGCGTAAAGAGATCGAAGATTAAGATCATACTAAAGATATGAATTCCCGCTCGCGTGTTATAAGCGATATAACTGCGTTATATTCTAAGAAGAGTGTGCTCTCTTAGATATCTATTCTGCGTTCTCTTAAAGCTGAGCTCGAGAATAATAAAGAGGAATTCTCTAACACAGACTATTTTACGAAAGAAGATAAATTAGTATATTATATTGAGCTGATATAAGAAGAACTTAAAGAGTGTATTTAAAGAGCTAAGTCGCATATAATATATAAATAAAAAGAGTGCGAGTTAATATAGTTGTATAAAGAGCTATAAGAAAAATTTATAGCTAGTCTATAAGATATAGATAAGATAACTGCGTTATTAAAGTAAGTGTTAAAGAGAGTAAGATTATTAAAGAATAATAGTACTTAGTAAATAAAAGAATATGTGCGGTTTATTGAGCCCGTGTATTATTATAGTAAGAATATTAAAGAATTAGAAGAGTTCTTAATATTCTGAGTTATTTATTAAGAGACTGAGTTAGGCGAGTTATAAATAACTCGCGTGTATATTATAGCTAGATATCTTTATAACACGCTTATAAAATTATAAGATTAGAAAATTTAGTTAAATATAAGTCTTATTAAGATATAAAATGAATTTAAGTAATGATTAAGAGATTCTCTTAAAATATTAAATTAGCGTGTTTTTAAATTAATTTTAATAATAAAGAAGATAAGATAGTAAGAGAGCTAAACTTATAAAGATATATATATTTATATATATAAGTTAGAGAATAATATTCATATTATAATTATTAAATAGTAGAGAGTATAAACTCTAATTAATGCGCTATAATCTAAACTTTATAGTTAAATCATATGTAATTTATCTATAATTAATAATATTAATACAGTAATTATTTATATAGATTAGAATAAGTTAACTCTTTTAGAAAGAATCTTAGCGTAAAATATATGCGTATTAATAGTAAATAAAAGTAAGTTAAGAAGAAGTAATTTTCTTCTAATTTATAAGTGATTTAATTATGATTTATAAGATAATTTTAGAGATAAAGAATAAGATATAAGAGATAATAAAATGTAGATAACTCGCGAGTAAGATATTATAACTAACTTCTGATCTATAATAGTCTGCTAGAACTGCGGTAAAGAAGATTATTATAGTACTAATTATCTAGATAGGAAAGAGATAAAAAACGGCTAGTTCTAATTACTAATATCTTATAATTATTAGAACTAAGCTTAATTAAGATTGTATCTAAATCTAAGAAATATATCTTTCTTAATATAAAGATTTAGATATTATAGAAAAAGCGCGTATTACGCGCTCTACTAGATTTTAAAGCGCAAGAAAACTTTATTTCTTAGATTATTATATTAAAAGAGGGCGTAATTCTATAGAAGTCTATAACTTATATAAGTAATATAGATAATCATCTTATAATTATATATAATTAAGAATTAATTAAGATATATATAATTAATATATAAGATATATCTTAATTAGATTAATATTTCTATTATATAATCACTTTTAAGAGATTTAAGCTGATTTTAGAAATATTATAACTAAAGATTATTAATTTAGATGTAAACTGAGTGAAATATAAGTAATTCTATTATAAGTTATATATAAATATTATAATAAACGCATCTAAGTAGTTTCTAACTTAAAATAATATTATTTAAGTAGAGATATTAATTATATAATCTAAAGACGCACTATAATATACAGGCGTCTTACTTATAAATCTATAACTAGAAGAGTCGATTCTATCTAATAAGTATCAGAACTTCTCTAATATATTTATCGAGAATAAAGATAAGTATTTATCGCAGATAAATAGCGTGTGATACTTAATTAAGACTGAAGAAGAGAAGTTAGTATTTTATAAACTATTATATCTCTTATCTTAATTTAAGCTGCGAATCTTATATAACTATCTTAAAAATAGCTTATAAAAGAAATAGATTTAAGAGTTAATATTATTAGTAGATATCTCTATTCTCTTTATAAAGAAGAAGAATAATAGTCTGCGATTATATATTAATTATTAAGAGTTAAATTAGATAATGAGTAAGAATCATTATCTATTATTCTTAATTAGAGAAATTCTTGATTATCTATTAAACGCGCGTTATTTTACTGCGTTAGATCTGCGAAATATATATTATTAAATCTAGATTTAAAAGAAAGATTAATAAAAGATTATGTTTTATACGCGTTATAAATACTTTAAGTATTATATTATATTATTTAGATTAATAAATGCTCCGATCACGTTTCAGATCTTTATAAATAAGATATTAGTAGAGCTGTTAAATAATATTTATATCACATATATAAATAATATATTAATCTTTAATAACACCCGCGAAAAATATATAACTCACGTGTGATAGATACTGAGCCGCTTATAACTCACACGCGTGTATATAAAGTTGCCGAAATGTGTATTTTATATATAAGAAGTTAACTTCTTAGACTATCGCATAGAAGTCACAGGCGTATTAATGAATTCTCGCAAGATAGCTATTATTAAAGAGTGAGCTAAATTAAAGAGCTTTTATAATATTCAGATGTTTATTAGATTTATCAATTTCTATTATTATTTTATTCGCGGGTTCTTTATTATTACTGCGCTTATAATTAATCTATTAAAGAGTATAAAGAAAAATAAGAAAAAGAGATTCTTTAAATAAACTGAAGAGATAGCGCAGGCGTTTCGCACGCTAAAAACATACTTTATCAAGAAGGTAATACTGCGTTATTATAATCCGCAGAAATTGTGTCATCTAGAAATAAATATCTTAGAATTTAAGATTAATGCGATTTTATTATAATTCTATAAGATAGATATGAGTAGTTAGTGAATAATCTAACGATCTATAATATTCTTCTTAAGAAAGTTAATTTCTGCTGAGCTTAATTATAATATTTCTGATTTAGAAATACTAATTATTATGAAGAGCTGTAAGAAATAGAGATATTATCTTAAATAATCATAATAGCGAAATTAAGTAATTATAGATTACTTAAATCTGCGATATTTCTATATTCTATCGCAGGTGAATTATAGATAAGTCCGCTAGTTAGAATACTTAACAGTTTATAATCTTGAAATAGTGTATAAATCTAGAATAGAGAATTCTATAGATAAGCTCTTAAGAAGATTAGAATTCTGAGGTGCTAAGTCTCTTAGTAAGAAAGAGTTCTCGCTATTAAAAGTCTTACTTACGGGTGAAAATCGCGTAAGATAGAGGCGAGGGCTAGATAAATATATAGACTAGAGCGTGATAGTAATAGCGCTTATTAGATTAAAGATTAGAGATAATAGGGAATTAAAGATTCTAAGATAGTTAAGAAGCTTCTTTTAAGACTTATAAAAGATTCGCGAGTAATTTATTTTATTAATATAGATAAGTTAGTAGTAAGGCGTAATACTCATCTTAAGAGAAGTTTCTATTATAAATTCTTAATAAGAGATTAGATTAGTAATAGAAGAAATATCATCTTATAATAAAGTGCTGAATGCGCTTATTAGTTATCTGCTTAGTCTATAATTAAGAGACGCCTGATATATATAAGTAAGCTAAAAAATATCTTCTAAAGATATTATTAAAAAAGGTGATATAAGAGATAAGTAACACGAAGATTATATGAATCTTATATGATATAACGGCGCAATATATATTCTAAATAATTCTATTACTTATATAAAGATATTACGCTAGAATTATAATAATTCTTAAATAAGAAGTTATTTTAAATATGAGAAGATATTAGATATGATTTTATTACAGTTACGGATCAGTCACCAACAGATTCAACTCTAACGGCCGAAGTCTAACAGACAGTTAGAATAGTAGATCCTGCAGATAAACACCTTTCAGAATTATAGAGATCCGATCTAGAAAGTTATGTCTGACTAGAATAATCAGAAATAAACGCTAAGAGAAGTGCTTGAGAATACTCGAGAAGAGTACTTAGAAGTAAGTACTTAAGAATGCTCGAGAGAAGTACTTAAGAGCACTATACACGATCTATTAATAATAATTATATAAATAATTATTTATTCTATAGTTCTATAGTCTTGTTCTTCTTCCGTAATTAACTTATATTATTAATTGCAATCTGTCTTTAACTCTTCTTTTATAAGAACAGTGATTTCTATTTATAATCTTCTAATATCTGAATCTTATTATAGCTAGTCTTAACAGTTTCTAATACTTTAACTACTTATTATTAAATATCAGTTATTCTATTATAAGAAGTCTTACTAAAGTAAATATATTATACTCTAGATAAGAATAATTCTAAGAAGAGATCACTAGTACAGATCACGTCTTCTTAAAGATTAATACTTCTAATATATTCTATAAAGATAGAAAGAAACTTCAGATCTTCTTAGTTCAAGTTAATATATATATTTAATTTAACACTTAGAAGCTAAGAATAATTGAAGTTAAAATAATGTTCGCAGTTATATATCTTCAGAATAAAGCCTTTAATTAATTCGAACCGCATCTAATAGATTACTTAAAGAAGATAGTTAAAAATAAGAAAGTAGAAATAAAAAGAATCTTTACTAGTTATTTCTACTTTAAGGAGTGTATTAGACGGGTGTATAAAGAAGTAGATGAAGAACAGATTACTAAATAAGAAGTTCAGAAACTCTGATAGATAGACTTAGTAATAGAGTATGCATTTAAGTTTCAATAAATTATGTTAAGAATTAAATAAGATAACGCAGTACTTATAACAAAATACTATCTAGAACTAAAGAATTTAGTAAAGAATGAACTAACTTAAATTAAAAGATTAGATAAACTAGAGAGTCTAATTAGCATAATTATTAAGATAGATAATTGTTTATATAAAAGATAGATGGAAAAAGAATAAGAACATTCTCAAATCTTCATCTTTAATAAGTATCGGAAAAATGAATATCAAGCGAAATAAGTTTATTACCCCCGAGAAATGAATTTAAATATCATAAATTATAAAAGATTTAGAAAGAAATCTAATTAAGACAAAATCTCTTTAATTTAATAAGAAGAGAGAATGAAAAAGAATTTATATCTCTATTACGGAAAGTCTAGATATCATACTAATAATTATCTAAATAAGTAACAGCTACATGCTACTTTAGATAAATCAGAAGAATAGATAATAGAGAAATCAGATAGCACGTAAGATACTAGCTATGTTAATATCACATCAGTATTAGAATTAGTTATTAAACCGCTCGAATAGATTCGCGATTAAAAACTTATAGAATCATCTCACGCCTGTATATTCTAAACTACTTATTATAATAATTAATGCGCCATTTATAGATTAGATAAGAACGACTCAGAATAATATCTTAAAAAATCTAGATAGAAGAAAGCTTAATAGTTATTAAGTGTCATCTTTAAAGTATTTCAGAAACAAGTATTAAATAATCTTAAGTATAATAAGAATTATGTGGAAATAATTATTAAGTTCTGAGAAATAGCGCTATATATAGATATAAATTGCGAGTTGAAGTCTTAATACTAATATAAAATATATGCGCCCGAGAAAATATTATAAAGAGTTAAGTTAAAATTACAACTAAGAATATATTATATAGAAGAATATCTAGATTAGAATTAAGAATAAATTTATTATTATTAAGATAATAATCTTTAAGAAGTAATTAACTTATATAAGATAAATACTCCCGCTTATCTTAAAGAAATATAAAGCGCAAGCATAATATAGATCTAAGAATCTCAGAAATTAGAAGTGATAAAAGTAATTTATAATAAAGAATATCGCACCCCTTATAAGTTATATGCACACTTTTCATGCGATAAACTTGAATATTATTTCGCGAAAGAAGAATATACTTATTTCAGAAACTTCAGATCAGAAGAATTAAAAAATAAGAAGACTCTTTAAGTTTGAGATATAATAAAGAATCTATTTCTAGATCTCAGAAAATAACAGTAACTAATATTAGTTACGCACGATATCTAATTATATAGACTCGAATAGAATAACGCTAGATTAAAATTATAATTAATTCCGGAGTTATTAGAAATTACATCTCTCTAATATATATAATCTAATCCCGCCTGCTTACACGAGAAAAAGATAAACCCTATTAGTTAGTATTAGTAGATAAGAGTCTAATCAGATAAGATTAAGAATAGATTAAAGCAGAAACTTACTCACTAAAACTTGATATTTAGTAACACACTAAATAAGTAATATTAAATATCATAGAAATTAAGTATAACATTATTCTAAGCATCTTATAACTGAAAGTCTATAATTCAGAAGTTAGTTAGAAATAATAAACTATCAACTTTCCTAATTATAATTATAAAATAAACATGACTATAATATTATTTACAAAAGCAGTATAAATAAAATCTGATAACAGATGCTTAGTAAAGATAATAGGAAATTTTTCTGAGTATTCGCCGAAATATAATAAATTTAAATGTTTGTTTATTAAGAATAAAAGCGTATTAGTATTACCTAAGTACTAATTCTAAGATCACGAGATTTCTTTGAAATCTGATAAGAAATCTATCTACAAATCTATCTATTCTCTTTTTAAGAAGAAATTTAAGATTCTACGAAAGTATTTTAATAAGAATTAGAAGAAGAGATTTATTTAATTTTTAATTTCATTTATAAAATATCCAATCCTATTTATTTCAAAATCTAATAGTAAAATGCGCCTGTGTATTAATTATCAGTAACTAAATAATATCATGATAAAAAATTAGTATATATTACTATTAATCTCAGAGCTACACAATCACATTTATAAGATAAAATAGTTCACTACACTTAATCTATAAGGAGCGTATAATCTAGTAAGAATGAAGAAGAGAGAAGAATAGAAAATAGCATTCTAAACTTATTATGATTATTATAAGTATTTAGTTATGTCTTTTAAATTAATAAACGCTCCCGCCTTCTTTTAATCTCTAGTAAATAATATTCTGAGAGAATATCTTAATCAGTTCTATATCATCTACTTAAATGATATTCTTATATACTCAGAAACTAAGAAATAATATATTAAATATGTTTAGAAGATGCTTCGAGCTCTTCAGACAAAAAATCTACTAGTAAAGATCGAGAAATATAAGTTTTATAAGTAAAGTATCAAGTTTCTTGAATTTATCTTAACAATTATAAAAATCTAGATAAATAAATCTAAGATAACAGTTATACTAGAATAGTTATAACCTATATTAATAAAGAAATTATAATCATTTCTCGGATTCGCCAACTTCTATTAAAGATTTATTACGGGTTATTTAAAAGTAACCGCCCTATTAATATAAATAACTTGAAAGGAAGTATTCTTTATCTGAGAAATAGAAGTAGAGTCTTTATTTTAGAAGCTGAAACAGAAATTTATAATAGCTTCTATTCTCATAATATTTAATTTTAAAAGATAAATTATATTTAAGATGAATATATCAGACTATATTATTAATATGTGCATAAGTTAATCTAATAATAAAGAATGATTAAGACTCATCATCTTCTATTTTAGAAAGATAATTTCAGTAGAATTTAATTATAAGATTCATGATAAGAAACTTCTAGCTATAATTACCGCGTTTAATAAATAGTGAGTATACTTAAAAGAATTTAAGTACTTTATAGAAGTATATACGAATTATAAAAATCTATTATACTTTATTACTATTAAGATGTTAAATAGACGCTAGATATAATAATCTAAGCTATTATCAATCTATAACTTTAAAATTTCCTATTAAAAAGAAAATAATAATGCTAAAGCAGACGCTTTAAGTTATTAAGCAGATCACGCCCGAGATATTAAACCCGCGTTACAGTTAGTTTTACGTGAGAATAAGAATAGATCTATAATATATAATCATGTTATAATCATTTTAACATTTCAGATCTTTAATTAAGATTAGAAAGACTGAATTATTAGATTATATTTAAATAATCATTTATCCCGCGAAATTTAAAAGAATTCAGAAAAATATTTAGTCTTCTAAAAATAAGATAGCGGGCTGATCTTATATAAAAGACTGATATATATTATAAATAAAGTAAAGAAAATGATTATTTAATAATATCATGAGAAGACGCCTTATAAATATTAAGAAATAGATAAGACTCTAAAACGTATTTTCAGATCCTATTATTTTCTAGAAATGAATAAAGTAATTCGGTAGTAGATTATTAACTGCGATACTTATTAGAAAATTAAGCACTCCCGATATAAATTATATAGGAAGATGTAATCTCTAAAATAATCTGAGAGAGCATGAAAATCTATTATATTGAACTTCATTACTAAGCTATTATTATCTAAGAATCTAATGACTAAAGTCGGTTATAATAATATTTTAATCATCATTAATAGATTGATAAAATATGCCTACTTTATTAATTATATAGAAGTATTAAATATCAAAGACTTAATCTACACGTTTTTATGAATAATATTTATAAATCACGATATATTAATAGAGATCATCTCTAATTAAGATAAACTATTTACTTTTAAATTCTAGAAGTTATTAATAAATTAACTCAGAATTAAATATAAGCTATTTACAGCTTATCACCCGTAAATAGATGAATAAACTAAAAGAATTAATCAGATACTAAAATAATATCTGCGGTATTATATAAACTATCACCAGAATAACTAAATAATACTCTTATTACTAGTACAGTTCGTATATAATAGTGCTTTAGCAGTAACTAAAGTATTATCTTTCTATACTAATTACGGATGAGAATTAATCCTGTATAGATAACTAAGAAAGATGAAACAACTTACACAAAAAGCAGTTATCAATATATAACTATTAACTAATCTGCATTAAGAATTAATAAGAGATCTTAAATTTATTAGTCAGAAGTCTAACATATATTATAACTCTAAAAGAATTAATAAATCAAATCTTAAAGAAGAGAATCTAGTATATCTACTTCACCGAAATATTAAAACTAAAAGATTTAGTATAAAACTGAATTATATAAAATTTAATCTCTATCTAATTTAGAAAGTCTTAAATAAATTAATCTATAGACTTAAACTTCTAGAAATCATAAGAATTCATTCTATATTTAATATTTCCCTTCTAAAACCCGTACTAAAGAATATTAAACAGACTCCGATTTAACTAAATAATTAGAATTAGAAATACGAGATGAAAAAAGTACTTAATAATCAAGAGATTAAAGATAAAATCTATTATCTAATAAAATAGTTAGAATATAATATATTAGAGAATATATAAGAATCAGAAACAAATCTCAGTTTCACGACTCTTAAGAATTATCACTACCGGAATTCTTAATATAAGAAGAACTAAAGAAAGCAGCTAATTACTCTTTATTAAAAGTGACGTGTAATCTCGTACTAGCTAGTAACTCTTTCTTCTTTAGATACTTCTCTTTCTAGTTAAGCTCTTTTAAAGACTTAATCTCCCGAGTAATT
>JAABUK010005447.1_pt1 | contig 19820 bp, 21 predicted proteins | sample 5559141 | NCBI WGS metagenome assembly JAABUK01 (sample SAMN10711869, study PRJNA513367) | rock metagenome | isolation source: Antarctica rocks | place: Antarctica: Victoria Land, Pudding Butte nord | collected 2016-01-03 | reverse complement strand
GGGGGTTAGAGGGGGGATGGTAGGAGATAATGCGTGAAGGGTAGTTAGACGGTTGTGTTTTAGGGGGATTGGATTGGATAATGTTGTTGGATGGTGCATAGGGGGGTTTGACAAAGAAGTTTGGATTGAAGGAGACGTCGTGGATCGTGAGGATTTGCTCAAGAAGTAGACGATATAACGTTCGCAGCATAGTAACGATTTACGTTGTATGGATGATATAAATGCGTTTGTCGCTGTGGCACAAGCACACCAAGCCTCCACAGAAAGCCTCCAACACCCTGCTAATGTAGAAGAAGAAAGAGCTTTGACTGCGTTCGTATGTTCATATGTTCATGGTGCGCGGAAACTGTACAGCACCCTCCAATTATCGGTTCCATTCCTGCCATACACAAATGCTCGCTGCTATCGAGGAGACCTTGGTATTAGTTGTGTAGACCGAACGTACCCTTTCCGTTAGTGGACCCGGAACCGCCCCGTTCAACGTCCTTTTCTTGGACGCGATGTGTAGCAGAGAAAAAGCCAGAACCCTGCTTCTCCTGAAAATGCATCGGCTGTGCTGACGGCAACGAGTCGGACAGTTCCGAGTCGCTGTTCGGTTCGGGGATCTCTTTCAACTCCCTCACTGGAGGGCGGGACGACTCTAGCAAGCGGGGAAGGTAGATGGCAAGCAAAGGGCGTATCGCGGGGATTGATACACAGAGCTGCCATTCATTAGTGAGATAGATTACGTAGGATTACTAGGGTACTTACAATGCCCAAATCCACCTCAATAGCGGAGGCGATCCAGAGGGGCCAGCCGGTCCAGGTTTCGTCGTACGAGTGGATGAGTGCCTTGTCCACGTAGTACGCTTGTATGATACCTGCAATGCACACAATGAATCCTAGGAAGAACAACCCGCAGACGGCGATTCGCTACTTGAGCGAGAGCTGCAGTGCCCAGACGATTGGGACCGGCAGAAACAGTAGAATGAAATCGAGAAATATCGTTATGACGCTGAACGACATCATGTAATTCCCTTCGTCTATGCAGGTGTACTTGAATGTCGCGAGTGGTGACCAGAATGCTTTGAGAGGTCTATGAAGCACATTGTCAGTACGCATGAGCGATCTTGATGTAAATTAGGGGGGGATGGTATTGACCTGCAGGCACACACTGCCACAATGAAGAATGCGGTGAGCATTGCTGCATGGAAAATCAAGCCCCCCATTACCGACATTCGATACCACCGGGGCGATGCAGGACCGGCGAGGCGCTTGTAGAAGCAAAGTAATGACATCTTATTTAGTGTTGCGGCCCAGAAGAACAGGATTTGGGCCGAGATGCAAAGCTTGTACCTAGTGGAGATTCAGAGTCAGATTTACTGTACAGTATTCCGTTCGGATTGCCCTGGTGGCCATGAGAGCCAAACGAGAATGCAGCTGGCTTCTCACTTCACTCGTTTCGAAGCCATGTGTTGCACTCAAAGCAGAGACTGAATTATTCAAACCAGGTTCGGGGGCACATACCCTGGTGGGCCCTTCTCCGGGTGGAGGTCCCATGAATGTCGATTCCAACCAAAGTTATTGTCGGCAGTCAAGACGACGACAGTCAATGCAAATGTAGGAATCTGTTCAGATCAGTGGTTGGCCCAATCACCGTAGAAAAGCTGCGGACTTACCAAAGAGAGGCCAATTACTACATCATCATGACCGAAGCTGCGTGTGATCTTGATACGCGTATAGTATCTGAGAGCCACGACAAGGAAAACGAGGATTATGAAGATGATATTGACAATGGTAAGTGCAGGTCCTCGAGTGATTGCATCCACGAAGTTTGGCTTTGGCCAGGTCGCGATGACTTCTTTGGTTGGATGCATAGCGAACAGTTGACAGGATGCAAAGAGCCTACAATGATTCGAGCAGCACTCAATCAAGAGCGTACTTTGCTAAAGGTTAGTAGCATAGCGGGCTCATTGGAGGCCTCATCATGTCACTCGAGTATGTATAGCGTACGATCAACGACAGAGATGGCTTGTACTCTCAAATCAGAGCCACGAAGAGCGAAGCCATAGTGCACGCCTTTCAGGGTCTAGGACCTGGGCCAAGACCAACGGTACCTGTTTCATGGCGTTGGTTGACGAATCGAAAGCAGACCGGTGCTCACCAACTCGGAACTTGGGGAAGCTCATGGTGCTAAGCAAGCTAACGCCCTTAGGGTGGAGATTAGCCCGGTTGATTTCGCCCGGAGGCCAAAGCGCACAGTCCGGATAAGCCAGAAGAGCTTAGTGCACTCAAACCTTATCCAGAATTTCTCCTTACCCCACAGAAAGCCACGTGCATTTGGGGCTCGCTTGGGCCCAGGGTATGTGGAAGACGACGTCAAAATTCGCCTATCAGTATCATACATGGAGAAGCTTGAGCATTGAGATCGATGCCAAGCACTTTGGTCAAATACAGAACAGTTCCCCTAACGGTCGAGCCCTCTCGCCGTCACGTCGAGATCTGCGGGAACTCTTCAATGTTTCTATCTTGAAAGCCAGTGGTGAGACTGCTCATAGCTGAGCCTTCGTACTGACCGGAGCTTAGCTTTCAAGAACCCATATGATCTCCAATACTAGTTATGAGTTCATCAGGCTCAACAGGGGAAGCCGGGGCCACAAAGCCAAGGGCTTTCCTGGGAGTTGCTGGCTTCGTCCGTGACCATGGTACACATTCGGGTAGGCGTTGAGTCCGAGCAAAGGCGGTTCGCGGAGTTGATCGACATGGACTTGATCGTGCGTGTGCTATCATGGAACGAATGCTCAGAGCAATAGATCGGACTTTAACTTGGTATCATACGTGGGAGGGTACTGACGCAGGCGTTCAGCTATGTATTGCGAACTATTAGATGGGAAAGGTCACTAGAATTGATAAGTCAAATCTGAGCTTGAATCTATGTCTGAGTCTGGGTAGCTGTCCGGACGCGGACGTAGATCTTGACCTTGGAGACCTGCTATTAGAGTCGAATTCCACCCTAAAAGAAGTCACTAATCCGACTATTCGCAAGTTCCACTATGCTGTGGCTGAGTACTAGAAGGGTTCTCGGAGCCAGGCTTCTCCTGAACGAAGACCTGATCATCATGAGCCCGACAATCATGGTACGAGGGCGCGACATATGGGAGTTCGGTTTCTCTGATTGGTTTCATGATTCTGGTGTACCTCGCCAGCGGTTAGCCTTCCAGTATAGCTGGCCAAGAAACAAGTAGGCAGTCGCTAGGTGTTGTTGATCAACTGGCAATTTGGCCACTCTTTCCAGGGGCTTCTGCCAAGGTCAAGCCCGGATGAGTGCTCAAGTCGCCAGAACATGGGATAAACTTGCCTCCAGGCGATCTGGGAAGGATTGAAGTAGAGTCCGCAATCATCGCTTCAACACACCTACATCCTCGATCTGCAGATACAACCTCGTGTTGGCCAATCCACATCAAGATGGATCAAGATATCCGAAGGAGCGTCATCGAGCGACTTCCGGGGCCCATCGGCTACAATACCGACACGGCAGGGCTGTTGGCGTGCACGGCCGGAAGTGTGTTACCGTAGCTTTAGCGTTTGTCAGATTTGTGGCTTAATCTGTAGGGGATCTAGTGATAGTGCTCCTTGGTAACACATTCTGCGTCGGAGCGATTAGTATTCCATACATCGAGACGGACGGCCATGAGGCAAATGTTTCGACAGCATCTGTAGATTGATTATCGGTAGCAACCAGCGTGATTGTCAACCGCTGGAACCATCCACCGAATAGAGCTTTACCGTCAAGCCATCGCCGTGATCAAGCCTTCCACTGACGTTGTACTTCCCAGAAACCAAATCCTTTGCAACAATTTCCCGCGTCCTGCCCAGGCTCTCGATGGCAGCAATCCTCTCAAGGGTGGCGTGCAGATGTTCTTCGAAGCCAGGCTCGTTGCAGATCTGGCGAAAGGCGTTCAGCATTGGGACCGAGTCTGCTCGCACCATAGCCTGGGCGTCAATGGTGAATAGATTGATATGGTCATAGTCCTTGATGAAGTCGGCTCTTGTCATGATTTCTCTGGCCTTATGAAGGGGTATCTGAGGCAATAACCGGCCTTGTTCAGCGTTGTAAGTTTTTTCGTCCTCTTTTTCTTGGTCTACTAGAGCTTTCGCTAGTACCATTGCTGCTGATGCGTACTTCTGTTGATCCATCACGTCATCATCCATGCCCTCTCCAAGTATCCAGCAGTTGTTTAAGAACCAAGTCTTTTCTGTTTGGCAGATTCTGTCGCATGCGTGCAACATATCACGTGATTTGGCCACGCGAGTCAGGAACGTCAGTCTGCCACCCACTCTGTCGTAGACCTCATGGAGGAGCCTAATGGAAGGCTCGTCTTTGGATTGTTGCTTGCGAAAATGCTTCAACGCCGAGACTGCTTGGTCTCTCGGTAGGTCCAGAACAGGCAGGACTTCCATACGTGTCGAGTACTTTTTGAGACGTTCATAGACCCAGTAGTCATCGCTGTTCAGGACTACCGTGACAAGGTTGCTCGCTGCCCATTGCTCGGCTCGCTGCTGGATAAGCTCCAACAAATCACGCCCATCTTCATCATCTCTGAGCAGATGTGTGCTGTTTATTATAAGCACCAGCGGTTTGCCAACAGCCTCTCGTCTCTTCAACGCAACTTTCTCTAGCTTGTTGAAAGCCCGTTCAATGTCCAGAAGTGCAGTATTACCTTCTCGAGGACCTTTGATGCTGAACAGGCTTCCAATGTAGTCCTCATGAAACTCGTAATCTAGGGCTCTTCCGAGTCGTATGCGGAATATCTCAAGGTCCGCATGCGCTTCAAACATAGAGATACCCTCGCCGTCTACCTTTTGCATGGCATGTAAGAGCATCGAAGATTTGCCTGTTCCTTTCTCGCCGATCAAAAGATGATAATGACCATGGTCAGTCCCACTGACAATTGCGTCTATCTTTATCTGTTCGGCGTGACGAATCCAATGCTCATTATCTTCCTGAAGAATGCTGTTTGGGAGACTTTTCTTCATTGAAGCTAGGTCGAGGACTGGGTCGCCTGGGTTGAATGCGTTCTCCATCTTTTGCAAAACCAGATATTTGTAGTACCGATGGTAACCGTATCCAGCGAGTCTAATAAGTTTGTATAAGTGTCCATCTCAAGGAGCATTTATATTTCCAGTGCACCTACGCAAGGACTAATATAGATGCAAATGTTGTGGCCGCACTCTCGAACATCTTAAAGAAAGTCGGGCTCCACTTCGATGTTGGTAGTGATTTCTCGTCTGCATTAGACGCATCTGCCTCTTCGCCTTGAGGTCCAATTTGACCAGGGCTAGGTCCACTAAAATCATTGACATAGCGTTCAATTGGTCGAATGACTCGCGTAGATGTTGGGAAGCGAGAATTAAGGAATGGATGGAACTTCGCAGTCTGATATGAAGCACGACAGGAAAGTGCAAGGCGGACAGACAATGACATAGCTATTGTTGGGCAAAGAGTGTGCAGGGACAAACAGTGTACAGTACCCAAAACCGACGCATATGTAGAATCGCTCTTTTTGTTTTGTTGTTGACTAGGTGGGACTGAGCCTGTGGGAGCCAAAAGACCGTCCAACAACTGGCGGCTTAACCGTTACACTGCCTTCCATATCGAAAGTCAATTGGTGATACTTGATCATCAAGCTTTGAACCGCCGGCAAGCGATACATGGGGGGTATCGTACAGTAGCGGATTCTGAGGTGGTTGGAAAAAAGGGATCAGCGCGGACCAATCAGCTTCGCTCGCGCGTCATCGCCGCAAACAGGCTCGCGTTCATTTCTTGGCCCGAAAACATCACCTTATAGTTACTCCAGATATCAAGCAAACCCTCGACTTCGACTCACCCTCGACCCACCTTCATAATTCCTATCATTGAAAAAAACACTACACCATGGTGAAAACCAGACACAGCGCGAAAAGCGCAACCCCATCCGAGCCACCAGCTCACCTCCCAGCAATGTCACCAGCGCCGAATTCCAAGTTCCCGCCTCGAGCCCGCTTCCCACTGCTCGTCCTCCTAAGCATGGTCCTCTCGTCCTTCCTCTACAGCATCGCCTCCCCATTTACCAGCGGTGACCTCGCAGCCGTGAGCCACACGCGCGACTCGTGGTATGAGGTATCCGCCCTTCTTGGGTGGAAGGTCGCCCAGCTGGCTGTAGGATGGTACGGAGGCTACGACAGTACGATTCCACCTCTCCCGAAATAAACGCGCCACATACTGACAGTCCCGCTATCAGGCTCCGACGTCGCCGCACTAACATTACTATCCCACGCGCCATTTCACTACTTCCTCACGTCCTTCTACGCCGTCCGTCCCTCCACCTTCCTCGCCTGCATATTCATCGACGTCGTCTCATCCTACGTCCCATTCTACGCCCTCAAAGTCTCCTCCAGCACCCACAGCGTCAAAACGCCCCGCGGCGTCGCAGCCAATCGCTCTGTCATCAACGATTACTACGTGCAAACCGCTATCAGTCTCCTCGCAGCATGCATCTACGGCGTCGTGGTGCTGGGTAGTTACGGCAGCTGGCTGCCCACATACATAGTGACGCATTTCGACGGCGTGAGAGATATCTCGAAGCTCTACAATAGCAATTTTCCACTGCTTGCGGTTTCCTTTGTCCCGCTTGGGATTGCGGCGAAGGTATTTTTGTTCACGCCGGCTACGGCTGCGAAGCCGGATAAATACGACAAGGAGATTAAGAGGTTCAATCCGGAGGAGGCTACGCTTTGGGAGACGGTGGTGTACAATGTCTGGGGACATTCGAAGAGGACAAGGGCGTTGATCACGAGGACTGCTACTTTGGTCGCTGTGTCCAGCTTGCACACTTCACTTCAGACTTACGTTACGGTTGAAGGGTCTGAGGGATTTGGAGGCGTGGGGTGGTCGAGCGTGTGGGCTTTGGCTGCTACGTTGACGGGTGTGGCATTCTGGTGGGTTGGGGACGTGGAGGGGATGGATAATTGAGAGTCCTTGGTCATGCGTATTGGAGATGGAACCGGAAGCGAATCGGGGAGTGGATTCTCGCTATTGTCTTTCATCTCTCGATTTCATATGCTGGCGTCTTGCAGGATATACCATGATAGCCACTATCTTTCTCATATTTGGGGAGTTCCCTTTGCGATCATGGGACTGATCAAGGGATCCCCTCCTTTGAGATCATACCCTCGTTCATATTTTTATGAAATTGCAAATCCTGTCAATTGTCCGCAAGCCCCTCAAACCATGTCGACAAGCCTTGATCGAGTGTGGAAGTCTCATTTGAATTCGGTTGGTTCCCTAGAAATGGTACAATCAAGCCGGCAACACCAATCACCATTTTATCAATACCAACACCACCTCCCCCTACGTAATCCATCATTAGCTTCGACTCATCATCTGGTACGGCTCAGAAAACGATTGCCACAGGGACGGTGACGTACAATGCGACCAATCCGGCCGGTTGTCCAAAAGACAACGCCCAACAACCCGAAGTGCCGCTCGCAGGATCTCATCAACCGAAGATTCAACCGCAGTGTTGCCGGCAGAGAATATTACACCGAGTTCGCAGGTACCGGCTCTACGAGAGTAGACTGTGGCCCCTGGCGCTGCATCTGGGGGTAGAATGAATGTCTGCTTTTTGGTGTGGTCTTCAGTTGCGAGGATGAAGGTGAAGAGGTTTAGACAATCGATTGCGCGAACATTATGTCGGTAGTCTAAAGATCTCACAGCGCATTTTGTGGCAGAGACGGCATCCAGAGAGGAGAGGAGTGATGACACGTTCGAGCCGGGTTGGAGGAGTGAGCCAGGTGAAGAGTTAATAGCTATCGCAAGGGTGGAGGAGACGAATAGCAAGACGAGTATGCTAAGCATGCCTCGCATGCTTGGGAAAATCCGAAATTTCGTACGCCGATGAGCGACAGGAGTAAATCTTTTAGAGAAGGACATTTGCCTCGAATTGTCTTTTCCATGCATCACTCCCATAATCGCGCACACTGGCGACGTCCAAAGGCGCCGTCGCTTACAGATTTCAGACAGCGGCACTCGGTTGATATAGTATCACACGAGCTTATGCGCGCCGTGAATATCAATTCTGTCGAGGCTTAACAATGCCGTCGTGCACAATGTAGTATACTACCGTGCTGTCGTCTCCTAGCGTAGCCAATAGAAGTCTTTTCCCTCCTCTCCTCTTTTTGCTGGGCTGTACTTGTTCTGCATTTCTGACTTGAGATGACGGATCTTTGGGTTCGTGTTCGTTCGCTTTAGGCTCTTCTCCAATCGAATCGAACACCTCTGCAAACCTCCTCAGACTCCACTTCTCTTGCAGATGAGTAGGCAGTACCCACTCCCTCTCTGCCTCGAGCTGCCCATCCACCAGCCCGTTTTTAAGCTCTTCAACCTGATCATCGGGATGTACGTACATTCTGCGAGGCGGCAAGCCAGAGATCAGTGGCCGCGGTAGAGGCTGCTGGGTAAGAGGAGCGCGCGTGTGGATACGGAGCGACGTCCAGTCATGCTGATACTGAAGGTTATGCTGTACCTGTAGTGCCAGAGTATGGTGATAGATTAATTGAGAGGGTGAAGCGGGATGTGACTGGACATAGGTGGACAATGTGGAGACAGGCGGTGGTTCTGCGGAGGGCATTATTGTACGAGAATGTCGAATGAGAGCAGCGAGAGGCTTCGAAAGCAGCGCAGTCGAGTGCAACGTTCTAGGCAAGCTTCTATTGAAAGCTTGAATCCTTGATGAATGCGGGGTCTTGCTGATTGATCCAGCCTATAAGGTGCTGACTCGCCGTCCAAGACCATGGCGAGTCATGGCTATATTCTAGTGATCACCCCGCAGGCACTCTGGACTGTGCGCACAATGAAGCAACCGGCATACTGACATGAGGTTCACGAGCTTAAGTGATGCTGCATCGTAGATCGCAGTGTCCAGTCTACTACAGCTGCTCTGTTGTGCGAAATCATTGTTGTATGCTGGAAATGCCGAACCAACAAAGAATGAGCCAATCAAAAGCTCGACGACTAATCATGTTGTCTCAGGGTTCACGCTTGATTCTTCAAGAATTCCACCCATCAACATCCGTTCACTGATACGATCCTTCCAATCTTCGTTTCAACAGCGTATTATCAATACTATAACTTCTCGAGAGCTGCGTTCAGTACATAATCGTCGTGTCGTCCTTGCTTTCAGCAATTCCATATTTACCCCGACTGCAATCGGCCACGCAGACATCGTGATACACCACCAATAATGACAATATTCTGAAGCATATCAGTGCGACCTTTGACCACGTATCAATCTAAGCCACAAGTCTACAGCTCACCCTTTACCCGCCATGGCGAGCGACAGTGATCCCAGATCCACCAACCCCCCTAGGACACCCTTGGCTCAGATAGATGGCGCCTTTGATGGGGGAAACCGCAATCGTTCGTCTACTGGTAGTTCCGGTCGAGTTCGTAGTGCCTCCCTCAGATTTCTCGAGTCTAGCCCACCCGGTGGTATGTGGTCCGCTACTGGTCAAGTACTCGCACAAGCCCCAACACCACTTGAGATTCGAAGAGGAAGCTTCGGTAGAGATGGCTGGGATGGACACATCCAGCGGAGGAACAGCACGGTCAGCGAGGAGAGCACCAGGAGACTGTCGAGAACCCCTTCAGCGCAGACTCCCACGGGCTTAGGAAGAAGTATAACGAATCCTATGGACGCACACGCAGAGGCAGAAGATGAGGGCGACGCGCTTCCCAAGTCTCTTGAACGGGGAATCCTGCCAGCAGGCCGAGACTTCGCTTCACGCCCTCAGAAAGTTGCACAAAGGCCTATGGATATAGGAGACGATGAAGATGACCCGTTCTCAAAGTTCATTGGACGTGGAAGGATTGATAACCAAGCCTACACCCCGAAGGCCAAAACCACTTCGAAAATGACCTCGGGTGCCAAGAGGACAAGTGCTGATCCATATGCCATTCCTAGCGACGACGACGACGACGATGATGTTGACCCGCTCGATGAAGCTCATCCTGCCAGCAACAGAACCCTACCAAAAAAGTTCCAGGACCCAGCAGGCGAGGTGGTTCCAGTTCCTGACGGAAAGGGTGAAAAGCTCACAACAGTCACCACCGGCAATGTTTCCGATTCTCATTCGTCATCCGACAACGAGCAAGGCCCCAATGAGGACGGCATATACCCGAACGGCTACAAATTCCCACCAAAGCACACCTGGGGCGAAGCTACCAAAATCGGTTTGAAGGCTTTCTGGAAATTCTTCATCACACCCTTAGGCTTCCTCATCGTCATCTACGGCCTGAACGTCGTCGCTTGGGGTGGTATGCTCTTTCTACTCCTCATCGGCGGCGGTCAGGAATTCATGTGCTACCCACCTGGCTCACATGGAGAGAAAGAATGCAACAACATCAACTCCCCCCGCCGCATCTGGATCGAAATTGACTCTCAAATACTCAATGCCCTCTTCTGCGTCACCGGCTTTGGCCTTATCCCCTGGCGTTTCCGCGATTTCTATTACCTATTGCAATACCGCATCCGTCACAAAGAATACGCTCTTCGGAAACTTGCTGGTATCCACCGCTCCTGGTTCCGCTTGCCCGGAAGCCACGAGCTTCCAACCGATCCCAACGCCTTGATCGACAACCCAGAAACCAATCCCGCCATCCCTCTTCCCCCAACCAAGATCCCAGACGCTCCTCTCACAGGCATCCGCGCGCCAGCGACAAAGGTGTGGAAACTCGACTACGTCGTCTGGGCTTTCGTGATCAACACCTTCCTCCAGGCCGTGCTGTCAGGGTTCATGTGGGGCTACGACAGATACAAGCGGCCGAGCTGGAGTACCGGCACGTTCGTGGCTCTGGCGTGTATCGTCGCCGGTCTTGGTGGGCTGATGCAATTTCAAGAGGGGAAGAGGATTAAGGCTGTCGAAGGCATACCGGTTGACGAGGCGGAGATGCTGAAGGATGTGGAGAAGAGCGCTGTTCAGGGTGAGAAGAAGAGTGGGCATAATAAGAGATGGGGGAAGAAGGTCGATGAGAAGAGTACGCCGGAGGTCAGCTCGACATCGTGAGCTAGATATCGTTCCTGCTTCCTTGGAGCGTTTACTTTAGCGTTTCGTTTCGGTTAAAGTATATAGATTGTCAGCGGAGCTCGGTTACTCTTTTCGAGCGGTCTAAGCGTGTTTAATGAAGAAGATTCCTTGATAGATATTTAGGTCAATGCAGATCTATTCGGATATATGCATTTTGATTCCATACTTACATCAATGGCCGCGACACCCCGGTATATGTCTAATATACAGATCTATCGCTCTATGACTTCTATATTCTATTCCAACATTCCGATTCCCGAAACCCATCGCTATGCGCACACAGGAGATATTTCATAGCGCCTTCTCCCTTCTCGCCTTATCCTTCGCCGCCTTCTCCCTCCTCTGTATCACACCCTCAGCCCCAACGCCTCCAAACACCAACCCCACGCCCACCCACTGCATCCCACTCAACCGATGCCCAAACCAAAGCACACTCAGCATCATCGTCAGCATTTTCCTCGTCACCGTCACCGTCACAAGCAGCAAACTCGAAAAGCGACTGAGCGTATAGTAAATGAATATTTGTCCAAAGGCGCCACAGGCCGCAAATCCAAGTATATCTGGTAGGATTGCCGGGTTGGAGGATATGAAGGCGAGAGCGGCTGATATTTCAGAGCCGTTGGCGCCTTTGGGGGAGAGGGGCGTTGGTGGCAAAAGAGGAGATGCGATGAGGTAGATGATTGTGAGGAGGGTGGAGAGGATATTCTGGGCGACCATCATCTGTGGGCCTGTGAACGAGCGGTGGGTGCTGAAGATGTAGTCTTGAGTGCTGTTTGTGAGGCCATCGAAAAGAAGGTTTATGCCAAGCAGCATGAGACCCCATGCCGAGTTATTGTTGCTTAGAGAGGACTTCTTGGAGGATGAAGATGGGTGGTAGACTGTGAAGACTGCAACGCCGGCGGTTACGAGTGCGACGACGAGGTATTTGTAGAGGGGGTAGGATTTGCGGAAGATCGTGAGGTGCAGGAACATGACGGGGAGAAGCTTGCAGGATTTAGCGAGGATGAAAGTTATGTAGTCGACGTGGGCGAGGGAGGCGTAACCGAAGGGGGAAGCGAGGGAGGAGGTTACGGCGACGAGGATAAGGGGGAAGAGGATGGAGCGGGTGGGAAATATGGCGGATGGAGGCGCGGAGGATGGGGTGGAGAAGAGAAGGTAGGCGTAGCCTGCTAGGGCGGCGAATGTCGATTGGATGGTGTTGAGGAAGACGGAGTAAGTAAAACGTTCAGGAGATGTGGAAGTGCCGTAGGTCGTTGTGGTAATACGTTCTTGGAGGAGAGCCCAGGAGAGACTGTGGATGTCAGCAAAGCTTCTCAACCAACATGACGTTCAATTGGGACTTACAACGATATATAGATGCCACCAACGCATACGAGTAGCTGAGGAAGACCGACTTGCTCTTGGGTAGCTGAAGAAAAGGGCGCTTTGGGCTTGCCATTGCTGGTAATAGCAGAGACTTTAGAGGTATTGCCATTGGCATGTTTCACAGAATGGCTCGTTGACTCGAAGTCTGACGGCTCCTTTCGCAGCGGAGTTGCCTGCTTTGTTCGTGCCATTGGAGGTCGCAAGGAATGTGTATTCGCAGAAAATGGAACATAAGTTGAGACACAAAGACGCCTTCTAATCCGCCCAAACCGTGCTGAATCCAATCGAGAAGGGAATTTGGACCATGTTGAGTCGGTAACGTTGAGAAATTGGTCGCCTGTCCTGGTCGAGACACCTTGTCCAGAACTCGAGCTTTGCCAAGATATTCTATTCCGCAGGCTTGCAGGGATTACTTCTATCGGCAAGAACCGGAGCCGATGATGTTTATTGTTACCCGGAGCTCTGGAAGAGTTCAGAATAAGTAATAACCACTCATCTCCTTTTTTTCTACTGGTCATTGACATCCATACCTCAATCCGTTCATTACTTGTTGACATTGCATTCTTTGTCCCTATCACCTCTAGAAGCTCTCTCATTACTGTTCTGTACAATACTTTACATCTCCAAAAGCTTCTAATATGTCCTACAGTGATGGTGACGCAAATGCAAAGCCTGGTAGGTAGAGCTCGCGTGCCTCTCCTTGGTCGAGACATTGTGCAGCTTCTCCAGGCAGCTTGGCTGAATGCTATTGTGCAGAACATCATACTCATACAAACGGTGACAAGACCGAGTCTCCAAACCCGTTAAATGTCGAAAATGGAGAAGAATCGTTACTGGCGAAAGGCGAGGCGAAGGAAGAGCAGAACAATGACAGTATGTTGGCAAGCGGGATTCGAGGGAAGGGGCTAACACCCGCCAAGATGTGTTCCAAATAAAAATCAAACTCCCTCATACGCCATACGAAATCCAGATCATGGTCTCGAGCCAAGAACAGGTGCAGGATCTACGACAGTCAATTATGGAGACACCGGGCACTTTCCAATATTCATGCTTTCACCTCGAGCACAAGGGCAACCGGATAAATGATTTTGTGGAGCTGTCAGAAGTAAAGGGGTTGGCTGCGGCCTCGGAACTGAAGCTGGTTGAAGACCCATATACTGAGAAGGAAGCTCGGATGCATTTGGTTCGAGTTCGCGAGATCATTGGAGCTGCTGGTAATAGGGCAGATACACTGCATGGGATATCGGCCGGCTTATCCCTCCATGACAGCGTCTCGCCTTGGAAAGATCCGAACACACCACCAGCTCCTCCAGACAAATCCTCTCATGGTAGCGCGTCCGAAACCCCGGATGCTCTGGTAGACTACTTATTTGACGGCCCACCTGCTGTACGTACCATACTACCGCCGATGCATGAACAGCCACCCAAGACCGTCAAATCAGTTGGGCTCTCGCCCTGGAACCCACCGCCTCCACAACTTCGTCAACAAGGCCACCTTCTATATCTACTGCTCACCACAAATGAAGGTGAGCAGTATCAGATTACATCGCACATTTCCGGGTTCTTCGTGAACAAGTCATCGAATAGCAAATTCGATCCATTTCCGAGACCTGCGCCAAAGAACGCAGCTGCCCACTCCCTCTTCTCCTTGATCTACAATTTGTCGCCCTCATTTGGTACATCCTTTGATGTGTTACTGGAGTCAAATAACAAGCGCGATCCCTTGGCAAACTTTCAAATCACCAATGCAATACCGTCTAGCCCGTGGCTCGTCTCGCCTACAGTGACCGCTCTATCAGCTCACCAGTCAGATCTTACAAGAACCCAAGAAACGTATCTAATGTCCGGGATTGAGAACACGGAGACTTTGCGGGATTGGAATGAGGAGATTCAGTCCACCCGAGAGTTGCCAAGGGAGACCGTCCAAGATCGTGTCTTTAGAGAGCGACTGATCTCTAAGATATTCGCTGAGTTCAACGAAGCCGCTGCTCGTGGAGCGATGATGGTTGCACGTGGGGAAATTGCACCCCTCAACCCTACTGAAAGCAAGGACGCGCAGATTTATATTTACAACAATGTTTTCTACTCGTTCGGGGCTGACGGTGTAGGCACTTTCACTTCCGAAGGTGGCGATGAAGCTGCACGAGTAGCTGTTGGTAAAGATGCTTGTGGGGTGAAGGCTGTAAATCAGCTCGACGTAGCAGGCTTAGCTACAGCTGGTACTATCATAGTAGATTATCTAGGTAAACGCTTAGTTGCGCAGAGCATTGTTCCTGGCATATTCAAGCAGCGAGAACCTGAAGAGCATCAAGTTGACTATGGGGGTGTGGAAGGCCGTGACGTGGTTGCAGACAACGAGACGTTTATATCAACATTCTCACAGGTCTCAAAGGCTCTAAAAGTCAAGAAGCATCCGGTTTGGGATAAAGAAGGAAAGAAGCACATACTCGAAGCAAGCGTTGAGACGAAGGGTCTTTTGGGCACAGATGGCCGCAAATACATTCTTGACCTGTACAGGCTCACGCCTTTGGACGTTACCTGGGTGGATGATAATTGGAGTGACCATGTTGATGGCGTCACTGAGCCCAAGGAACGTAATTACCCGCACCGCATGACTGTTTTAAGGCCTGAGCTCATCGAAGCGTATTGGAGACTCAAGATGGGAGAATATGTGAAGATGGAGGTTGAAAAGCGGAAGAGCTCTGTCACAAGTAAGAAGGCTCTTCACACCACCAATACATCGCAGGAGACTGGAGCAGACGGAGTCAAGTCTGAGGAGACCAATGGCCCATCAGAATCTGGGGAAGAAGCAGTGGGGCAGATCTCCGAGCAAGATATTGACCAAGAGCGTGTCGACATTTCGGCCTTTTCATTGGCGCTTAATCCAGACGTATTCTGTGGTCAGGTACCGCAGACAGATGAGGAGAAGGATGAATGGGCCAGCGATGAAACTGCAGTCCGAGCTGTCTGCCACTATCTTCATCAGACGGTTATTCCTGAATTGGTATGTTGTGCGTCAGGCGCGCTGGCCGGTACAGTTGCTAATCATCCTGTATATCAGATACACGATCTCAAGGAAGGAGAGGTCGGCTTTCCAATGGATGGCCAGTCCTTGAGTCGACTAATGCACAAACGAGGAATCAACATGCGATACCTCGGCAAGTTAGCGTCACTGGCTGAGGAGCATGATGCACGATTGCGAGCGCTCAAAGGTTTGGTCGTACAAGAAATGATAGCGAGAGCTTTCAAGCATGTGGCCAATCGATATCTGAAGAACTTGCCTATGACGTTTGCCACACAGTGTTTAGCCCATCTACTCAATTGTCTGTTGGGGATAGGCCTGAACGAAAACCCAAAACCGCATATGGATGAGGATCTGCAGGACTTTTACGCGGACGCCGACTACTCCTTCGCAAAAGTGACGCCGGAAAGACTTAAAGCCGACATTGAAGGTCACATCCAGATTCGCTATCGCCATACTCTTCAGGGAAGTTGGATGCAGGATATCAAGAACCTTCAGCTCCTGCGTAGCATATCGCTCAAGCTGGGTCTCCAATTAATTGCGAAAGACTACCAATTTACTCTTGACACTCGGACCCAAAGCTTAGACTCGAAATCTTTGACGAATGGGGCTGTGCCTCCCGCGATCAACGGTCATTCTAATGGCCACCTTGGTGGGAAAAAGAAGCGAAAGAACGGTGGTCGTGCTTCTCCAACCGACAGCCACAATTCAGCTATATCAAGCCAGCCAGTCACTTTCAGTCCAGATGATATTGCGAACCTTGTGCCTGTCATCAAGGACGCTTGCCCGAAGAGTGTTCTCGCTGAAGAGGCCTTGGAAGCCGGCAAGATATCCATGATGCAAAATCAGAAGGAGGTTGGTCAAGAGCTGTTGCTCGAATCCTTAACACTGCATGAACAGATATATGGGCTTCTGCACCCCGAGGTGGCACGGGTATATCATCAACTGGCGATGCTCTATTATCAGCTCGACGAAAGAAACGCTGCTACCGAATTGGCGCACAAAGCAGTCATCATCTCCGAGCGCACTCTTGGTATTGATTCAAATGAGACTATTCTCAGCTATCTCAATCTTGCCCTGTTCGAGCACGGCAATCGAAATACGACTGTTGCCCTCTCATGCGTTCGGCACGCGTTAGAGCTTTGGAAGGTCATCTACGGCCCCAATCACCCCGATTCAATCACGACCCTCAACAATGCTGCTGTGATGCTACAGCAACTTCAACTGTACAAAGAGTCACGGCTGTGGTTCGAAATGTCACTTACCATTAGCGAGGAGGTCTCTGGCAAGGCTTCCGTCAATACGGCTACCCTCCTCTTCCAACTGGCACAGGCTTTAGTCCTTGACCAGGACCATAAAGGTGCCGTTAACAGGATGCGAGAAGCGTACAGCATCTTCCTCGCAAAACTTGGCGCTGACGATTTGAATACCAAAGAGTCGGAGAAGTGGCTTGAACAGCTTACACAAAATGCTGTCTCGATGGCCAAGCACGCCAAGGATGTTCAAGCTCGAAAGGTGCGGCGAGTCCTTTTCAACCCAAGAGTGACGACGATGGGAGCTAGGCCCCAGCCGCAGGTTGGCCAGTCGACTGCAGATATGGTCAACGGTCAGCAGTCGCGAGGCAGCAGATTCAACGACTCTCGAAGCATAGATGAGCTCATGAGGTTCATCGAAGGAGGTGGTGACATGTCAAAGGCGTCACCAGCAAAGAAGCGCACAACTCGAGGCAATCCTCGACGCCGTGGTGGCGCAACGGTTGGAGCAGCAGCATGAGCGAGACATTGCTTTCATGCTATCCCCTCCTCCCATGCGAACATTTCCTATCTGTGCAAAAGCGCCTTTCCAAAAAGTGGTTGCATCATGCATAGCATTTACAAGGCGTCTCAACTTCATGTACAGCAATCTCGTTTACTCCTGGCTCTTGTATATTGCACGAAACTCCATTCTGCATAGGGACGGATCTTTGAATAGGGGCAGCATCACCTCTCGGATTTTTGGACTTGTATATACAAATAGCACTGGTCTGGTGCGATAACATCCAAAGCTACTCCTACATGGACTATTTAGGTCCCAAATATAGCTCATGATCCGCGCGTATACCTGCGTGCTTGATGGGTTGGTGAAGTAACAGCTAAGGAATCACATTGCATTGAAATGCGGCATATGGGCGATAGCGATATGTAAGCACGTAAGCAAGCAAGGCCTTTGGGGGTTCGCATGTGCCAGGATGGAGTTAATGCAGGTTAACAGTCTTTTGGCGTGATGCGCGGGCGGACCACGCGCGAACCCTTCAACCGTGACAGGTCAGCATCCAATCAACGATCAAGGAAGGCCCTGGGCAGCGAGACGGGCCTCGACGGGGAAGCATCGGATAGGCCTGACTTGCGACGTGCATGCGAAACTAGCCTCAGTGAACTAAAGTACAGCAGTCTTCTAAGCACGGCCTTTCGCTTGTCGAGACACACGAGCTCAGCTCATACTTAAAGACCTCGTGTCTCGCTTCCCCTCCTACCCCGCTTGTTGACCTTCGTCTGCGGCAGCGTGTATTTCCTCTCTTCCCCTCTACCGACTTCCACCGGAATCATGGCCAATGTTCCACCAACAGAGCAGGACCCACGCCAAAACATTGAGGCCGACTCAGACGTATGTTATGCCGGCATCTTATTATGAGTCGCTTACTTCTGACGTCACTGATCCTCGCTAGCTTTTCGATGCTTCTGACTCCAGCCTCGGGGACGATGTGTATGTCTCTTGGGAATGTTGGAAGACAGCCCCACGAGGCTAATCATTCTTGCTTCAAAGATCAAAGTATACTGCATCCCTAACCAGCAGTATTGAGAGATATCCAATCGAGAATGGCAGACGCTACCACGCCTTTAAGGATGGAAGCTACATTATGCCGAACGACGAGGACGAGCAAGATCGCCTTGACTTGAGTCATCGAATGTTCACTATCACCATAGGCGACAAACTGTATCACGCGCCTATCAGCAAGCCGGCTCACATCTTGGACGTTGGAACTGGCACGGGAATCTGGGCCATTGAAATGGGCGACGATTTTCCTGACGCAGAAATCATCGGCACAGATTTGAGCCCAACTCAACCCACTTGGTGAATACGTATCTGTAGCCGATAGAGCATGCTGTTAATCGTGACAGGGTCCCCGCAAATGTCAAGTTCGAAGTCGATGACGCTGAAGCGCCCTGGACTTTCCAAAAACAATTCGATCTCGTCCACGTACGCTACCTCGCAGCCGCCATTTCAGACTGGCCGAAGCTGGTCCGCCAATGTTTCGAAGCGACCAAGCCGGGCGGCTACACCGAATTCCATGAGTATGACCTCAACATTTATTCCGAGGATGAATCACTCAAGCCGGAGCACGCGGAAATGAAGTGGAACACCCTGGGATGCGGCGCCTGCCTTTCTTTCGGCAAAGATCCCTATCCCGGCAAGAAAATCGAGGGGTGGGCCAAGGATGCTGGCTTCGAGGACGTCTACCATGAGAGGTTCCGCTTGCCGATTGGGCCGTGGGCGAAGGACACGCATTTGGTAAGCTCAGACGCACTTCTTGGGCCGGAAGCGTAGGTTAATTTCTTGCTAGAAAACGGTAGGAGCCTGGAATCTGGTAACGCTTGAAGAGGGACTCGAAGGAATGACCCTTCGGCTCTTGACACAAGTGCTCAAGTGGAAGCCAGAAGAAGTACAAGTCCTGCTCGCGAACGTCCGCAAGGATTTCCGAGATCCTAAAATTCATGCTCAGCTCGACTTGTGAGTCCATCCGTGCCGTTTCTGCCTGGTGGTGTAAAGCGCTGGGGGCTGATACATCTACCTATAGCCATGTCGTCTACGGTCGGAAACCTACGGCATGAGTTTCCCTGCTAGGGACTTTATGTCTGCGAGGTAGGAGGTATATTACAGTATAAACAACGTAACGATCATGAAATGTAACCTTGAAGAACGACGATTTTCAGTATATAATTCCCTTGAGAAGTCCAGCAAAAATTGCAAGCCGAATCCGCCCGAATATTGGCTATTGACGTGGTAGACAGATCAAGCCCCTCGCTCTTAACAACCCAAATTCATCGCAGATTTACATTACATCTTATCAAAAACCGCCATCCAAAGCCCAACTCCAGCCCCCCATTACCGGAAACATCCTCACCAAGCCATCAGAAGTGATCCAGGCCCTTGCAAATGCTCTTACATCTAGCTCAAGAAATATCACCAAGCACATCTTCCACAACACACTCTACTCCCCCTCGCCAGCAAATTCCATAACAAGAAACCCCCATCTATCCAAACCCAAAAGGAAATTCCACTCACCCACCCA
>JAABUK010005445.1_pt1 | contig 19824 bp, 20 predicted proteins | sample 5559141 | NCBI WGS metagenome assembly JAABUK01 (sample SAMN10711869, study PRJNA513367) | rock metagenome | isolation source: Antarctica rocks | place: Antarctica: Victoria Land, Pudding Butte nord | collected 2016-01-03 | reverse complement strand
GGCGCCGGTTGGCTGCTTTCCAGCCTGCTTCCGTCGAGCCAGGCCGAGCAGCGGCTCGCGACGCAGGCCAAGGACGCCGCCCAGCCGCTGGTCGAGCAGGCCGGTCAGGCCGCTCAGGAGATCGCCGACAACCTGCGCGAGCCGGCCCAGCAGGCGGCTGAGCAGCTTAAGCAAAGTGCAGCCGATGCGGCTAGCACGGTCAAGGACGAGGGCAAGTCAGCCACCGGTTCGGTGGCCGAGGACGCCAAGAGCTCGGCGGACACCGTCAAGGAGTCCCGCAGCAGCTGAGCCTGGATGCACAGCAGTAAGGGGGCGGCGCCGACTGCGCCGCCCCCTTACTGGTCTACGCGTTCGGCGTGCCCCCGTTGAAGCCCACCGGAATCCGGAGCTCCTCCGATCCTCGCACCACCCCCACGTCGAGCGCCGTCGTCGCGCGGTGGGCGTCCAGTACGTCATAGAGATCGTCTTGGCTGCGGAGCGGGCGATCAGCGGCGCTGACCAGTAGGTCACCGGGCCGCAGCCCGGCACGGTCGGCTGCGCTGCCCTCCTCGACGACGCGGACCAGCAGTCCCTCCCGTTCCGGCAGCCCCACCGCTCGGCGCATTGGTCCGGCCGCGCCGGTCGGGGCCAGCCCGACGCCCAGCTGCGGTCGCCCGCTGGACTCCCCTCGCCCCAGGGCGTCGATCCGCTGCCGAAGCTCAGCGCTGGCCGGCACGGCGAGATAGAAACCCTCCCCCAGCCGATGGGTCGATATTCCGTAGACGCGCCCGGCCGGGTCGACCAGCGCACTGCCCGACGACCCCCGCGGCAGCGGGGCGGTGTGCTCGATGCTGCCGCTGATCCGCCGGCCGCGCGGCCCGCGGAAAGCCCGGTCGATCGCCGACACCGTCCCGAAGGTCACTCGCGCGGGGGCGCCGATGCTGAGGCTCACCGCGAGCACGAGCTGCCCGGTTTCGGGAGCTCGGTCGGCCCACTCCAAGATCGGAGCAGAACCGGTGTCGACCGCGATCACCGCCAGGTCAGTGTCGGGGTCGGCGCTGCGTACCGTTGCGAGCTCGCTGCGCCCGTCGGAGAACGTCACCGTGGTGGTCGCGCCCCGGAGGTTGTGCGCGTTGGTGGCGATCAGGCCGTCGGCCACCACGACCCCGCAGCCTCGGCCCCGCGATCCGATCGACACCACGCCGGGCCCGACGGTCCTCTGCACCTGCTGCAGGCTTTGGGTCAATTCGTCCAGCATGAACGCCTCCTCGTTGTCGCTTGTAAATCGCAAGTTAGTATGCCGGTCGCCGAAGGGCAAGCGTGTTCGCCGATAGCATCAAGGGATGTTCGACGGCGCCACTCCCCCGGTCCCGGCCGGCCCGGTCGCCCCCACGCCGCTCAGCGCAGCGCTCGCCCGGATCGGTGACCGATGGTCATTGCTGGTGGTGGCCGAGCTGATCGGCGGCCCCAAGCGCTACAACGACCTCCTGGCCGCCGTGCCGGGACTCGCCTCGAACATCCTGGCTCAGCGGCTCAAGGCGCTGGAAGGTCACGGGCTGGTGGTGGGACGGGCGTACCGGGAGCGGCCCCGCCGCCTCGCCTACGGACTGTCGGCGGAGGGACAGGAGCTGGCCGGCGTGCTCCGGCTCCTGGCTGTCTGGGGAGCCGGTACGGCGCCGGGCGTCGACGCGCCGGCTCACCGGGCCTGCGGGACGCCGCTGGAGACGCACTGGGGTTGCCCCACCTGCGGCATCGACGTCGACGATCCGGCGACCGACGACCTCAGCTACGCCTGAGGCTGGCCGCCCTCCGGTGCGACCGGCGGCCGCCGACCCGCCAGCAGACCGCGCCCTGGCACCGACCACACCGGCTCCGGCGAGGCGCCCACGGCGGTGAGGATGTCCCCGGCAGCAAGGAAGCCTGAGGCGGCGGCGCGTTCCATCAGGGCGCTGGGGAAGCCCAAGCGCACCCAGTCGCCGGCCAGCCGGACCCCCGGGGCGTCGGTCAGCACGCCGGGACGGCTGGCGTCGGACCCCGGCCGGAAGCCCGGGGCGTCGGCGGCCATCCGAGCGTCGACGTGGCGCGCCGTCAGCTTGGCCGTTTCTGGCCATAGGGCGGTCAGCTCCGACCACATCCGCCGGGCCAGCTCGTCGGCATCAAGGCCGACGGGGGCGGCGTAGGCGTGCAGCTCGACCACCGCGCCGCCGGTCCGGGCCTGATAGGCCATCGACTCCTCCTCGAAGCGGGAGTAGACGGCGATCGAATCCAGCGTCGCCTCGCGGGATACCCCGCTGAAGGGCAGCCGATCGGCGGCCACGTCGCCGTCCAGCCAGTAGCGGGCGACGGCGTACGGCGCGGTCGTCGTGAGGGACGCCACCTGCCGGCCCAGCCCGGGGCCCGCGGCGGCCAGGCCTGGCGAACGCCCGATCAGCGCCTGCAGCGCGGCCGGGTCGGTCGCCAGCACCAGGTGCGCCGCCTCGACGGTGTCGCCGTCGCCGGTGCGCACCTGCCACCCATGCGCTGCCGGCGCAACGCAATCGACCGCCACGCCGGTCCGCACGGCGGCGCCGTGCGCGGTCAGGTGGGCGGCCAACGGCGACCAGATGCAGCTGTCGTAGTCGCGGTCCGGCACGTCAAAGAGCAGGCCCTCGGGATTGCCGAGGAAGTAGAAGTGGAACATCATGATCATCTCGGCCGCCGACATTTCGGCCTCGGGGTTGAAGAACGAGTGGGCGAAGACGTCGAACAGCATGGCGCGGCCCCGGTCTGGCAACCGCATGGCGTCGAGCAGGGTCCCCGCCGCGACGTTGTCGTACCGGGCATAGGTCGTCGCCCGGTCGTAGGCGAGCAGGGGCAGGGCCGCGGCGCCGTCCATGGCCCGCAGGTCGCGCAACCGCAGGCTCTTGGAGCGCAGCACCAGCGGCAGCAGGCCGAACGGTGGCAGCGTAGGCAGCCCGGCGAAGCTCTCGTCCGGCCAGCGGCGGGACAGGATCGGGTAGTCGGGGACGGCCCGCAGGAAGCCGAGAGCCGGGTCGGCCCGGCGCAGCAGCGCCCGCAGGTTGTAGTACTGCCGGAAGAAGGCGTGGAAACCGTGCTCCACCACCTGCTCCGAGCCGTCGGGGAGCTGGTGGCGCCAGGCGCCAGCCCGTCCCCCCAGGTACGGCCGCGCCTCGAGCAGCGTCACGCTGACCCCCCGCTCGGCCAGCACGACGGCGGCCGCACAGCCGGCGATCCCCCCGCCGACCACCACGGCGCGGACCGGGACCGGCACCTGGCGCGGCCGGCCGGGGTCGGCGGCGACAACTACCCGGGGCACAGCTCCGAGCAACCGGTGTGCGCGACTCGTCACCAGATCAGCATCCCAGGCGGCCCGGAAATCAGGCGACGCAGGCACGAGCAACGGCTACCTTGGGTGCAGTGACCCTCCTGCCCGAAGGCCAGCTCACGCCTGGTCCGATGGCAAGTCTGTGGCGGCTGCGCTTCTACGTACGCCCGTACGCCCGGCAGATGGTGACCATGCTCGTCGCGGCGCTGCTCGGAGTCGGCGCCAGCATCGTGGTCCCGCTGGTTACCAAGAGCGTGGTCGACGGGCCGGTGGCGCACGGTCAGCGGGACAAGGTGGTGCCGCTGGCCCTGCTGGCGATCGCGCTCGGGGTGGCTGAGGCGCTGCTGATCGGGATCAGGCGGTGGATCCAGACCAAAGCCACCCTGGGCCTGGAGAAGCAGATGCGCGACGACATCTATGCCCACCTGCAGTCACTGCCGCCGTCGTTTCACGACCACTGGCAGAGCGGGCAGCTGCTGTCCCGCGCCACCGGGGACCTGGCGGCGATTCGGCGGTTCATCGGATTCGGGCTGGTGTTCCTTGTCGTCAATCTGGCGACCTTCGTCACCGTCGTCGCGCTGCTGGTCCGCCTCGACCCGCTGCTGGGCTTCCTGGTGGGCCTGTCACTGGTGCCGGTCGCCGTGGTCTGCGCCAAGTTCGAGCGTGGTTATTCGGTGGTGTCGCGCCGGGTCCAGGACCAGACCGGCGACCTGGCGACCACGATCGAGGAGTCAGCTACCGGCATCCGGGTGATCAAGGCCTTCGGCCGACGGCGGCTAGTCGCCGAAGGCTTCGATTCAGGCGCCCGGAAGGTGTACGAAACGCAGCTGGCCAAGGTGCGCCTGCGAGCCAAGTTCTGGTCGCTGCTGGATTTCCTGCCCAACGCCACGCTCGGCCTCATCCTGCTGCTCGGCGCCCTGGCCGTCGGGGAGGGCCGGTTGAGCCTCGGCGGGCTGGTGGCCTTCATCACCCTGGTGCTGCAGCTGGTCTGGCCGGTCGAGGCGCTCGGCTTCATCCTGGCCGCCGGCCAGGAGGCGGCGACGGCTACCCAGCGCATCTACGAGGTGCTGGACGCGGTGCCCGAGATCGTGGACTCCCCTGGCGCCCGCATGCTCGACCAGGCGCAGGGGCGGCTGCGCTTCGACAACGTCGGATTCACCTTCCCGGGAGCCAGTACGCCGATCCTGCACGACGTCAACCTGACGGTGGCGCCGGGCGAGACCGTGGCGCTGGTCGGCATCACCGGCTCGGGGAAGACCACCCTGGCCGGGCTGGTGCCGCGGCTCACCGACGTGAGCGCGGGCCGGATCACCCTCGACGGCATCGACATCCGCGACCTCAAGCTCAGCTCCCTGCGGCGGCTGGTGGCGACCGCCTTCGAGGAGCCGATCCTGTTCTCCGCCAGCGTGCGGGAGAACGTCACGCTGGGCAGTCCGGAGGCGACCGACGCCGACGCGGCGGCCGCACTGTCCCTGGCCCAGGCCGACTTCGTCTACGACCTGCCGTGGGGCCTCGACACCAGGGTGGGTGAGCAGGGTCTGTCGCTGTCGGGGGGCCAGCGGCAGCGCTTGGCTCTGGCCCGTGCGGTGATCGGCCGTCCTCGGGTGCTGATTCTCGACGACCCGCTCTCGGCGCTCGATGTGGCAACCGAGGCGCTGGTCGAGGAGGCGCTGGCGCGGGTGCTGGCCGACACGACCGCCCTGATCGTCGTCCACCGTCCGTCCACCGTCGCGCTGGCCGACCGGGTGGCGCTGCTACAGGGGGGCACCATCACCGCGGTCGGAACCCACAGCGAGCTGATGGCCGACGAGCCGGCCTATCGCGACATCCTGAGTCAGGAATCGGAGGTGGAGTCCCGGTGACCGCCCCGGTGCAGGCCTGGCGCGGGGTCGCGGCCGAGGGCAAGGACGGCGTCTCGGCCGGCGTCTCGGTGCTGCTCCGCCGGCGCACACGCACGCTGCTCAGCTCCCTCCTGCGGCCGCACCGGCGGTCGATGTGGCTGCTCCTGGCGCTGATCGTGACGCAGAATCTAGCTGCGCTGGCCGGGCCCTGGCTGATCGGCCTGGGCATCGACACCGCGATCCCGCCGATCGTGCACCACCAGGGCACCGGCCGGCTATGGCTGATCGTGGGGGCGTTCGCCGTCTCGACCGTGCTGCAGGCCACTGCTCAGCGGTCCTTTCTAATCCTCACCGGCCGGATCGGCCAGGACGTCGTGCTCGACCTGCGGCGGCGGGTGTTCGACCACTTCCAGCGGCTGTCCACGGCGTTCCACGAGGACTACACGTCGGGCCGGGTCATCTCACGTCAGACCTCCGACATAGACGCCATCTCCGAGCTGGTCGAGGAGGGCATCGACGAGCTGGTCATCGCCGTGCTGTCGGTGCTGACCATCGGCGTGGCGATGCTGCTGCTGGACGTGCCGCTGGCGCTGGTGGCGCTGTCGAGCTTCCCGCTACTGCTGTGGCTGTCGGCGTGGTTCCGCAAGCAGTCGGCGATTGCCTACCGTCGGACCCGCGAGGCCGTTGCGCTGGTCATCGTGCACTTCGTGGAGACCCTGGCCGGGATCCGGGCCGTCCAGGCTTTCCGGCGGGAGCCCCGCAACTTCGCCATCTTCGAGGACCTCAACGCCCGCTACCGCGACGCCACCCGCCGCTCGTTCCAGCTGATCTCGATCTACGCGCCCGGGATGAAGCTGATCGGCAACGTTACGACCGGTGCCGTGCTGCTCTACGGCGGCTTCCGGGCGCTGGACGGCGACATCCGGGTCGGTGTGCTGACCACGTTCCTGCTGTACCTGCGGCGGTTCTTCGACCCGCTCCAGGACCTGTCGCAGTTCTACAACTCCTTCCAGTCGGCCAGTGCGGCGCTGGAGAAGCTGTCCGGCGTACTCGAGGAGCCGCTGTCAGTGCCGGAGCCGGTGCAGCCACGCCCGCTGGGAGCTCTGATCGCCGGCGACGTGCGCTTCACCGGCGTGCGGTTCGGCTACCACGACGCCGTCGTATTGCCGCAGCTCGACCTGCACATACCGGCTGGTCAGACGGTGGCGCTGGTCGGTCCGACCGGCGCCGGCAAGACCACCATCGCCCGATTGGTCGGCCGCTTCTACGACCCGCGGGAAGGCACGTTGTCACTCGACGGGGTCGACCTGCGTGACCTCGACGAGCCGACCCTGCACCGGGCCGTGGTCACCGTCACCCAGGAGGGGTTCCTGTTCTCCGGCAGCGTGGCGGAGAACATCGCCTTCGGCCGGCCCGGCGCCAGCCGCGCCGACATCGAGGACGCGGCCGCCGCGATCGGCGCCCACGACTTCATCCGGGCGCTGCCGCAGGGCTACGACACCGATGTACGCAAGCGCGGCGGCCGGCTCTCGGCCGGCCAGCGCCAGCTGGTCTCTTTCGCCCGCGCGTTCCTCGCCGACCCGGCGGTGCTGGTGCTCGACGAGGCGACCTCCTCCCTGGACGTGCCGAGCGAGCGGCTGGTGCAGCGTGCGCTGCGGACGATCCTGGCCGACCGGACGGCGCTGATCATCGCCCACCGGCTGTCGACGGTGGAGATTGCCGACCGGGTGCTCGTCCTGGAGGCCGGCCGGGTGGTCGAGGATGGCACTCCGGCCGAGCTGATCGGTGGCGGGGGCCGCTACGCCGAGCTGCACCGGCAGTGGGTCGACAGCCTGGTCTGACTACGCACCGGCGGCGTACGTTTCCCTGCAGCGAACCGCTTCGAGGAGGCACCGTGGACGACGATCTGCACGCCCGCATCTCCGAGCTTGCCAAAGAGGAGCACTCCCTGCTCCAAGCGCACGCGCAGGGCGAGGGGCTGACCGACATCGAGCACCTGCGGATGCAGCAGCTGGAGGTGGAGCTGGACCGGGCCTGGGACCTGCTGCGCCAGCGCGACGCTCTGCGGACCGCCGGACTGGACCCGAGCGCCGCGACCGAGCGCGACGCGGCGACGGTGGAGGGATACCTCTCCTGAGCCGGCCGCTGGCCGTGCTCGACATCGACGGCGTGGTGGCCGACGTGCGCCACCGGCTGCATCATGTGGCTGGCCGCCCGAAGGATTGGCCGGCGTTCTTCGCCGGGACGGCGGCTGACCCGCCACTGTCCTGCGGGACGAGGCTGGCTCGGGAGCTGGCCGCGGCGCACGACATCGTCTGGCTGACCGGACGCCCGGAGCACCTGCGGGCGACAACCGCCGACTGGCTGGCCGCCAACCGCTTACCCGCCGGGCGGCTGCAGATGCGCAGCGAAGGTGACTTTCGGCCGGCACCGGAGTTCAAGCTCGCCGTGCTGATCGAGCTGGCGGCCGGCCGCGAGATCGGCGTGGTGGTCGACGACGATCCGGCGGTGGTCGCGGCGGTGGGCGCCGCCGGCCTGCCGACGCGGCTGGCCGACTGGGTGCCGTACTCCCCGACACTGGGAGCCGCGCAGCATCGCGAGGGCCGCACGTAGCCGTCCCCGGCGCCCCGCCCCCCGCCGCCCCCCGCTGGTCCAGCCCTGACTGGACCCCTGAGGCCTGGATCATGGCGATCGGACCGGAGTGGCGATCGGGCCGGAGTGGCGATCGGGCCGGAGTGACGGACCGGACTCAGGAGTCGTAGTCCTCCATCGGCGGGCAGCTGCAGACCAGGTTGCGGTCGCCGTACGCGCCGTCGATGCGCCGCACCGGCGGCCAGTACTTGCCGTCGCGCAGGGACCGGACCGGGTAGGCGGCCTCGGCCCGGCCGTAGGGATGATCCCAGTCGCCGGCGAGCATGACGGCGGTGTGCGGCGCGCCGCTCAGGGGGTTGTCTGCCCGGTCGTACTCCCCCGTCGCGACCTTCACCGTCTCGGCCCGGATGGCGATCATCGCATCGCAGAAGCGGTCCAGCTCCGCCAGCGACTCGGACTCGGTCGGCTCGATCATCAAGGTGCCGGCCACCGGGAAGGACATGGTGGGGGCGTGGAAGCCGTAGTCGATCAGCCGCTTGGCCACGTCGTCGACGCTCACCCCGGTCTCCTTGGTGATCGGCCGCAGGTCGACGATGCACTCATGGGCGACCAGCCCGCCGCGGCCGGTGTAGAGCACCGGGAAGTGCGCGGCGAGCCGCCGCGCCACGTAGTTGGCGTTCAGGATGGCCACCTGGGTGGCGGCGGTCAGGCCCGCTGCTCCCATCAGCCGCAGGTAGGCCCAGGAGATCGGCAGCACCCCCGCCGACCCCCAGGGTGCGGACGAGATTGGACCCACTCCCGTCGCCGGGCCCGCCTCGGGGCGCAGCGGGTGGTTCGGCAGGTACGCCGCGAGGTGGCTGCGCACGGCGACCGGACCGACCCCAGGACCGCCTCCACCATGCGGGATGCAGAACGTCTTGTGCAGGTTCAGATGGCTGACGTCAGCGCCGAAGTGACCGGGGCGGGCCAGGCCGATCAGCGCGTTGAGGTTCGCTCCGTCGACGTAGACCTGGCCGCCGGCCTCGTGGACGGCGGCGCAGATCTCCACGATGGCCTGCTCGAAGACGCCGTGGGTGGAGGGGTAGGTAACCATCAGGGCGGCCAGGGAGTCGCGGTGGGTGTCAATCTTGGCGTGCAGGTCGGCCACGTCCACATCGCCGTTGGCGCGACAGGCGACGACCACCACCCGCATGCCGGCCATCACCGCGCTGGCGGCATTGGTGCCGTGCGCCGACGAGGGGATCAGGCAGATATCGCGGTGGGCGTTGCCGGCGGCCCGGTGATAGGCCCGGATGGCCAGCAGGCCGGCAAATTCCCCCTGGCTGCCGGCGTTGGGCTGCAGCGAGACGGCGTCGTAGCCGGTGATCTCGGCCAACCAGCGCTCCAGGTCGCCGATCAGCTGGAGGTATCCGGCGGCCTGCTCGATGGGCGCGAACGGGTGGATACCGGCGAACTCCGGCCAGGTGATCGGCTCCATCTCCGCGGTGGCATTGAGCTTCATCGTGCAGGAGCCGAGCGGGATCATGCCCCGGTCCAGCGCATAGTCCTTCTCGGCCAGGCGGTGCAGGTAGCGCAGCATCTGCGTCTCGCTGTGGTGCGCGGAGAACACCGGATGGGTCAGGTACGCCGATTCCCGCAGCAGGTCGGTCGGCATGGCGTCGGCGGTCCGCGCGTCCAGCTCGTCGAGATCGGAGTCGACCGCTGAGTCCGCGACGCCGAAGGCGGCCCAGACGGCGGCCAGATGGTCGCGGCGGGTCACCTCGTCGCAGGCGATGCCGACGATGTCGTCGTCGACCAGGCGCAGGTTGATCCCCTCTTGGCGCGCCGCCGCCACGACCTCCGCGGCCCGGCCGGGGACCCGGGCCTGGACGGTATCGAAGAAGTTCGGGTGCACCACGTCGACCCCCCCGGCCCGCAGCCCGGCGGCCAGTACGGCGGCGTAGCGGTGGACGCGCCGGGCGATGTCGGCCAGCCCGGCCGGCCCGTGGTAGACGGCGTACATCGAGGCCACCACGGCCAGAAGCACCTGCGCCGTGCAGATGTTGCTGGTCGCCTTCTCGCGGCGGATGTGCTGCTCGCGGGTCTGCCAGGCGAGCCGGTACGCCGGAGCGCCGTCGGCATCCACGGACACCCCCACCAGGCGGCCGGGCATCATCCGCTGCAGCCCCTCCCGCACCGCCAGGTAGCCGGCGTGCGGTCCGCCGAAGCCCAGCGGCACGCCGAAGCGCTGCGCCGTGCCGACCGCGATGTCGGCGCCCCACTCCCCCGGCGGCGTCAGCAGGGTCAGCGCCAGCAGGTCCGCGGCGACCGTGACGATCGCTCCTCGCTCGTGGGCCTGCGAGGTCGCCGCCCGCAGGTCCCGCACGGCCCCAGAGGAGCCCGGATACTGCAGCAGGACGCCGAACGCAGCCACGTCGGGCAGCTCCGTGGAGCAGTCGGCCACGACCACGTCGATGCCCAGCGGCTCGGCCCGGGTCCGCACCACGGCGATGGTCTGGGGGTGCACGTCGGCGTCGACGACGAAGCAGGTCAGCGCGGCGTCGCGGACGGCCCGCCGGGAGAGTGCCATCGCCTCGGCGGCGGCCGTGCCCTCGTCGAGTAGGGACGCGCCGGCCACCGGCAGCGCGGTCAGGTCCGACACCATGGTCTGGAAGTTGAGCAGCGCCTCGAGGCGGCCCTGGCTGATCTCAGCCTGATAGGGCGTGTACGCGGTGTACCAGGACGGGCTCTCGAGGACCCGCCGCAGCACGACCAGCGGGGTGAGCGTGTCGTGATAGCCCAGGCCGATCATCTGGACCAGCCGCTGATTGCGGCCGGCCAGCTCCCGCAGCTGGGCCAGGGTCTGCTGCTCGTCGGCCGCCGCCGGCAGGTCGAGAGGGGTCTGGCTGGCGATCCCCCGCGGCACGGCCGCAGCAGCCAGCTCCGCCAGCGAGCCGTAGCCCACCACGGCCAGCATCTTGGCCTGCTCGTCGCTCGACGGGCCGATGTGCCGGGTGGCGAAGGGGGCCGACGTCTCGAGGTCGGAGAGGCTGGCGGGGTGGATCGAGGCGGGGCCGGCCGAAGCGGAGTCGGAGGGCCGGCCAACGGGGGCGGACGGTGCGCCGGCGGAATCTTGGCCGGACGAACGGTAATCGGACATGGAGGCTCCCTGGGTCGCGCGCCGGCGAGCGGCGCGGCTGGTGGCCTCCCCCTCTGTCGCCGGCGTGGAGACGGCTCCAGAGTCTGCTGGCAGTCAGCCCGCCGGCAGCTGAAGTTGTCGGCGGGTTGCCTGCTCGTCCCCTACGGTCTCGGGCGCCTGAGAGGTTCCGGGGAGTGTTGCCCCTTCGGCGCGCCGCGCTGGCTGTGCGGCGACTCTCCCGTACGGGACGGCAGCGTTGAGGCTACCAGCGAAGCCGGTGGATAGGCCCGCTCAGGCCGACGTGCGCCGGTCCCGGCGGGTCGACAGCTCGTCCCGGGCGGCCGGCTCCTGAGCCGGGGCACCGTCGGCCCGCTCGTGCGGCAGGGCGGCCAGCGAGCCCTCGAGCTCGCGGAACGCCCCCCCGACTGCGATGCCGAAGACGCCCTGGCCGCCCTGGAGCAGGTCGACCACCTCCTCGGTGGAGGTGCATTCGTACACCGTCGTGCCGTCGGAGAGCAGGGTGACGTGGGCCAGGTCGTCGGTTCCGCGGACCCGGAGCGCATCGACTGCGGTCCTGATGTTCTGCAGCGAGACGCCGGTGTCCAGCAGCCGCTTCACGATCTTGAGGACCAGGATGTCTCGGAAGGAGTAGAGCCGCTGCGTGCCCGATCCGGTGGCCGCCCGGACGGTGGGCTGTAGCAGATTGGTGCGCGCCCAGTAGTCGAGTTGCCGGTAGGTGATGCCGGCGGCGGCGCAGGCGACCGGCCCCCGGTATCCGATCATCTCATCCGGCGGGACCGGCAGGCCGTCGGTGAACAGCACCTGCTGCTGGGCAGATGGGCCGTGGTCAATCAGGTCCACTGGGCCTCCAGCCAGGTCGGGGTGCCGGAGCGGCCGGTGCCGAAGTTGGTGCCTCGACGTGGGACGCTAGGCGCGTCGGCGACCCGGGTCAACGACCGCGATCGGCGTGGCGTCATGCTCAACCTCGACTTGAGGTCGAGATTAGGAACCGGCGTCGCCGCCGAAATCTTCGGGGGAAATCTGGTCCAGGAACTCGCGGAACTTCTCGACCTCGTCCTCCTGCTCGTCGGGCACCGCTATCCCGGCCTCGTCGAGCACTTCGATCGCACCGTAGATGGTGACGCCGGTGCGCATGGCCAGGGCGATCGCGTCGGAGGGCCGGGCGCTGACCCGGACCCCGTCGGGGAACACCAACTCGGCGTAGAACACGCTCTCTTTGAGCTCGGTGATGTTCACGGCCTGCAGCGGCCGGTCGAGCGCGGTCAGCACGTCCCGCAACAGATCGTGAGTCATCGGCCGGGCCGGCCGCACCCCCTGCTGCTCGAAGGCGATGGCCGTGGCCTCGACCGCCCCGATCCAGATGGGCAAATAACGCTCACCGGCGACCTCGCGCAACAGCACGATGGGCTGGTTGGACGGGAGCTCGACCCTCACCCCGACGACGCTGAGCTCTTGCACGACAGCCTCCCACGCTCGCGGCGATCCGCTGGGTACGAAACTACACGGCGCGTCGGTGCGGCCGGAGTCTCGCTGCGCTGCCGGACTCAGCTGCCGAGCTCCGGTCGCAGGCCGGCCCGGACCAGAGTGGCGTGCAGGCGGATGGACAGCGCGGCGAGCTCCCGAGCAGTCTCCTGAGCCCGGACCCGGGCCTCCGGGTCGCGCTGCCTGGTCATCGGGGTCACCACCTGCTGGAAGAGCCCGATCTCCCGGTCGGCCGTGCTGCGATAGGCCCGTAAATGGCGCGCCTCGATGCCGTACGCGCTCATCTGCGCCACCGTCTTGGCCACCAGCAGCGCATCGCCGTCGTAGAAGCCACCGCCCGGCCGGGCGATCAGGCCGTACTGCTCGACTGCCCTCAGGGCATCGTCGTCGAGCCCGGACTCGGCTAGGAGCTCCTTGCGCGACAACCGGACCTGGCTCCCGTCCGGGGCGAAGTCGTCAGCGCCCGGCAGTCCGTCGGTGGAGGCCAAGGACCGTGGCACGCGGGGGGACAGTCCGGTGGCCGGCGGCGGGTCGAGACCTCGGTCGATGGCGTCGAGATGCTCTCGGATGACCCGCAAGGGAAGGTACTGGTCGCGCTGAGCGGCCAGCACGTAATGCAGCCGGGCCAGGTCGTCGCGGGAGAACTTGCGGTAGCCCGATGCCGCGCGGTCGGGCTCGATCAGACCCTCGGCCTCCAGGAAGCGGATTTTGGAGATCGTCACGTCGGGGAATTCCGTTCGGAGCTGGCCCAGCACCTCGCCGATGCTGAGATAGGCCGGCGCCGGCGTGCCGGCGGTCACGAGCCGGCTCCCGGCCCGGCCCCCTCCGCCGAGCGGGGACCGGTCAGGAACACTAGCCGGAACTTCCCGATCTGGACCTCGTCGGCGCCGGCCAGCGTGGCGGTCTCGATCCGCTCGCGATTGACATAGGTGCCGTTGAGGCTGCCGACGTCGCGGACCGAGAACGCCCCGCCCTCCCGGCGGAACTCCGCGTGCCGGCGCGACACGGTCACGTCGTCGAGGAAGATGTCGCTCTCCGGGTGACGACCGGCGGTGGTCACGTCCTCGTCGAGCAGGAAGCGGCTGCCGGCGTTGGGTCCGCGCCGGACCACCAGCAGCGCGGAGCCGGCGGGCAGCGCCTCGACGGCCCGGGCGTGGGCATCGGCGAGGGTGTCGGGCGAGTCGGGCGTCGGCTCCTCGATCGCGCCAAGGGTCATCGTGGAGGTCACGTCCAGCGAGGGGCTGGCGGCCGGCGCCTCCGACCAGCTCAGCGCGGCGCCGCACCGCGTGCAGAAGCGGCTCTCGTCGGGGTTGTGCTGCCCACACCGGGGGCAGGTCACGGTCGGCTACACCGGGTCGGGCGGCTGCTGCGGGTCGGGCTGTTCACGGTCGACTGGCCTCCAGGCTGCGTCGGGAAGTCTCGACGCCAACCGCAGGTTCACGGTCGGCCGTTGTGACCGGAAGCGTAGCCAGCCCCGTCCGAGAGGGTCAAACCCCTAGCGGCAACGGATAGCGCCCGGTGCGCTCAGCTCTCGCCGACCTGCTTGTCGTACCCGCCTGAGTCGAGCAGGGCGCCCGAGTCGAGGGCCTGGTCGAGGGAGACCTCGAACATCCAGCCCTCGCCGTAGGGATCGGTGTTGACCAGATCCGGCGCACCGTCCAAAGCGGTGTTGCGGGCGCTGAGCACTCCGCTGACCGGCGCGTAGACGTCGGAGACGCTCTTGGTCGACTCCACCTCGCCGATCGGCTGCCCGGCCTCCACCCGTGAGCCGACCTCGGGCAGCTGGACGAAGACGATGTCACCGAGCGCCCGCTGGGCGAAGTCAGTGATGCCGATGCGCACCCGGTCCTCGGACTTGAGCGGGTCCACCCACTCGTGCTCGGCGGTGTACAGGAGGTGATCGGGCGTCATCGGACTCGCTCCATCGGTGGGCGGTCGGGCGGGGCTACCTGGCGGCTACTTGGCGGGCCGAGCGTACGCAGGGGTGACGACCGGTCGCAACGCTGTCACGTTGACCTGGCCAGGCTGCCCGATGGTCAGCGAGCCGCCGGCCTGGCGGACCGTGTCGGTGACGCCGCCGGGGATGTTCAAGGCGGCCGACATGGTGGCGGGATCGCCGATGGCCCGGAACTCATACGGCGGGTGCAGTGACGTGCCGTCGACCCGGACTCCGTCGGCGGTGTCGGTGAACCACGTGGAAGCGCCCACGCGCACGGCACCCCCGCCGGTGCCGGCGAGCTGGACTGCCTCCGTACCGGCGCCGCGCAATTCCTCCAAGGCGTCGAGGAGCAGCTCGGCTGGCAGGTGCTTGCTGCCCTGGCTAACGGTCAGGATGAGCCCGGGACCGTAGGCGGGCACCGTGCCGGCCAGCACCCCCAACTCCTCGGCGCGCTGCCGGGCCTCCTGCAACGCCGCGGCCGAGCGGCCGGTGCCGTTGCCGATGCTCGCCCTGGCCGCCTGCAGGTTGCTGATCTCGGCGCGCAACCGGTCCTCACGGGCCGACAGGTCGTCGAGGATGAGCACCAGGTCTTCCTGGCGGGCGGCCGGCGAGATGGTGGCCTGCGTGCTGCGCACCTGCACAGCGAGGCCGAATCCCAGCAGGGCACAGCAGACCGCGATCAGCGCGCCGGCCCGCCGGTACCGACGCCAGCCAGGCCGGATCGCGGCTGCACCAGGGGGCTCGGCGGATTCCGGGCGCTCCGGCGTCATCACGCGCGGAACACATGTCGGCGGATGGCGGCGACGTTGCCGAAGATCCTGATCCCGAGCACCACGACCACGCCGGTGGACAGCTGCCCTCCTACGCCAAGCTTGTCGCCGAGGAAAACAATGACGCCGGCCACGAGCACGTTGGAGATAAATGAGACGACGAAGACCTTGTCGTCGAAGATGCCGTCCAGACTGGCCCGGATCCCGCCGAATACCGCATCGAGGGCGGCGACGATGGCGATCGGCAGGTAGGGCTGCAGGCCCACCGGGACGGTGGGGCGAAGCACCAGGCCGAGCACCAGGCCGAGGACCAGGGCCGCCGCGGCGATCATCGGCGGACCGTGGGCACGGCGGTCGGGGCGGCTTTCGAGACGGCTTTCGGGGCGGCTTTCGGGACGGCATAGCGGAGCTGAGTAGCGGGTGCGGCTGGCACCTCGATGGAGGGCTCGCTCTCGGTCGAGAAGCCGATCCCGTACAACTGGGTGAGCGTGGTGAAGGAGCGCGCCACGGGGCTGTCGGCGAACTGGGCCTGCATACGGTCAGCATCCCCTATCGCCCGGATCTCGTAGGGGCTCGACACGGGCCGGAAGTCGACCAGGACCGCGCCGCCGGCGGAGCGGATGGTGGAGACCGGCGACAGGCGCTGGCCGTCCACGGAGACGGCTTCGGCGCCGGCCGCCCATAGGCCGTTGACCAGGTCGGCGAGGTCGCGGTCCTGCACCCGGCCGGGGCCGGTCGGGTCCACCTGGTGGATCTGACCGGTCACTGGGTCGGGTTTGACCGGTGCGTCGGCCACGGCGACGACCAAACCAGGCCCCTTCATCGCCACCAGGGAGGCGCCGATTTCCAGGGCGCGGAGCGCCCCGGCGACCTGCCGGCCGTTGGCGGTGTCGGCCAGCGCGCTGGCGCGCTCGCGCGTGAGTTGGCCGCGCTCGGCGGCCGCCTGCCGCTGCAGGCGGTCGGTCAACGCCGCGCGGGCCCGCGCGTCACTGGTCAGGGCGGCCCGGGTGCGGGCGGCCCTCGGCTCCTGTGCGGAGGCTTGGGTGTAGGAAACGGCCAGCATGGCCCCGATGGCCAGCAGCACAACGGGACGCACCAGGGCGCTGGCGGTTCGGCCGGTGGTGGTCGCTCCGCCGGCAGGCCCGGCGCGGTCGCCGGCGCGGTCGGCCCGGCGCCGGGCGGCGTCCTCGTAGCCGGGTTCGAGATGCTCCTCCAGCAGGCTGCGCAGCAGACCGGAGCCGACCCGGCGCTCTGGTCGGGGGTCGGTGCTCAGCGGCCGGCCCTACTCTCGGTCACGCCGGCGCCCGCTGGGGCCGGCGAGCGAGGCCGACCACCTGTCTGACGTACAGCCCCCCCGACCACCAGTACAGCGCCGTCCCCCAGACGACGAAGGCCCAGCCGATGGGGCGGGCCACGGTGGCGACGGTGCCAGAGCCGACGGACAGCAGCAGGAGCGGGAAGGCGCACAGCAGGTTGAAGGTGGCGGCCTTGCCCAGGAAATGCACGGGCAGCGGGCCGTGTCCAGCTGACCGGAGCACCACCAGGCAACCGGTCAGCACCAGGTCGCGCCCGATGAGGGCGGCCGCCAAAGGCCACGGGATCACGTCACGAAGGACGAAAGCCACCAGCGTCGCCACGATGTAGAGGCGATCGGCCAGGGGGTCCAGCAACTCCCCCAGGCGGCTGACCTGATTCCACGCGCGGGCGAGCCGACCGTCGAGCCAGTCACTGGCGCCGGCGAACATCAGCACCGCCAGGGCCGGCAGGTCAGCGTGCGGCCCCAGCAGCAGGAAAACGAACAGAGGCAACCCGAGCAGCCGCAACAGGCTCAGCAGGTTGGGCAGTGTCGCCACCCGGCGCGTCACGACGCTGGGCTGCACGCCTGCAGTCTAGAGCGCTTTGAATCCGCCTACGCCTTCCTGTGCGGACCTGGCCGGCCGGGTCACGCCGGCTGGAGACCGGACCGGCGCCGCAACGCCAGCACGTAGCCCGCGGCGGTGGCCACCAGGATGAGGCCGGACAACACGGCCAGCAGTTTGGGGAACGGAGTCGTCCGGTCCTCGGTCACTGCTGTGGTCACCCCGGGCAGGGCCAGCGTGGTTGCCGCTCGCCTGCCGCCGTAGTTGACGTCCACCATCAGCGGCGAGCCGGTCCGGGCGTCGTGCACCGTCAGCCGGTACTGGCCGAGGATGTCGTAGGTCACGGTGTCCACCGCTTCGGCGAGGCGCTCGGTGCCGATCCCGGTCACCCCCAGACCCCCACTGCTGCGGGCCTGGGCGGCCAGCGACGGCGCGCAGGTATGGCCGGTCGCCACCAAGTCCCACTGCTGGCGGCCGTGCGCCAGCGTCCCGGCAAGAGCCGGGAATCCTCGGGCGTTGTCGGCGCGGCAGCTGGTCAGCAGGACGATGATCCGGTTGCGCCGGCCGATGGGCGAGCTCGCAATCGAGGACAGGGTCGTCTCGGTCTCGAACGGCGTCGCCGCCGGATCCGGCTGGGCTTGGGCCAGGTCTTGCAGTGCGGTGGTCCGCCCCGGCTGCGGAGCGTGAACCAGGCCGCCGGAGGTCTCGATTGCCGTGCGTACGCGGCCAGGCAGGGTGCGCAGCAGGTCCGATGCCGCGGACTGCTCGGCGGCCAGGTCGGTGTTGGCAGCTTCGGTGTCGAGGACGATGTGCACGTCGAGGCCTTCGTCGACGATCCGGTTCACCGAGATGTGCCTCAGCACCCCGTTCTGCTGCACCCGAAAGGCTGACGCGGGAACGGTCTGGGCGGCCATGGCCGGCGGGACGACGGTGACGAGGTCGGGGTCACCTGAGGTGGTGAAGGTCGCCAGGCGCAGGGACGGAGCGACGGTGGCCGCCGCCCCGGCATAACTGGCCCCGGCGAGCACACAGAACGCCGCCGTCACTCCCAGCAGCCGAGCTGCGAATCCGCGCATGACCCACCCCCTCGAGCTGCCAGATTAGCTGGCCCGGCCTCTTTGGCGTTCGCGTCACATTCGTACTCGGTTTGCTGCGCGGCAATTGCAACGGTGAGTATCTGGCCGACAGCAATGCGTTGCGTTGATGGGCTTTCCGGTCCATGCTCGCTACTGTCACGCCTGATGCCGGAAGCACCCACGCCCTTTGTCGGAGGTCGAACAATGGCTCAGCCGCATTTCACCGCAATGTCCGCAGCCCGCGCCCGAGCGGCCGCCGTCGTGACCGTCCCACTGGTGGCGTCCGCTGGCCTGGTATTCACCGGTGCGCCGGCGCAGGCCGCGGCGGCTCCGGCGCCGGGGATGGTCACCGTGGTGCACGGGGTGCGCGGCCTGGTAGCCGATGTCCGGGTGGACGGCAAGTTGGTGCTGAGCGGCTTCGCGCCGGAGCGGATCACCAGCCCGCTGCCCCTGGCGGCCGGCGCACACCACATCCAGGCGTGGCCGACCGGCGCGGCCGCGTCGGTCAAGCCGGTTGTGGACACGGTGGTGAAGGTGACATCCGGCAGCCACGTCACGTTGGGCATCGGGCTGAACGCCGCAGGCAAGGCGCAGGTAACGGCTTTTGACGACAACCTCGCGGTGGGCGGGACGACGGCGGTGGCGGTCCGCGACATCGCGGCGGCTCCGGCAGTGCGGGTCACCGTCGACAACAAGGTCTTCGCGGCGGCCATCCAGGCGCCTGAGCAAAAGGTGGCTAACATCACGCCCGGGTCGCACGCCGTCGCCGTCCTCCCGGCGACCGGCTCCACCCCGCTCGTCCCCCCGCAGAACGTCCCGGTCGTAGCCGGGCGGGCGATGGTGCTGTACCTGATCGGCTCGGGCAAGGACAACAGCCTCGGCTGGGTGGCCCAGAGCCTGCAGCCGGCTGCGTCCCTGGCCGCACCCCGCACCGTGCAGACCGGCGTCGGCCCCATCGGAACCGACTCGACCGAGCCGGTGCTCCCCATGGCCGGGGGTCTGGCGATCGGCGGTCTGCTGACCGCGCTGGCACTGCGCCGGCGTCGCCGGTCGTCGCTTGCCTGATAGTGCGGCCTCAGCCCGGTTAGGCCGGTGGCCGCTCAACGTGGCAGCCGCCGTCACCGCTGCCGTCGGCCTCGCTTGGGCGGTCAGTGCGTGCGCGTCGCCGGCCCGTCATCCGGCGGCCGGCACCACCGTGACGGGCACCACCGCGACCGGCACCACCGCGACCGGCACCACCGCGACCGGCACCGTCGCAGTCCGGTCCGCACCTTCGGTGGGCCCCTCGCCGGCGTTGCTCGGGTCGCGTCCGGCCACGCTGCAAGCGTTCCGGGCCGATGACGCTCATCGGCCCGCGGCGATCGAGGTGCCTGGCTATGAGGGCTATTCGCCGATCGAGTCGCGGACGACCGACCCGGTCTCGCACGGCTTGGACCTGCCGACGAACGCGCTCACGGTGGCTTGGTGGAGCAGCGGGGCGATGCCTGGGGATCGGACCGGCACGGTCGTCCTGGCCGCGCACGTGTCCTACAACGGCAGCCACGGCGCGTTCACCCACCTCGACGCGATGCGGCCCGGTGAGGTGATCGTGCTCCAACGGGCGGACGGATCGAAGTTGCGCTACCGGGTGACGAGCTACCGCCACGTCGTCAAGTCCGCGCTGGACCGGCAGCACCTATTCCAAACCGACGGGCCAGCCCAGTTGGCGATGATCACTTGCGGCGGCAGCTACGACGCCGCGACCCGCAACTACCGCGACAACATCATCGTGTTCGCCGCGCCGCTCCGATAAGGCGCCCGAGATGTCGTCACCCTGGACCGC
>JAABUK010005444.1_pt1 | contig 19828 bp, 29 predicted proteins | sample 5559141 | NCBI WGS metagenome assembly JAABUK01 (sample SAMN10711869, study PRJNA513367) | rock metagenome | isolation source: Antarctica rocks | place: Antarctica: Victoria Land, Pudding Butte nord | collected 2016-01-03 | reverse complement strand
GGCAAGAGAGGTGAGACCTCTGCTGTGGCTGACGCACCGGTTGTCAGCACAGCATGCATTGTTGCAATTGCATTCAGGGTATGCAGCAAGAGTGCACAGTCATGCAGCATGGAAGGGAGGGCTGTTTCTGCTAGCAGCTACATTGCATGTTCTCTGTCAAGCTGTGGCAGGTGTAGGTCTTGCAATAATTACACCTGCTGCCCTGCCCAGCTCATCTAAGGTCAACACAACATGCTCAGGGTATGTCACAATACTGTCAATCATTGAGATTACATAGATACGGTCTTCAACCTGTGTACACCTGTTCAGCCCCACTCTGTTCATGTAGATGACTCTGTTGCTGTGATCCTGTTCCACACCAGGAGGCAGCTGAGCTGACCTGTTTTAAGCTTCAATGCTAACTGTGTCATCGGTCCACCTTACGGATATGCACATCTTTGCGCAGGTGCTAATCGGCGTCCAAGACGTATGGTCTGCAAGAATTGCGGTGCACATCAGACCCCACAGTGGCGCTGTGGTCCAGAGGGGCCACGAACACTGTGCAATGCATGTGGGGTACGCTACAAGAAGGGGCTGCCATTGAATGGTGCAGTGAAGGTTGCAGACAGCAGCAGCTGAGGCGATCAACGAATGGAACGGCCGGCAGAGATGTGTTGCACATGAGAAGCCTACTCAGAGCTTGTTACAGAGGCCACGAGCCAGTGGGTGCTCTCAGGCACAGAATGAATCATCTGAACATATGTAGCTGACCCTATAGTACGTCGTAGCAGAGTCATTCCAGAATGTCAGTTGAACTTTATGTTCATTCCTTTTTCTAGTGGCCCCCTTGCACCTTTTACCCAGTTCAGGTATTTCTTTGCTCTAATGTGGTGTTGTGTTTGGTGTGCTGACGGTCTACTTTGTGCGCCTTTGGACTACATCAAGAGAATAAAGCGTTTGTGAGGATTGCCAAACTGATGAATCATGTTGTGGGTCCTGGGTGAGTCTCAACGACTTTTGACAATGGTATGCAGTGCTGGTAGCAGTTACATGGTGCACACTACATAAACGATGCAATACTGAAGTTGGCTGGATTTGATAGATTCTGAAAGGCTTGCTTACTTATGAGTACAGCACACACTTTCTAACAAGGAAGTTGTCTGCTCTGTAAGCCCTCATTTAGCCGTCATCATCTGTTCATCAAGTAACGGTAAGTCTATCTGCCTCCCTGCAAAAAGTGCGGTATGCGTGGGCACGACGAAAAAGTGCGATGAGTACAGTGGCAAAAATAACGAAATCAACCAAGCTGCTCCGGAACCATCAAAACTCGTGCAACACATGTGTCATCCTTCATGGCATGCATCTGTACCCAAACATGCGTCTGATCAGTACCCAAGTATGCCCTTAAACATAGTGCAGCGACTACTTCTGCCAGCTTGCAAAACAGTTCGTCCCTCTGCTGCCAGAGCGTTTACAGGTGAGTCGCAATTGCTTCACCAGTTTTTTACTCTCGCTGTTATATGCAAGCATGCATGTGCAACGTATCTGTGTTGAGTCGACTCGTGCTGTCTTCGCAGCTCGCCTTTCTGCATTTCACAACAGTGGTCAGACTAGTAGTTTGCTTTCAAGGTATGCAAACGAAACTACTGGTCATCTTCGGCGTGACTGCCTGTGCGATTTGGTCAAAGAGTTGGTGGTGGAATAGCAGGGCTGTAGGTACCAAGCATTGGTCAGGGCATACAAGGAGCGCAGGAACGTCTGCAACTGTGTGCATGGCGACAGCAATGTCAGAAAGCAACCCCATCACGGTTGGGGACTTAGAGGTGCAACGAATCCCTTGCTTATCGGTAAGATGACAGAGATACACCTGTTGCTCCACTTCACTTATCTCACCAACAACCTGGTGCTGACTTGAAACAGCAATGCATCAGGACAACTATGTCTGGCTTCTACAAGAGAAAAAGTCTGGCAAAGTGGCAGTTGTTGACCCTTCCGAGTTCAAGCCAGTGGCCTCAGCAATCCAAGAAAGGTAACTTGTCACAACCACACCTTTACATGGTCATCTGCAAGAACAAAAACCACAGTCAATCAAACCTTCTCCTGCAGTCAGCATTGCCTTCATGATCAAGCTGCCAGCGTGCAGGGGTCTCAAGCTTGACTACATCTTGAACACTCATCATCACTGGGACCACACCGGTGGTAATGAGGAGCTCAAAAGCAAGTTTCAATGCACAATTGTGGGTCCAAAAGCAGACAAGGGACGCATTCCCGGCATTGACATTGCCTTGGCTGATGGGGAGTCATGGCAGTTTGGAGATCTAGAGATGCAGGTCTTTGACACCCCTGGACACACAAGAGGTCACATCACTCTTTGGTTCCCACAAGTACAGGCTTTGTTCCCAGGTGCCAATTCTTGTCTGCATGCTGGTATGAGCTGAGTGCTGCCAGCCTGCCTGAGCTTGCATGTGGAGAATGTTGCTGCCTTCAAGTGCTGTGCATCTCACTTGGCGTTGTGTGGTATGCTTGCCTGCTTGGTTACTGGTTGGCTGGCCTTTCTTACTGTGTTTCAGAGCCCTTGTGGGTATTCAGTATAATCTGACCTGTGTTTTGATGTTGAACAAATTGCACTGCTGCTCTAGTGCGTCAACATCATACACATTGCTGCGGGGTATTAGCACTGTCTGTAGCCTAGCGTTATCCTGCCTGATTGGCCAGCCAACATACATCAAGCTGCATACAGTGCTCATGCAACAGTCTCTGTTTTTCCAGGTGACACACTGTTTGCTCTGGGATGCGGGCGCATGTTTGAAGGCAATGCACAGCAGATGTGGACGTCTTTGTCAAAGTTGAAGCCCCTGCCTCCAGCGACCAAAGTCTTCTGTGCTCATGAGTACACACAGAGCAATGCCAAGTTTGCTCTCAGCATAGACCCTGACAACCACGCCCTCCAAAAGCGAGCTGCCCTTGTCAATGACCTGCGCAAGCAGGTATGGCCTTGTCTTTCATGATCTCACCTCAGACCTATGTCTTGTCTCAGACCTATGTCTTGTCTCAGACATGCGTCAAACTCAGAAAAGATATTCCAGAAAGCCCCTACCCTGCATGTCTTGCTGTGCTGCCTTGCTGTGCTAGTTGTGCCCTGTGCATGTTGCTGGCCTACACCCATCTGCTATGACAGTACTCAAACGGTACAACAGCACTTGTATGCCAACACTCAGTGGATATGACAGTGCTCATTTGGTGTGATGATGCTGATAAGTCAATAGCTAGCTTGAAAAGCCTGCCCCCCTGACTTGCCATTGTCATATAGGCATGCAACAGAGATGCACATTGTGTACTGATGTGCAGGGTATTCCTACAATCCCCAGCACATTGCAAGAGGAGCTAGATACCAACCCATTCCTGAGACCAGATGATCCTGCCATACGCAAGAACCTGCGTAAGTTGCATGCCAGATGCCACCAGAGAAGTGGCCATGCATGCTATGTTAAGCTTTTGTTCGGGTTTTCAGGCTGTCCTGTAACAGGTGCCAAAACATACAACAATCTAACAGTTACGACGATGTATGTCATGGCATCTTGTGCAATAATGTTCTGCTGCAACTCTGCATGACTCAAAGCTGCGCCATAAGTGATCAAAGAGTGTGTGATGCATGCAGGTGTGCCAGAAGGTGCTTCTACTGTAGACGCCTTTGCTGCCGTGAGAAAAGCTAAAGATAACTTTTAGGCCTTCTTTTACAACCAACAACCACAAAGCAAGAGCAGAGCCTCAAATGAGAGTTGATCAGTGTGTTGCTTGATCCAACTAGGTAGAATCAGCTAGTACAACAAATTGAGGGGTATGTTTGGACTTAGGCTAAGCGTGGGCAGTAAGGCAAGTTCTATACAAGTCTGCTTTGTGGCACAATATCAAATGCACATAGAGATGACACTGGCAGCATTCCATGCAGGGACTGTTGTATCCCTTGACACTGGGCAGCATAGTTTTCTCGCAATGTTGAAGTCTTTTTACAAGCCCCTGAAAGGCCTTTGCTGCTGATGCTGCCTGCTCACACTTTTTGCATTGTGTACTTGAAATGTGCATGGCAAGTCTGACTCCACAACACGTTTTCACTCATCTTGAGCGTCATCTTGCGGGCAACGCGCAGTACAGCATAATTAAAAAGTTTGCTGCAACAATGATCAGATTCACAGCAGTACATGGCATGTGTTGCCATCCAGATGGCTGTGACACACTTTGCCTATGCCTGCATATTATGCATGTGTCTGCCTGGAGCAATGCCTCAACACAATGAGGATGCATGGCAGCATCTCAAGAGAACACACAGCAGGGCAGGATAGGCGACTATCGCAGCCAGTACGTGGCCCATCTGTGCGTTCTATCAGTGATTTGTGGCATGAGAGCAGTCGCAGAATCGTTCAACAGCTGCTGCATCCATTCGACGGCATCTTCATCACTCATGTCCAGCCGTAGCTTCTCCTGTATGACCCACACAAGCACCTCAAACAACTGAATGCTTTCTCATTGCATACTCAGCGCTGTCTTGCTGCTGGCAAACATGACTGCCAGCCAATGCAGGAAACATCAGCACCATGTCATCAGACAACAAAGAATGTTGGCAGAAAGGTTGAGAGAGAGTTGTGGCACGCAGTTCCTGTTCCTGTTACTGATCAGGGCATTGACTGAAGATGATAGTGATGATTCACCTGTAGCTTGAGCATGGCTTTTTCTGGGTCCTGGCGCACATCAGGAATGGCAGCCCCCGCCATGAGGTGAAACAATGATAGTATGAGGGTCGCGCTCTTGCGCAAGATGTTGTACGCCTCACAGCAGTAGGTCCGGAAGTGGCGGTAGTAAGGGCTATCACTTCCCCCCATTGCCTCTACCATAGGGGCACACAGCTTCATTGGTGGTGGGAAGGCCTTGGGATCCCGCCCTGCAAAGGGCAGCATGTTCGGCATTCTGCCTTTCATGGAGAGCCCACACCAGTGGGAGTACACTGGCAGACAGGGCAGTCAGTCCCACTAGTTGCTTGAAGACTCATGAGTGTGCGTTGTTGGCGCATACAACAGCATGCATGAGCAAAAATCTGATCATGACAGTGCAGCCCGCAAAGACCAAATCTTGTCCTGTGCAAGCTGCAGTGAATAATCACACCATGAAAAGGCATAGGTGGTCATTGGTCAGGCCCTGTTGTTCACAAGCAGCAGACATGCCCTAGGATCTTGCCTTAACAAGGTATACACGGTAAATGTGCAGTCCTGGATGGGACATGACATCAGAGCAGATGCACTGCTGACCACTGCTGTGACTGCTAAACATTGCTTGTTTCACAGTTGTACTCAGGCGACAGGTAACGCAGAATGTAGCCAAAGTCAGTGGCTGTTACTGCCGACCATTGCTTGTGCCACAGTTAAAATCAGGCAACAGGTCACCCAGGATGTAACCCAGATCAAGTGACGTTGATGCCAACCAAAGCTTGTTCTATAGTTGTACTCAGGCAACAGCTCACCCAGGATGTAGCCAAAGTTGATTACTGTTACTGCCGACCACTGCTTCATCCACAGATGTACTCAGGCAGCAGCTCACCCAGGATGCAGCCGAGGTCAATCTGGAACAGGCGGCCATTGCTTGTTCCACAGGTGCAATCAGGCAACAGCTCACCTAGGATGTAGCCGAAGTCAATGTGGAAGAGGCGGCCATCTGGGGCCAGCATGAGGTTGTCCAGGTGGCGGTCCCCCACCCCCAAGATGTATGTCATCACACAATATCCCGCCGAGCTCTTCACAAACGTGTCTACAACCTCCGCCTTCAACCCAAAAGGCCCTGTGAACCAGGCATGCACAGTCACAAAATCTGTCTTATACCTCCATGCAACTCCACCCCCAAGAGGCATGTCATCACACAGTACATGTACACAGCTGAGCTCTCAGAGGCCTCGTTAGCTGCATTGGTTATCCAGTCATATTCTCCCAATACTGACACAAAACAAGTCTTTGCATGGGTATAGCACTAATTTTCGGTGGCAGATGCAGTGACTCCTATAGAATGCTTATAATAAAAGCACAAGAAGCATCCTCCTTAAGCTCTTCACAAGCAACTTTACTACATCAGCCTTCATTCTCAACTGACAGTGCATGCACCCAGCTGCTTTTTGCCCACACTGTATTCTAGCTCTGGGGCCCGAGTCTTGTAGATGAACTCAAGAAAGGCATAGGTCAGTGCATTCAGATCCCTGATGTCAAGACACACAACAAGAGAATACTGAACAACACTATGCCGGGCGCTCCACAGGGGACATGTGCAACAGGTTTGTAACATAAAGTGACTGGTATGCAACAGGCAGGCAGGTTGGATGGTTAGATGTGCAGACTTTGTGATAGACTGGAGTAAAGCTAACCTGAAGGGTCTGGATGATAATGTGCAAGGTACTTGTTGATGCTGCGAAAAGGAGAGTCATGCAGGATCTTCTCCAAGGCCATGGAAGGAATGAGCTCTATCAGCCCATCTGTGCTGGATGTTGCAAGTACCCTGTTCACAAGCCACATTCGCTCGATATGATTGTGGGTACAAGCCTGACTTTTTCTAAAGAATTGTTAGTAATCCACATTTATCTTTTATAATCACAAGGAACAAAGAATACTGTGATATTGCCACGCTTCTGTACGCTCAGCGTTGGCTGTTGACAAAATGAATGCATAAGCAGATGCAATTACTCTGATCACTCGTGGCGCAATGAGCATGACGGAAGCATGCTAATGAATAATGAGCTGCATGTAATTTTCAAACATAGAATGCAACTTCAGCTCTATTGGATTGATGCAGGGGAGAGTGCCATGGCTTCAGCCGCAAAGATGGCATGCCTACATTGAGTCATGTAACACATAGCTCAAGCAATCATGGCAAGTGGTCTTAGCAAGTACGTTGGTTTAGTCAAAATTTGCATGCTAATGACATTAGGCTACTTAGGCTGGATGTGGTAAGAGCATGCACATGTACCCAGGGAGTGGAAGGGACTGACTTGTAAGGAGTGAGCCGCAAATCCAGAGCTTCACGCTTCAGCAGACGGTCCATCAGGCTGATCATCTGCACAACCAGTTGGTCCTGCCGCAGGTCATCCCCTTTCTTGTAAATGACTGCCCGGCAGATTAGGCTATGTATGTTTGACGAGTAAGATTTGGGCCAGGCAACTATGGGTTGCTTGAAAACCCTGCTAGGGTTTGCCCACCTGCACATCTATCAGCCTTCTACACGTGGCTGATTCTATGGACCTACCTCAGAGGGTTTTTTGTGAGCTGTGGCCATCAGATTTGAGCAAAATCAGCAAAGGCTATTCTTGCAAACCTGTATTGAAAACAAACATGCCCAAGTCTGCATGACTAACATTATATGAGGCAATACATGCAACTCACTACAGACTGAATGGGTGTTGTGAAGGTCCTGCATGCGTGTATGACTGCTGACCTGCAGGGACCTGATTGGCTGTGCTTATGGGGGGCGCAGACCCCTGTGGGGCCCCCGGGAGGGCAGCAGCAGCATAGGATGACCCCACCTCCACCCCATGCTGGTTCCCAAGACCTAAAATCAGCACAACCAACGTTATGATTTGCATGTATTTGCTGGGTGCACACAGCCAATGCTGTCCCACCAGAAAGGCCTTCCCTGACGCCTAGATACATGCCTAAGTGATTGCCGAAAGTTGTGTCCGCAGCTTGCCCCTTTGCATGATAGATGTGAGGCGCTGCACACACTTACAAATCCACAGAAGTCTATGACTTTTGTATATGATATAGAGGTTACAAGCCATTGTGCATGATCACACAAACAGCATGTTGCACTGCATTCATTCTCTCTTCTTGCTAGTGCTGTTGACTACGCTTGCCGGCCATCTACGCAGACGCGTCAGATGCCCATGCGTATATGCGTATAATCAGGATCGATCATCAATTGGCAGTGCAATTAGACTAATTTAACTTCATCTAACATACTCTAACATACGGATATACAGGCGTATACACGCATCCAAAGTTGGACATTTGATGTAGATAACAGCACTACTTCTTGCTGCTCTTGCACCAGCTAGCTTGTACAACGCCTGACACAAGCAGCAGAGGCATGCAAGCGAATAGGTGCAATAGACGTCCGTACAATCAACAGCTTAGCGGCTGTTTGCTGCAGCAATCAAATCTGAAAACAAGCTGCAGCCAAACACAGCCATTACCAGCTTGGGGTGCTCACTCACTTCAGGGCCATCATTACAGCACCATCCCCTGAAGTAACAGCCATCTCTGCACTGTCAGCAGAAGCTTGCAGCAGCTGCGCACTGTATGCTAGCAGCTACTGTGAACCTGCTGAGGCATGTTGCAGCTTGCAAGTGAAGTTGCCATAGGCACCGCCTCAGAAGGACAACAACAGTCTCACCAGCAACTCTGAATGTGAGTCTGATGGGTGCCATGGCTGACTTGAAGACCGAGCAAGAAGCAGGGATGATGCCATTCAGCAGGACGGTGGGGTCCAGGGGCAGGGGCACTTGCAGGCTCATCAGCTCCCCACACTGCCCTGCCTCACTCACCATGTCCCGCAGCCTCTCTGTCTTGCGGGCTGCGCCCCCCCGCACCGTCTGCACCCCAACACAACGCTGACTCAATCATCACCTTGGTCATTGTCAGCAGCAGCAGCAGCAGCAGCAGCAGCAGCAGCAGCAGCAGCAGCAGCTGAGATGGGCAATGGAATGGGATTGAAATTGCATGCATGATTATGTCATGTCAATGCATGATATTTAGCTTTTGTACTCTGTACCCACTCAAAGCCTGGCCTGTCAGTGTTGCAATTGAAGCAGCAGCGACTGCTTGAGCACACTTGCTTGAGTCACTCTTCTGTGAAATCAACTGTGCTGAAGCTACTGCTGCAAGACGCGCTGCACAGCACACTGAGTGTCACGCATGGTGCATGCCTTGAGTTGGTCTACAATGTAGCTCAGCTGGGCCATCATCTGGCCCTGTATGGCCAGGGCCGCCATGGCCTCACTGCCTGGGTCTGCCTCCCTCAACCTCCCCAAAATTGCACTGGCCCTGTCTCCAAAGGATGGGTCTGACAGCTCAGTGTAGAGGTACCTGCACCACAGCATCTGTCGGGAAGCTACATCACAGCAGGAAGCTACATCACAGCATCTTTCAGGAAGCTTGATCACAGCATCTGTCAGGAAGCTACATCACAGCATCTGTCAGGAAGCTACATCACAGCATCAGTCAGGAAGCTACATCACAGCATCTGTCAGGAGGCTACATCACAGCATCTGTCAGGAGGCTACATCACAGCATGTGTCAGGAAGCTACATCACAGCATCTGTCAGGAAGCTACATGACAGCATCTGTCAGGAAGCTACATCACAGCATCAGTCAGGTACCTGCATCAAAGCTTCCGTCAGGAACACAGGCTGAAACCAAGCTGCAAACGTAATGCAGTTACCAGCAACATGGCTGTTTGTGACCATCCTGGAGGAAGTTTTGCTGCTCATTTCAGGTTTGCAAACCAGAGGAGATGTCACTTGCAAGTTAGCTGGCAGATGGGATAGGCTAGTGAAGTTTGCAGACATGCTTACGGCAGACTTTCTGGGTCACTGCTAATTGGCTGATGTGTCAGGATTGGCATCGTCTACTAATGTACTGAAGCTGGTGCAATCTAATCATCAGACTGTTGCTGACAGGGCATTGAGATTGGTGCCAGCAATGGGAAGCAGACCTCCAGGCCCCTGTCATGCAATGATATTTGAAACTTTCCAGGCAGACATCCATGAGACACTGTCTCATGGATGAGACACTGGAAGCAGCCATGCCTGAGTCATACAACGCAAACCATGCTGTGCTGTGAAACGCCACGCAAAGCATACTTTGCAATGCATGTTCTACAAAGCATGTCACAGTAAGTCCAGCCATTATCGTCCCATGCAGGGCAGTTCACTCAAGCATACCAATGCAGCAAGGTGGCCATGACTGTGTTGTTGGTGGCTCTGGCTACCAGGAAGGTGGACAGGCGCGAATGGGTGGTGGACTCATAGCGCAGAGCCTGCACCAGCTGCAGCAGATAGTACAGCAGCTCCTCATCCTCTGTGCGCTGCAGCACCTCCACTGCATGACCCCTCACCTGCATAATCATAATAACAATACTACTAATAATAATATAATAATAATGACAATCATAACAATAACAATAACAATAACAATAACAATAACAATAACAATAACAATAACAATAACAATAATGGTACCAATAATAATAATAATAATAATGATAATACTAATAAAACTACTACTGACACCGGTATTGCTCACAAACTTCCAAGCTTGCATAAGTACAGCAGCCCATCTTGCATGTGTGCATCAGTACTGCAGATTTGGGAAGGAACCAAAAGGCAGACAACAGAAGGAAGAAAGGGCAACAGCTGAAGGCAGACTGACCTGCTCATTGGAGAAGTCAGGGGACAGGAGCTCCAGGGCATCAGCAATGGCAATGGGGGCCCAGGCTTGCATGAGATCAGCAGCCTGTCTTGCCTCTTGTGCATCACCCCAGTCCACGCACTTCAGGAACTTAGTCAACGCCCGCGCCTCGCTGGTGAGACTGTACCGGAAGCGCCACATCAGGGCTCTCTCCTCTACATTCAGAGGCCTGCAGCATGCATGCTAGGCTTTGCATGCTGCTGTTGGTTTTGGATTATCTGTATAACAGAGGCCTGTGGCATGTATGTACACCACCCTTGCATGTGGCACTTGCGTTCTTGTATTGCTCGTACATCATCCATAGTTTGGCTTCTGCTGCCTTTGGTTGTCATTAACGCAGTTGAAAATGCATGTGAAGGTGCCTGAGTAGCGGCAAAATGCTTGTTGCAACAACAGGACAGGACAACAAGACATGGGTTGATCACTCCATGCATATCATGCAGAAGGTGTCACATGGATGCAGAATGGCACACACCGGTTGGGAGGGTACAGAAGAATTGCATCAATCTGGCGCTTCTCCTCCACATCTGGTTTGAGATCTCTATCAACTAAGCCCCTGGTGACACTTCGTGCTAGCTTCTGCGCCTTCAACTCGCTAGGATTCTCCCGTCCAACCTGTCCAGCAAGCTTTTTAGCTTCGTTGGTGTGGATACTGGTTGCACTAGTCTTGGACATCACAAGCTTACCGAGTAGTTCTGCTCTTGACCTCTTGTCTGGTCTCCATTTTAGCCACATGACCGCATGACTGCAAATGGTGCAGTTGATGCATCTTTCAATGTCCCTTGCTGTGCGACAATCCATACTATAATGCAGCTGGTGAGTTGAAACTCTGGTGATGGAACTCGGCATGGATATGGTTCACATCAAGGTCTGATTTGGCATGTAACACCACAGAAGCAAGCTGCAAGGGCTGTACCAAGCTGCTGGTTGACAGATCAAAAGTGGTCTCGTAAGAAGGCCATGTTTGATAAAGTCTACATGTTGCACACCCCCACAAAGCCGCTGAGGCCTAACAACCCTTGATAGCAGTCTCAGTCTTCAAGGGAAAGATGAAGGCAGACACAATGGGGCCACAGACATAATGGGAAGAGGGAGTGAGAGCTGGTGCACTAAGCCAACTGGCAGAGCTATCAAAGATTTGGTCACCTCGGGGTCATACAGGAGCCATCAGGATGCTAAGGCAGGGTAGAGGGGTGGGGTGGGGGGTGGGAGGAATGAGGTCCAGTGGCAATGCAGCTCACAGAGGTTTACCTCAGGGTCGTAGAGGGGGAGGAGGGAGGCAGAGGGGGATGAGGGGTCTTCAATGGCCCCTGCATGGCGGGGCCCTACAATGGTCTGGTTGTACAGCACTGCGTGAGGGAAGCTGGGCAGCTCCAGGGTCACAACTAGCTTGTGCTTCCTGCTCTTTTGCAGCTCCTGCATAACATCCCACCAAGGGTCAAGGATGGTGTCCAGACAACCATTACAGCAGTGTGAGACAGGACCTTCATAATAGTCAAGGATGACCCTGGAGTCTATGCTGATTGCAATCTGCGGCTGCTCATATGCAGGATCAAAGTCGTGGAAGCATTTGTTCCCTCCCTATGCCCCTTCCCCCCTTTTTGGGCCCCTAGTGAGGTCATGGAGCCTTTCACAACGCAGAAGTTGTTAGCCTGGTTCAGAAAGCCAGACAGTGAAGCCCACATGAAGCCAGGCTTTGAAGCACTGTCTGAGCACTGCATAGTTGAATGCACAGTTGAATGCCAGCAGCAGTCTCAGTTTGCTGGGCCGTTATGTTCCAGTCAGTCATTTTGTTTACCAGCGTAACAGCATGAGCTAGTGGTACCTGGTGACGCAGAAGCTCTATCTTTTTCAGCGCAAGAGGGTCCAGCCAGTCCACAGCATGCAGCTCCCCACGCTCATACCGTTTCAGTAGCTGGTCCAAACGCCTGCAACTCATGCAGCAGGTCACTGACTGACTTGTCAAAGTGGATGTCAGCTCTTGTATGACAGCCAAAAACATTTCCCCAACATAGAAAGGCGTCTTTACTGTCCCCAGGCATTTCTGAGTTCAGATTTCAAATGTAGAATAGACATTTCTGAATAAGAACAGACATGTTGGATTTGTAAAGAGCTAAAACTCACATGCAAAGCAGGTTTTCCTTGGGCGAGCCTTGGTCCTACTCAACACTTCAGTAGGTCTACTGACTGCCTCCTTGCCTGGTTTGATGAGAATTTTGAGATGGATGAGGTTGATAAGCATATACTGCAAGAACAACAAGCCTACCCAACTTCCCCACGCTTCTGGACTGGCTCTTTGCCTGGGGTGGCAGATGGCCAGGCAAGGTCAGCCTCCTGACCTTCCCAGAGGCGCAGTCTATGCACCCCTGTCTTGAGCCTCCCTTGCTTGCTGAACAGGCGCATTGTGGCACCCCCCAGGGGCTGCAGGGGCTTGCCCTCACTGACCCCCCATACGGTCACAGCTAAGACTGTAGTGTGAGGTAGATCACGATACTGCATGCCAGGACTAGAATCAGATCAGTGAGGCGTGTGGAATGTGTTGCTGCATGGTCAAGCCCTGCTGCACTCTGACTTGGGTTGCATGATGTCAGTTGATATGAGCTGATCTGGTGTATGGCACCTTGACGTAGTACTGAAGCCACTCTTGCCATTCACAACCATCAAGGTCTGCTTCCCTTGGCCTGGTCTGTGATGGCAAGCCAAGCACCTCGCCATCAGCACAGAGCGAGCATGTGACTGACAGGTCTGCAGGTCTCACGGACACGCCTGAATCCTCTGCGTCGCTGTGTGCACCTCGGTAGGCTGGTATGCAGCCGGTCAGAAGTGAGATTTTGGCTTTGAACTGCAACATCAAGCATGACGGACTGCTTGCACGAGGTGACCAATACTGTGTGGAGGTTGGCGCAGAGCTGATTGAAACCACACTTACTGGCAAGTTGATGTCCGAGCTGCGATAGAAGGCAAAGGCTGGGGCTTTGCCCGGTGCTGCCATCTGGTCAATGGTTTACATGCTGCCGTATGTTGAAAGGGAGGCCTCGAGGCTGTGCGTGCCCGACACTCCGCGGTGAATCTCTCTATGCATGCAAGCTGAGTGATCACCAGCTCAGAAAGTTTCAACACCGTCGCTTGTGCTAGCTGCCAACTTGTCACGTTCACGCACGATATGAAGGCGGCAAGCCTCTTCACGACGCTGGCTAAGCACTCCTTCGATCGAGCGTTTTATAAACGTGTTGTAACGCTCGCCAGTTCCTTCACGAGCCTTGTCGAGTTCGCCTGTAGTTGCGCGATTAGCGAAGCTTACCTACGACACCTGCACCTGCATGTTAACATAAGGGAAGAGGCTAGTTTAAGCCAAAAGCCGCATTGCATCCGCTGCAAATGAAGGCATGTACCGTGGCATGGCGGTGGGTGTGGCTGATGCTGCTTGTTGGTGAGTGTGCGCCGACATTCACGATTGCATTGTTCGTCAGCAGCATGCATTCACCGCTTATACAGATCCTTGCTTGCATAGACAGACGCTTGCGGCTACCCTACACTGATCTCCCCCTTTCTGAATATATTCCCCTCTGACGCTCAGACTGGGTTCACGGAAAAAGCATAGGCGATGTACTGAAGGCAGGCGACAGCGCCATATCCACCGGACAGTACACTTCAGCAGTTGGGCTGTATAGCAACGCCATCCGGCAAGATAACGCCTCAGCTGTTCTTTTCCTTAAACGAGCAGCTGCATATGTAAACTTAGCACAGCTTGGCCTGGCGCTGAAAGACATGGGTACAGCAATTGAGCTAGACAGCAAGCATCTCCAAGGCTACCTGCACAGGTGCTTTTGCTGCATGTGTCTGTCGCTAGTGTTGCTTTGTTTCCACAAGCGTAGTGGTGTCTCCTAATCAATGGCTGACTTCTTTCCGTTTATATCTGTCACTGAAGCAAGTGATCTTGCATCTAGTTTGTGCATGGTCTGGCATCAGCATGCCACTTGCTTCATGTTGCATGACTCAGATATGGCTCAGGTCAATCACATGCAGGTGGTGCCAGTGTTGTAAGTTTGTTTAATGTGTGCTGATGCCAGTAACTGCAATGCAGGGGAAGACTTCTGCGGTCCACCTGTGATTTTGCGGCAGCTGAAAATGACTTTGAAAGAATCCTTGAGCTGAAGGCTACCCATAAAGGTGCGGCCAAAGAGCTGGGCTTGCTGCAGCAAGGCAGACAGGCTCTGGAGCAAGCTGTTGCCAACAAGTATGAGTCAGCTCCTTGATCAATCAAGCCTATGCCATGGCAGATGCTTGGCAGAAGTGTTGCAGGAATGCTGGCAGTTCTCACTCATGTACCAACTCAGTCATCTCTGCATGTGAATGCCTGAGAGCTGCATTCAAACTTGTGTATGACAAGTAGCTAAATATGGCTGTCATTCCATATGCAAACAGACATTTTGTTGTACAGAAAAGACAAAAGAACCATGCAGTAGGATTCACAGGAGCCTGCAGTGGGATGAGACACTAGCATTGCTACATGCATCAGGGTAGGGACATCAGACTTGTCCACTAAGTGACATGAGCCCAACTAGATCATGTCAGCACTTAAGCGCAGCAAACACTACTTGGTGGAGTTCAATCCAGGCCATCAGACATTGAGCAACTCAGATAAAGGAACTGAGGCATGGAAGCTTTGACTGTGCAGGGGTTCAGTTGCAGCTTCCAAGACAAGAGCAGCACTAGCAGCAGTGTTTGATGTCGCGCCCAACTGCATAGATGCTAAGCTGTTGCAGGCCGAGCTCATGCTGGATGATCAGGACTATGGAGGTCAGATCCTTGCTTGTGCACCTTATGCTCATCCTCCTTGCCCTCGCCCTCGCCCCCCACTGCCCTCACCGTGCAATCACGAAGCTCCAGTGGCCACTAGGCAGTGTTCGCAGCTCATGCACCATTGTTCACCTGGCTCTACACACCTGGACATTGCATCATACGTTCCTGTCTCTACAGATATGAATATATGTACACGTACTCGAACTATTTGGTCTTCAGGCGTGGTGGCAATGATGGGAATCTTGCTGAAAGGGCAGCCCAACAATGTGCCGGCCTTGTACCTTAGAGGCAAGTCCTACTTCTACATGGATGATCAGAGCATGGCCAAACGCCACTTTGGCGAAGCGCTGAAGTATGACCCTGAACACAAAGAGGCAAAAGCAGAGTTCACTAAAGTGCGCTCACTGTACAAGAAGAAAGCCCAGGTCAGTCAACCTCATGCCTTGCTGGGAAGCCTGCACCAGTGTCATGCTGATTTGCTCATGCAAGTGGGCACAGTCTACCTGTTGCTGCTGCCGCTGACACATCACTTCTAGGGCGTCTTGAAGTCAAGGGATATAGGCATGGTTCACCTGCAGAGTGCAGTAGTCATGTCGTGTCTTCCTTGCAGCCAGCTGTAGTAATAATCATCATAACAACAAAAGCGCTTTCCAGCTCTTGATGAGCTAGGTACGTGCAGGACAAGCCATGTCTCTCCAGAGCAGCCTGATTGCAGTCAGCTGTGCACAGGCACATTGTCACACAGGAGCCCTTGTAAGGATCAGAGACCTGCATTGTTTGGCTGAGACACTGATACAAGTCTGCACATCTTCCTGAGTGGCGTAGCTGTGTCAGTGCTGTGTAACGTGGACTGCATGCTATTATGTTGTAGGGGGTATGCATGCTGTCTGTTAGGTGCAGCGCCTGTGCAGCTATTTGAGTCTGAGCCATGGGGGTGCTTAACAAATTCATCTATGCATGTGGCTTTGCATATACAGGCAGCTGTTGCACATGTGAAACCAATCACAAGGAAGCATAGCCCATGCAGCTCTTGTCATTTGAACACTCTGCAGGCAGAAGAAGCTGAAGGGATGTCCCAATTTGGCATGCATGCAAACTTTCTTCTTCATCCCTCTTTGGCAGCAAGGCTGCACTAAGTTTGCGCAGGTGCAGATAGAAGAAGCTGAATGATATGCAGACAGAAGAAGCTCAATGTTTCAGGATACACACAGGCAGAAAATGCTAAACCTTGGGCCATATGCAGGCAGAAGAAGCTGAAGGGAAGCAGGACTGGACAAATGCAGAGCGGCTATATGCTGAAGCAACCTTCGTTGACACAGCAGCCACTCTGATCAATACTGCCCTCTGGTTGGGGCTGTGCAGAACGCGATGGCACCTGCAACTGAGTGAAGCTTCTGTAGAAGCATGTGACCAGACTTTGAGTCTGCAGCCAGACAACGTAGAGGCTGTCAAATACAAGGTGAGCAAAGGTGTCAATGGACACAGTGTAAGGTAGACCTGACCAGTATGCATGAGTCTAAGCCTTATGACTGGTTGGCTAGTCTTGCAGCTACAGAGTGTGTGCTGGTGTGGGTCTTGATGATGTCTATCTGCCAATCATATAGCATATCGCAAGGCAAAGGGGATGCATCTACGGAAGGATTGCTCACAAGTGGAGAGGTTCTTCAGCATGCACACGCAAGGCAATGAAGCGAGAGGTGCCAGGGACAGGCAGCATACCAGACTGTGAGCCGGCAAATGAACATCTTTCGTATATTGCGCAGGCACGTGCATTGTTGCAAAATGACCAGCTGGACCTAGCGCTGCAGACAGCCAAACAAGCATTCGAGCAACAAAGAACGCAGGAACTGCAGCAGGTATGGTCAAGGCTACTTCTGGCCTCCTCACTTGTCCTGAAAATGGCCAAACAAACTCCCAAGGGCTTGCCAGAAACATGCTCACGGGCCTATGCACTGTCACAACATGCTGAGCATGCATGCTTGCTGCATTCCTGAAGGCACTGCAACCTTTGTTGTGTCTGATTGTTGCAGTCATGTCTGCACAAGTCTCACCTGTAGGGGCAGGTCAGGCTTTTGCTATTGTGCATCTATGTTGCTGTAACCACCAGAATTTGATTATGCCTTGACAGCATGTCAGCCATGCAGTTGGTGCAAGAGATTGAGAAGGCGCAGAAGATGGCAGCAAGGAAAGACTACTACAAGATCTTGGCTGTCACGCAATCTTCTCATGAAAGGGAAATCAAGCAAGCCTATCGTGAAATGGCCAAGAAATACCATCCTGACAAAGCAGAGTCGCAGGGGCTGTCAGTGCAGCAGGCTGAAGCAAAGTTTACTGACATTGCTGAGGCATATGAAGTGTTGTCTGATTATGAAAAACGCGCAGCATATGATCGGGGAGATGACATCGAACTCCAACAGGGCTCTGGTTTTCCTGGTGGGTTTGGTCAAGGATCCCCTGGGGGATTTGGACAAAGGACTCAATTCAGTTTCCATTTTGGTTGAGACCTGTCTGACACGTGTTCTGCTGGGTACGTCAAGTGTCACACCGTCAGCTCAGTCATGCAGCTGTTTGGCTGCAGCTGTGTTTTGTGTTGCCATGATGCCGTGATGAAAATGCATTCAATCGAGGTCTGTCTCGAGGGTCTGTCTGAGGGTGTGTGCGTGTGTACTGTGTGTGTCGCATCATTGAAGTTTCCTTGCTAGTCGCGGCGCAATCCCTGCTCGACCGCATACATGGCATGCACGTGAGGGCGTTTGCGCATTTTTGTTCACTAGCCGCTGGAGCCTCTAGCCTGACCTCACCGGCTCCCTGTCACAGACTAACACAGAATCGTACTTTGCGTATACGCGTGACTCGGACCGTGACCAGCGTTGCCTGCATGTTGAGCAGAAAGGTCGAAAACAAACTGTTTTCGCAGTCAGATGCATCAGATAGCAAGCTGATCGCTCTCATTTTGAACTACAAACTCCCAACACAGGTTAATAAGCTACTACATAAAGGTAAGGCTTGCTGCAGCGACTAGCATGCTGTAAAAGGCATCTGTAGCAGACAGCGATGAGCGTGATAATGCAGCGCAGTTTTGCATCTGCGCTGACGGCGGTGCCAACCAGCTGTACGACGCTGCACCAAGCTTTGCACAACACCTATCGGCCGTGGAAGCTCGCCGGCTTGTCAGACCCGCAGTCATTGTTGGGGATCTTGACTCCATCAACGACGAAGTTAGACAGTATTATGCGCAGTTGGGTACTGAGATAAAAGATTTGTCCCATGATCAGAATACCACAGACCTGCAAAAATGCCTTAATGAGCTGGAAGACAGGTTCAGTACACAAGAGCTGGCAGATATTACTATTGTAGTTGCAGGTGAGTGTCATTTGTGAATGTGCTCAGCTATGGTGATCGAACCAGTTAGCACCCTCCTGGCCTACGGATGTCAAAAGCTTACTTTGTCAGCAGCCCTTGCAACCCTCAGGGGGTCTAGGCGGCAGATTGGATCACACCATGAGTGCTCTCAGCACTCTGCACAAGTGGCCACACCTGCGTTTGGTGTTGTGGGGAGATGCCAGCATGGCACAGCTCCTGGCACCTGGCAAGCATGTGATACGACCTGCAAAGGAGTTTGAAGGACCAACCTGTGGTCTGGTTCCTTTCAATGGCCCAGCAACAATTAGCACACAAGGTCTCAAATGGGATTTGGGTGAGAATCCTCATCATCTGCAGCTTCTGCAAGTTGGCTGAGCTGTTCATCCTGGAGTGAACCTTGTAGCAAGACATTGCTGCTTGAGCGGCTGCCTTGTGCACATACATTACTGCGTTAAGGCACACAGTGACCCCAGCTGATGTATGAATCAGTTTGTTTTATGCTGGTCTTGCCGCTGCTTGCGCATGTCACCAGCTCTGATTCCTGCAGATAAGACGTTGTCAGAGTTCACAGGCATGATCAGCACATCAAACCATATCATGGATGACACCGTGATGGTTGAGACAGATGCAGATGTCATCTGGATTACTGAAACAGCTTTGTGACTCAGACAAGCTGCGACATCGTACATCTACAGTGGTGCATTCTCGCGGTTGAGCATGATTTTGGCTGACGTACTGTGCCAGTGTCCACTACAATAAGTCAAATCTACATTGAACATGCAAGGCTGTATTCCATCCGGATGCAACTGAATGTGTCGCTTTGCTATGTCTGAGTTCTCAGTACAGCACCCCACTGGTGTTGACATTTACTATGTTTGCATTGTCATCTATCAGAGTTGTAACATATCTTGAAGTCGCGCAATATACCCATCTGTCGTTTCCATTGTTGCCTAAAGGTGCAGGGTTGTGATCAAAATGCAGAGTGGCTGCTCTGATCAGGCTTGCTTGTAACTGCATGCTGAACCTCTGGCAGGTGAGAGCAGCGCTTCTCAGCAAGCACATCTGCTGCAGGGCAATCCGATGTACCTGATTCCCACTTGCACTTGTCTCATGGTGCTTGCATGACATTGTGTGTGATTGCAAGCACTCATCTTGGCATCTAGCACCCCTTGCCACGGGAGCCACTC
>JAABUK010005443.1_pt1 | contig 19831 bp, 20 predicted proteins | sample 5559141 | NCBI WGS metagenome assembly JAABUK01 (sample SAMN10711869, study PRJNA513367) | rock metagenome | isolation source: Antarctica rocks | place: Antarctica: Victoria Land, Pudding Butte nord | collected 2016-01-03 | reverse complement strand
TGGGTTGGGTTGGCGCAGTGGGCGCGGGGGAAGAGGGATGGGGAGGGGAGGGCGAGGGTGAGGGTGAGAGGGGTGGCGAGGAGGAATATGAGGCTTGCGATTGGGGAATTCATTGTGAATGGGACGGGTCAAGACGGTCGAGGAAGGAAATTGGGCTGCGGTGAGAGTACTTTTCTTTGGATAATATAGCAGGGTGTTCTGTTGATAGTTTCAGAGCCTGGTTAACTGGTAGGAAGCTGCAGTCTTATAGTGTATGATGATGGAGCACGCGCTCGTCCTCTGTTCGTATCCAGCTCAATAATGGCGGCTGTACGATACGAGAAACAGGACACCGCAATGCCATACCATTGGCTCCCATGGTAGTGGCAATGTGGGTGTAAGCAGGATCGCTCACACCATGTGGCATGTGACGATCTCATAGAATCTTCGGCGAGGGCTTACACCGTATACCATTCCGGCCCAAAACGTCAACAATGCCAAAGATGTGGCTACTCAAATACGCTCTGAAAGGGGTTAGTATCTCGATCGTTCAGTCTTGCTGCTCTGCCGTAAAAGCAATCTTAGTGGCTTGGCAAGATCATAGGGAAAAAGGCTAAATGCCTGCTTACCGCAACCTAGCTCCGTTTTATTCAGACTAGTAGGGGCCTACGTTCGACAGACTGAACTTTATTGACCTGCGTCCTGTGATCCCAGGTGTCTTCGTATCTAGACCAGAGACTCGCAGCCACATCCAGATTGATTTTTGCAGCATACTGTTGTACAGGATTAATATGTATGTATCGTCAATATAAGCAAACATATCAAAGTCACATCATACACCCCTTCAACCAGTGAACCCAATCTCATCCCTATTGTCATCAGTCAATCGTCCCCATTCCAGCAGCAATCGAAACATGTAGATCTCCATGTCTTCCTTCCGCAGCACTTTCTCTGCCCATAGCCGCCCAGCTTCCGCTATCTCTTCTCCAGCAGCGACATTCTCCTTCATGATACCCCCCACGGTTCCCGTTGGACTAGCAGCGCCCATGAAGTAACCCAGTGTACTAAACAGACCATGCAACCTCACGTCCACAGGGACAAAGTGCTTCCATGCCGTCAAGCGGCTGTCCCACCACGATCTGAAGATGCCGGTGCGGAAGGGCAGGCTTCGTGACTGCAGAAAGGGCAGGAACCGCCCACTGAAACCAGCACCGTCCATGTCAAAGAGGTAGCGGTAGCGCCAGTGGTCTTGGAAATCAGTTGGTGGCGCGAAGCCGAATTCCGCATCTTGGGCGACGCCATCATTGTCCCAAGCGCGAGCTATGCCGTTGACGATGGAGATATCGAGGTTGAGGTTTAAGGCTAAGATGGGGTTGGAAGAGAGGGTTTGATAGGTATACTTGCCTGGGAAGGATGGATGGGGAAGGAGGATGGGGAGTGTAGGGCTGTATGAGTCGATCGTTAGGTTGTTGGCCAGATGGACGAGACGTTGACGCGTCATGCCTTTCCAGGTGCCTGCTCGAGACACACCTTCGGATGTGGCGCCGCGCCAGAAGAGACTGCTATCCTTTTGGGCAAATGGTAAGTCTGGACGTGAATCTGGATCGGGGTCGTACTTGATCTTGTCTATATAGTTCCATGGGGACGGATAGAGTATGTCAGCATAGCCTTCGACTTTGCTTTGGGAGAAAATGGGCAGAAGCTGGTGCGAAGGTTTGAAGGCCGCAGGGCTGAGGTAGAAGCCGTGAAGATGGCGGAGATCTGGTTGATGGCATGGCGAGGTGGAAAGTGTCCAATTGCTGACGAAGACGCCATGAGAATGCGGAGCGGCACACGGAATGCATAGAAGAGAAGAGTCCCATGTATGGACTTTTTGGGCGTCGGAATTAGGTGGGCAAGCCAACGATCCTTCATTAAAGGCGTTGGTGCGTGAGTGATCCTCGAAAAGCCTCAAAGGCTGGGAGTCCTCTGGCGTCTCCCAAGCCTTTGCTCGGTTTGGACTCCACCGATGCTTAACGATTTTCTCACTTGATTGGGCTGCTCGAAGCTTCTGCAATTCTTTGAATGGAACGGCAACCCTTGGCTCATCATTGAGGTTGAATGCCAAATCCATGTCAGGCAGAAACTGAGAAAAGTTTTCCACCAATGCAACGACACCATCAAGCATCCATCGGTGGGTCGGTAGGAAGTTGGGCCCTAGTCTTGCCTGGCCGTTCCGAATTTTTACTTCGGAAACCTCGTTCCAAGGATCAGAGATAACTTCTTGTGTGAGCTCCCGTATCCTAGCAGGAGAAATGCCCCAAAACGGCTTCAAATCTTCCACCATGCTGTCAAAGTCATCAATCACGAGCGACGATCTTTCAGTGGCATACCGATACCATGCGTCGAAGCCAGGGGGTGGGTAATGCTGATATCGCCGTAGGTATTCTTCAACAGTTTCGGTCAGTGTTTCACTATGGGAGGCTTGGTCAAGCCAGCCCTTGGCTTGTTCAGAGGCTTCATTCATGAGCATCTCGACCGGATGAGAAGTTAATGTTGTCTTTGACGGCGGAATTTGAAACCACCCAAGGAAGACGATCAACATTGCTAGAAGAGCATAGATAGGGAAGGGTACTCGAGGGCCGAGGTGATTGGAAGACTGCCGTGACCTGCCTGCTGAGTGCAACACCGTATGGACACACGATGCAGCACCAAGGAAGAGAAGGAGAAGGGATGCGGCTGTAAAACTTCGAGCCGGCACAGGTAGTAGCTGGGAATCTCTCCATGGATGGCTGATTCCAGCAGAGTAGATCCAGACGCTAAGCACAAACATCGAGAGGTGTAAAACGCCGTGGTTTACAGACTGCTTCACGTCAGTGTCGTGAAATGCTTCATGATCCTATTACTTACAACGTGAAGTGCAGCAATGGCGGAAAGCGTCAAGATTACAGAAGTCGAAGCTATGCTCCCTGCGTAGGACCAGCCAATGTCGGAGAGCTCCACCCAGTAGACGGAGTTTACGATAAGTGCGATAGTACCACCAGTAAAACATATCGCAGAGGAAAGCTTCATATAGTCAATGCTATATGTTTTGGATTTCATTACCCGTGATTGAACTTACAAGAAAAATGTGCCCGAGGGTAGCCAGCGCAGTTTCATCTTCCGCAGCTCCAACTAGACCTGATGCATTGAAGATCGTGTGGGAGCTGAACAGTATATAACAATCTATAAGGACAGCCAGCAACTGTACCAACAACGTGTTTTCGCGCGAGAGCGAGGAAAGTGGGCAGATATAAGTTGATCTTGGAGCCACCAGCGTAAACCATTGAAAAGCATTGGCAAAACTTAGGCAAAATGCCGCCGGTACGAGGTATTTTCCACGCCCGAAAAGAGCAGAACGGGCGACTACTGAGTGTCCATTGCCATTGGCAAGATTGTCAGCACTTGATCCCCTGCGCTGTTTATGCCAGTAATCGTAAATAGCTAGAATTGACGGCACGAAACCCTAGCAATTGTTCAGCCGAGATACGATCTACCAAATCCAAACGGCACTACCTCAATTCCGGACCGTACGCACTGTCTATTCAGCAATGTTACACGGAACAAGTCAACTCGCAGCCAGATGGCGATGGCGACGGAAATTGACAGTAAATTCCTGTTTCGGAGACTGAGAGGTTGAGTGGAACCCGGCTGTCGCGCATGCGAATTATCAGAGACATTGTGCGAAACTGACGCATCCTGGAGTGGCAGAATTGGTCCCTTTTTGATAGTCTCGGAAGGAGCAAAGAAACGTGATATCAAATTCCGGAAGAATAGAATGCTAAGCCCAGAAAGAAGGAAAAGCAGAGTCGCCGACTGGGTTGGTCGTCCTGCGATTCATCAGCACATCCCCGACCTCCGAGAGAATTTGATCACACCCAGAAGCTGTGACCGTCCGTATGTTACCGCGATAATGCTGGTAGTACCGAGAAGGACGCTGCCCAGTTTTCAACAATTGAGGAATCACATGCCCGGTCTCACAATTGACGCACCCATGAGAGATCAAAGCAAGCCTGCTTAGCATTGGACAGGTTCCAGACCCTTATCAGTATTACACGCTACTCCACATATGCAGCATTCCTACTAAATTGCTAGATCTGGATACTTGGCAAAAACTTGGCATCAGACACGCAAGGTGCATCCTGGGGCTGAGACATGAAGTGCCATGAGGCTGAGTGATCTGCAGGATCAACGTCGGCCCGGTAGCCAGCCGAAGAGGAAACTTTTCCCGAGCGCGCTTTTTGACGAATTCAGTGCGTAGGGACAATGCCCGGTTGTACGTTCAGGTATTTGGCCGAAGTCTGATTAGGTTTTTTGGTTGTACAGCCATTAATTTTGGTGTGAGTGCTGGGGCGTTTACTAGGTAGCTATGCCGAAGAAAGCAATGTATGTAGATTGTCTTCAGATGCTGGCTCAAGGACGCTTGAAAGCTGACAGTCTTACAGTGACTCGAGGATACCTACCCTCATACGCAATGCTGTCCAGGTACGAACTCGATACCAGCCAAAGTCAAAGCTATACTCATACAGCACGTCCTTAGGAGAAAAAACGAAGCTTCATCGTGGTGGTGGGAGACCGAGCCAAAGATGTCATCGTCCACCTCCATTATATCATGTCAAGCGTGGATATCAAACAGAACAAGTCGGTTCTATGGGCATACAAGAAAGATCTTTTAGGGTTCACCAGTCATCGAAAGAAGCGAGAGACCAAGATTAGAAAAGAGATCAAGCGCGGTATTCGGGAACCCAACACTGAGGATCCATTCGAGCTTTTCCTCACGTTGCATAATATACGATATGTTTACTACAAAGAGACTGAAAAGATCCTGGGCAACACTTATGGCATGTGCATATTGCAAGACTTTGAGGCAATTACCCCCAATCTTCTTGCGAGAACGATAGAAACTGTGGAAGGTGGAGGAATGGTTCTTCTGCTTCTGAAGGGCATGAACAGTCTCAAACAGCTCTACACCCTTTCAATGGATGTCCACTCAAGATATCGAACGGAAGCTCACGACGATGTAGTGGCTCGCTTCAACGAACGCTTCGTATTGTCGCTCGGCAGCTGCGACTCATGCCTGTTCGTTGACGATGAGCTGAACGTTCTACCTATATCAGGGGGAAAAAATGTAAAACCGCTCCCACCTCCAGACCCGGATGATGAAGGAAAGACACAGGCGAGGAAAGAGCTTGATGGGATCAAAGAGAGCCTGGTCGATTCGCAGCCTGTGGGCTCCCTGGTACAGATTGCAAAGACAGTAGATCAGGCAAAGGCGCTTTTGACCTTTGTGGATGCCATAGCCGAGGAAACTCTGCGAAGTACTGTCACTCTCACAGCAGCAAGAGGCAGAGGGAAGTCCGCTGCTCTTGGAGTAGCAATCGCAGCTGCTATAGCACACGGATATAGCAATATCTTCATTACATCTCCTAGTCCTGAAAATCTGAACACTTTATTTGAATTCGTTTTTAAGGGATTTGATGCACTAAAGTATCTGGATCATATTGACTACACTATTATCCAGTCGACCAATCCAGACTTCAACAAGGCGATAGTGCGAGTCAATGTCCACCGCCAGCATAGGCAAACGATTCAATACATCCAACCGCAAGACGCTAACAAGTTGGAGCAAGCGGAGCTGGTCGTTATCGATGAGGCTGCAGCTATACCACTCCCTCTCGTCCGGAAGCTGATGGGTCCATATCTCGTCTTCATGGCTTCGACTGTCAATGGTTACGAAGGGACAGGCAGATCACTGTCACTGAAGTTGATACAGCAACTCCGAGATCAATCCCGAGGGATTGCTAAGCCTGCAGGTGTAAGCGACGCTCAGGTGACTGATCGATCTAGTGGTAAAGCTGCAACGAACGGAGACTCTGCGTCTACTAGAGGTCGGTCATTGCGGGAGATCACGCTTTCGGAGCCTATCAGATACGCACAAGGAGACTCGGTTGAGAAGTGGCTGAACAAAGTCCTGTGCCTTGATGCTACTTTACCGAGCTCGATACTCAATACTCAAGGCTGTCCTCACCCTTCGAAATGCGAATTAGTACATGTCAATAGAGATACCCTTTTTTCTTTTCATCCCGTTTCCGAGAAGTTTCTGCAACAAATGATTGCGTTATACGTTTCGAGCCACTACAAAAACTCTCCGAACGACCTTCAATTGATGAGTGACGCACCCGCTCATCAACTCTTTGTTCTCGTTCCACCTGTCGAAGATGACAGCACTCGACTACCAGAGCCACTTTGTGTGATTCAGGTTGCTCTGGAAGGCCAGATCAGCAAGCAAAGTGTGCTGAGCGGCCTGAGCCGCGGCCAAAGAGCCAGTGGAGACATGATCCCATGGACTGTCAGCCAGCAATTCCAAGACGAAGAATTCGCAGGTCTTTCTGGAGCACGAATTGTCCGCATCGCTACGAATCCTGAATACACTAATATGGGGTACGGTAGCCGTGCCATCAGTCTCCTTACCGATTTCTACGAAGGCAAATTCGCCAATCTATCCGAATCAGAACCCACACAAGCGGACTCACTCGCCCGAGTCACAGACGCCGAACTGGAAGCTAATAACCTTCTTTCCGATAACATCAAAGTCCGTGACATAAACACCATGCCTCCTCTTTTCTCCCGCCTCTCAGAGCGCCGCCCACAGGTTCTAGATTACCTAGGTGTATCCTTCGGCCTCACGCCTCCTCTCCACAAGTTCTGGAAACGCGCCTCCTTCGCTCCCGTCTATCTCCGCCAAACGCCCAATGAGCTCACAGGGGAGCATTCTTGCATCATGATACGCACCCTATCCTCGGATAGCGGCAACACAGACAGTTCATGGCTCGGCGCCTTTGCACGAGACTTTCATAAGCGTTTCTTGAAGCTCGTGTCCTTTGAGCAATTCGCTGCCTTCCCTTCCGTCCTCGCTCTCTCCATCCTCGAATCGGCAAACGCAGGAGCGAAATTAGACACCGCTACCAACCCAACACCCCTCACCAAGAATGAACTCGATGCCGAATTCATATCCCACGATCTCAAACGACTAGAAACCTACGCAAACAACATGCTCGACTACCACGTCATCCTCGACATGGTTCCCAAAATCGCAGAATGGTATTTCAGCGGCCGCCTCAAACCAGCCGTCTCAATGACAGGCGTCCAGTCGAGCATCCTCTTATCCATCGGACTCCAGAAAAAATCCATAGACCACGTGGAGAGGGAGCTAGGCCTACCAAACAGCCAGCTCCTCGCAATGTTCGTCAAGATCGTCAGGAAAGTATCCGCACATTTCAGACGCCTGCTCGAAGGCGCCGTCGTAGAGACCTTAGCCCAACCCACCCTTCCAGCCGCCGAAGAAGAAGGCGATGAAGAAGAAACAAAGCGCTACGCACCCCTCACAACCACGCTCGACGACGAGCTTCGCGAAGGCGGCAACGCCGTGAATGCCGAACTGAAAGAAAAGCAACGCGCACTCATTGACGCCTTGCCGCTCGACAAATACGAGATCGAGACTGGAGGCGTTGGCTGGGAGGAAGCTGAGAAGCAGGTCAAGAAAGCTCATGCGAAGGGTGAGGGGAAGGATGTGACGGTGAGTGTGAAGGCGGAGAAGAAGGATAGGAAGCGGAAGGGGGAGAGTGCGGAGGAGATTTATAAGGAGGAGATTGGGGATAGGGATGCTAAGAGGTTGAGAAAGGGGATGGCGAAGGCGAAGTAGAGGGTGCATGGTGTGGAATCAATATGCTTGCAGATGAATTACCGCTCTATGAATTTTGGATGTGCCGCGAATACATTCATTTTGTGTAACTTGAACCCCGCCTTACTGCCCTCAGAGCGCGAACAAAATAAGTACCAAGATAGTTCTTCTTTATTATCTCTACTCAAAAGGCCTGAAGACGATATCCTTGGTATCTACAAATACCCTTACCACAATGATATGATGACCTTACGATCGACTATCACATCACAATAATCACCCGTCTCAAACCCTTTTGGTGATGATTGTTGAAACAGAACACTGACCAGCGACCAATGTTTGGGTTCAACCAGCTTATGACCAGATTCCGGAGGTCGACCTCGGTCACCTGAGCTTATGCTCTTCTTGCGTTCCGGGCCTTTTTTCGTCGGTGGTGTTTCCCTTGCTCTTCGGCCTTGCCATTGCCATCCATCCCAAAATACCGACATCTTCAGCTACGTATTAGGCGATGTTGAAATGGAGACGCTGGCCTCGCTTGAGATAGTTCAACACAGCATCTCCTCGGCTGAAGACTGATATCACAGAGCCAGGCAAGATATGCTCCGAGTTAGAGCTACCGCTCCTCTCTTCCAGCAAGTGACTTTCTTCACAGAGAGGGGAAGGAAAACCACTTCTGATCCTGAAGAGTATCCAAGAGCAAATCGCGCCTCGAATTGAATATATTACCATTCGGAAATGTGTTAGTTTCATCAGGCCAGTGATTTCTCAGGAAAGCGAGTTGCAACAAGTGGACACCAATTGAACAATAGCGGACAGAAGCGTGGTTGAATTAGCGGCGCACCAGAGTGTGTTATCTTGTCAGCTGACGGAGTGGTAATCTATGCCGTGGAGCTGGCCAGAAACCGAAGTAGGCAGTGCTCGAGAGTACACCATATCCAAAGATTCATGGAATTAAAAATGATCTGTAGAAATGCGAACCAATTCGAGGCGAATGTGTAAACATAATTGGGGAAACAGTCGTAATGGTGTTAGAAGAGAGACCCTTCAACAGCAAATCTAGGGCAGCTCGGTGGGTGGTCATTGAGAAGGGACGTGTGTCTGATTGACACTTGCTTGGCAGGTAGCACAGATAAGAATCAAGTATGATCAACATGGTCTTTGTCCCCCAACCCATTTTTTTTTTTATCATCGAGCCGTTCCTATAGTTTCTCCTGTAGTCCCACTTCCCTCCAGCTCTGTAACAAACTTCGCCTGCGCGATCGGATTACCAGACATCCCATGATCCAACATCCTTCCGTCTGTCTCGACGGGCACGGCGTGGGTATCGGAGGCTGTCATCTCGCTCGCTTGGTACCCGGGCTGTTTCTGCATCGAATCGTCAAATTTGCCCAGTTGAGTCAGTCTCCATTTCTTTCGGTTCCGCAGCCAAAACAGCAGGCCAGATACTAGTGCGACCACCCCAGCCGCGGCCCCAATGCCGATACCTGCTTTTGCAGCAGGGCTGAGCCCGCTTGCTGCTTTCCTTCTTCTTGGTGGTGGTGGAGATGTAGAGGCCGTCGGACTGGTCGTCTGAGAGGTTGCTGAGCCTGTAATGCTCGAACTCGTAGCAGAGGATGTCGGGTTTGTCGGGCTCCAGGTCACCGTGCTACTACTAGATTCGATTTGGATGTTGAAGTTGCCACTGTTCAGGTTGTTTTTTGCCACGTTCTTTTGAGCGCCGATGTTGAAGTGGCACCCTTGAGGCGCTGTTTCACTGAAATTAAGGTGAAGGAGGCGATTCCCGATGGGAGGCACGGATTGGTTGTATTCTATACGGCCGTCAGACCGTCGTCGAGCGGAGAAATGGATGGGACCTAGCAACTTACTTTGACCGTATGCACCACCAGCATTGGCGGTGCACCACAGTATGAGATTCGGCGAGTCGTAGGTCGTGCTCCAAGAGGCGTTCAGGATATCGATGTAGTTGTAGGTAGGGCTTGTCTTTGGGTCGGGGTACAGCCACATGTTCTGGGCATAGGTTTTATATGGGAAAAAGGAGAAGACCGCAAGAAGGAGTTTTGAGGATATCAGAGCCATTGGGAATGCGAAAGGAGAGGAGAATTCTGATTGGCTATTTCAACGCCTTGAATTACTGGGATGATGACCTCAGAAAACCGACGTCAGAATATGGTCAACTTTGATCACAATGAGAGTGGGCGAGCTCATCAACATAACAGAAGGGAAACAGCGCGCGAACAGAGAAATAGAGACATTACTATATCTTTGAGGCCTTACCACCTTGCAAATTTGGATATACAAATAGGATCATTCTGTAGAGGCGGAGCATGTTGGATGAAGAAAGCTGAAGATCTGAAACAAGCAAGGCTGGTGCGGGGGGCAGTGCATAGAAGTCAGATTGTGCTGTGAATAGGCATCACCAACAAAACGTCAATCTCTTATGTGAGAAAATCGTAGATATATTCGATCCTTAGGAGCCACCGAAGGATCAGCAGCCTAAAAGTAGAAGAAGTTTAAAGTAAAGTAAGAGATGGTTCTCCGTGAGGGGGACTAAAACAAAGTACTCTTACATACGCGCGCGCTAGAAACAGCCGCCAATCACATAATACTTAGTATCGCTCCTGTACCATCACTGCCCAACTGCCCTCAGATTAGAGAATGTTGAGTACTTAATACAAAACTAAAGCAGTCCCATACTATTCTGGCTGATCGAGACTGCAAGTTCGTGTCAAGGTGTCTCAGCTTTCGGTGCCGGTCTCTAGGAAATGGAAACCATCACACATCATCGATCCTTTCTGTCCTTTCTCTGTCCTTTCGTTCCCCTTCTCGAATTCCCTGATTTGTTTTAATCGTCCGAGGTCTGACATACTTTTACACACGCTTGCATTCATCGTATGAAGCACAAGATGCCTTCTCCTCAAGCTTCAACCATCCCCAGTGTGAATCCCATCCTCTATCATTGGACCCTCCACCCCACTATACTTCAACTTTGTATCGACTCCGGTTCCATGACCAGCCTTTGGCCCCGTCGAAGGCCCAAGTGCGTTCGCCAAATTCTCGCTGCTACACATATATCATGACCAAACAGCATGCCTTGGAACATACGTGGTGACATCAAAGTCGTACAGACCAGCGTCGTGCCTTCGGTCACGAAACAAAATGGGCGCACAAATCCCCATCCCACCGCCAGTTTTACTTAACTGCGCGAATCACATTCCTCAGCCCCGTAAAAAACCAGTCCCGTTTCTTTCACACTGCCAAAAGAGCCTGGTTTCAACTGCGCTTCGAGAATCCAGAAGTGGGACAGCGACACAGCGGCCAATTCAACGCCGATGGCAGCGCGATCATACAGTGCGAGATACCGCAACACGCAATCATTGCTGAAGACTGGGTCAAGCGGGCGTTCTTTATAGGTAACGACTCTCTGCAACGAGGAGACATGGCGCCCATAGAGGTGGCTATGCATGAGCAGAAAATCACTCTTGATCCAGTCAGCGTGCTGTGGCACGCTACTTACTCTCGGCCTACGGATCCTGAAGATTTGATGCGCAGATCAGAGGAGGAGGTCCTGCCGCAGTTGATAGGTGCCAAGTTCTGTCTGAGGGTGGATCATGGGCTTGCTGATGGTATAGGGGCGTATCTTCTGGCAGGGAAGTATCTGAAATTGTTGGCCGAAATGCTGGGAGGGAGAGCCGACAAGAGGATTGAATGGGCAAAAGCGGCGTGCAATATCCCAAAAGCATGGGTGGGATTGCTGAACGAGAAGCAGAAGACTTATGGAAAGGAATTCGAAGAGAGTGTAGACGGGAATACTAACCTAGTGATGGAGTCTATGAGAAGTAGATGGGGTGTAAAAGTTCAGTCTAGAGCTGGGTATGAGCCTGCCTCGATCCATCATGTCCTCTCGCCGGAACAGAGTAAAGCAATACTGCGCTCCGTAAAGGAAAAGCTTGGGCCAGCTTACTCGATTACCTACCTCGGCCATGCAGCAACGGTGATGACGATGCTGAAATTCAAGCCTTCCCACGATAGACCCTACCAGAAACACGTCGTCTCGCCCCTGTGAACGGACGAAGATATCTCGACTCCCAGCAACCCAAGTCATGAGACCACATTCCAATGTGCCGAGCCATCGGTGCGGTTGAGTTTCCTGATGTAGAGAGATACATTCTGTCCGAGGAGCCCAACAAAGATGAAGTCCAGCAAAAGCTGAAGATAGCGTGCGAGGAGGCGAGGCGATCATATCAGCGCATACGAGAGCAAGACTCTCTGCTTACAGAGTCGTTCGCTGTGGCGATGGCGATGGCTACCGCCAAGTAAGTCCCATGATGCTAGGATAGTTGACTCGATGCTAACTAGGTTGACAAGGAATGAAGTCAAAGATGAAGGAACGGCTGACGTGGTAAATCTTCGCTCCACCGCCGAATGACGTTGGCTAACAAGCGACCCAGCATAGTTCTTCCTTAGCGATGGTATAACAGAGCGATACACGCCCCGCTACTACGCCGACTTCACAGGCTCCACGGAGATATTTACCCTAGAAGATATCCGCTTCACTGCAGTACCGGACGGTCCACCATTGTGCATGCTTCTCCCCGGTGTCTTCATGAGTGTCAGCTAACCCTCTACGAAGATCATTAGGATGAGTACATTCAGGGACACGATAAGGCTTTCTGCCGAGTGGAATGCTGTTTGCTTTCTCGAAGAAGTGATAAGAATTTTCTTGAATAACATCATGGAATTGATGCTGAGCTTGACTGACGACGAGGAGCTTTTCCATGTTGCCGAAACGTAAGCAATTGTCAGCTGCATCGAAAAGGTTGCATTTATACTAAATGAGGCCATCGGTAGCACATGAGGACTACTGCAGCATCTTTCCCATATTCTGGCGGACCGTAAGGTACATCGTGTCTCGAAGCTGGTTCTCGCTCGACATATACCTCGGAAGATGGTTGAAGCCAACCTCTCCTTCGCATGAATGACTAACCTCAGCGATTCGAGCTCCGAAGAACATTCCGTCGGCTGCTTGAATATTGAGGAACCCAGCAAAGAAATGCTGGCTGCAGTCAGGTATCCATTGATAACATCCAAGTCAAAGCAATGACAACCCGTCACTCGATTCTGAATCGATCATCAACTTACCACTCTAACATCATATAATCTCGTAAATACAACACACATAAAATGCAACATCATAATCCCAGCCCCCTCATACCCTACATCAGGGATGCAGCCAGTAACACGAGAAAATACTCAGACGTGCATTTCATAAGAAAAACTCCACGCCCAAGAAACGACTCCAACACAAAAACCCCAACCACAAAACCCCCTTACCACCCAAAAAATCCCCTCTTGCCAACTAGCCCTCACCGAAAACCCCCTTCTCCAAAACACCATAAAGACAATCAAAACCTCATCACAGAGAAGCCGACCCACAACCCTCTACCCCAGAACCCCTGACCCCATCTAGATATCACGCAGAAAACCCCTAAATCCGAACGAAAAACACAGCAGCAGACCCAACCACAAACCTCTCCTTCAAAGCCGAGCGTGTGAATACTTTTCGGATACACATCCACCCCAGACAGTCACCCTCCGGTCAGGACCAGTGGCTAGAGCACTCGATCGTTAGACTAGTTTGCCGGACGACGGGCTAAGCAACAGATTTGCTCCAGATGTTTCGAAGTAAGCGAGGCGAATACGTTTGGGATGTATCCTCCGAGACGCGTTTACGCACATCACAGCAGCTAAAGTTGTGAGCGAGACGGAAACCGCAAAGCTTCTCGTCTACGCTAGGAATGAAAGGGGTGGAACACTGCCGATAGACAATGACAAATTAGACTGACAAGACCATCGAAGAGATACAACAACCTACATCGAGAGCTGGGTGCATGACCACGGAAGGTTGAAATGGGTACTATTTGTGGTATATATACAGGGGCTCAATTGGATCCTACCAGATAATCTCCAAGAAATCGCTCCTTCGCTTCAATATGATACAAGAGTCGACTTAGTACAGCTTATGTGGTGTCCAGAATCCAGACGGTGCCATTTCTTCCACAATCGGCATGGAAGACAAGATTGCCGGCCTACGGGTTACAGTAGTAGGCTCGGTCCGGTAATGTGGCTGCTGGAAAATATCGTAACCTTGATACCGGTCTTCGTAGCTATGAGCAAGTCTTTCAGCGGAAAATGCAGTATCGTGCTCTGCAGATATATTTCTTTCAGCGTCGCCCCAGGCGCCATCGGCTAGATAAGCTTCCTCTTCAATCCTGGAATGAGCGGGAGGCAACATGCCATGCCTCTCGTAGAACGCAGAGCCGGTGTGATCGACAAGGTAACTTGCAGGGTGTTGACGAGGGGGTGATAGAGAATCATCAGGCATCCCGTAGTCGCCATCGTTCACACCGTTGTGATCTGCCGAGTACTGGTAATGGTTGATCGCAGTTGGGAGCCCTATCTGCTGTCTTTGGTAGATATCACCGTATCCGTTCCACGCGCTTCTCAAGTCAATTCCCCTACCGTGGGGGCTTAGCGGTAACTCTGGTGTGTAATCTCTGCATTTTCGTCGGCTTGAGGAACGGCTACTGGGTCCAGATGTGGAATGCATTGACCTTTGAGTCTTCGATAGCTCCATGTCATGACCAGGTCGTGAATATGGCACGTCGTATCTAATGTGAGGTCCGTCTGCTCTAATGGAATGTTCGTGTTCCCAGCCTGACCCCGCAAGAGGAAGAGCACCTTGGCCAGATGATGACGTACGTGGATGAGGGTGGGTTTGATCTGCAGGCGTATTCTCGAGGTCTTTAGTATGCTTGAGTACGGACTCCGTTGTCCCAGGTGTTATCTCTTTGACTTTACGGACTGCCGGTCTTGCGTCGCGGAGCAAAGCTTCAAGAGCAGTATCAAGCGGATTAATCCCGCTCTCAACTCTCATATCAGAGTGTCGTGGATTTGCCTTAACCTTTGCATTAGGCTCATCCCTGTTAGCCAGTATACCATCCGCAGGTGGAGATGCTGAATTGAAGGGATGTAGATGTGGGGATCTGGGAGCCTGTATCCTTTGCGAGGTGTCTTCTACTGAGCGCTGACTCTCTTGCTCTGAATGCTGTCCGGTCTTATCGCTGTCATGAGCTTGGTTCCTCTCCTCGATGCCGCCACTATTTCTAGCTTTTGGTTGCGGTGAGCGACCTTGAAGATTGCCGGATCTGCTGCGAGCATTTCGCTCTGGTGTGACGCTGATTCTAGTGCAATGCTTCTCAAACAGATCCTTCTCAACATGGGACGAAGAAAGCGCCAGACCCGACGAATCGGCCTCACGAGATACGGGATTCAAGCACCTTGATGACGCCATAGGCATGACTTTATCCTTCAGCAGCCGAGAGGATCCCTGTGAGGGAGCTCCGCTCTGGGACCAGGTGAGATAGCTTGTCGACAGAGTCGGTGATCGAGTGAGCCTTCTTTCAAGATCTCTCAAAGCTGGACTACCTAGTCTCTTCGCGGGGGATGCAGAGGCGGCGCCGCAGCTTCCAAAGCCGAGGAATGGCGTGCCTGGCAAGTCGACAAAATCCGGAGGAGAGTCGCGAGTCCGGGATCTCCTGTGGGATTCTCGCTGATTCGGCTCACATCGGCGGTCTGTTCGATCTTGCTCCGGAGCCTTTTTCGATGTGAAGTATCTCGATATCTCAGCCTCAGTATCTGCTGCCTGAGTGGACTTCCGCCGTTTGGTCATCTCCGCTGGCCGAATTACTGAGTGTGCGGCTATTTCCGCGGGCTTTGGTCGACGAGAGTTGAGAAAGGACATTTCAGAGAAGGCAAGGTCAGGCACTGAAGACAGCAGGGGTCAGTGAGCTTCATAGATGTAAGAGGCAGATGCTCCTCACAGCCTCTTCTTCTAATTGGCGAAGATGCTCTGCCTCTGCCAAAAAGCCCCAATGATTTCGCTGGTTGCAGCTGATTTACTGTCAGCATATTGCAGAAGTACGCCCTACCGCATCACCAGATCTCACCGTCAGCCGGTCATGGGATACATTCTGCGCAGAGAAGTCATGCATGATGGCTTCCCCCAACTTAGCCTTTCGCTTGAGCTTCTTGTGCTTCTTATCTTTGCCCTCTCTCTCATTCAACTTGGACTTCTTCTTCCTTCTATCGCCATTGCCTTCTTTAAGCTCGTAGCGGTCGTCCCGTGTCTTGTGCCTTGGCCGCCTTACGTAGGATTCTGCGGGCTTCTCCGGAACTGGGGGTGTAGCCACAGAGCTTTCTGAGAGGTGGTCCGCACGACTTCTAGGAGGTATCCGCCGGCTCCCCCCATTTATTGCTTCCTTACTGGGGAAACCAGCATCCCTCTCAAGGTCAATTTGTTCCTCGTTTTCAGCAGGTTCTAAATACGACCCCGTGGAGGACCTGCGGCGTCTTCGCTTCCGTGGCCGACTCAAGGCGTCCAGGTTCACATCATCGTCCTCGCTCCGATCTCTGAAGGTGCGGAATGGCGCATGTAGTCCTAGTTTCTCAGCAAGGCCGGGTTCGTCTGGTCTCTGCAACGTATGCCTTTTAGTATGTCCGTGGTTTCGTGCCTCGTTCGACTTGGATATATTGTCCCTAGCGGGTTCATGCTCCGAGTCTTCCACTACGTCCCTACAACTTCCTGTGTTCCGATCTCCGCGGTGATCAACATCCTGAGTCCTAGGTGTTGCTACGTGCTGCAGCTCAATATCTTTCGTCCTTGGATTCTGCCTTCTTGAACGATGCCTCTCTTTACTACCGTGCTGGTGTTGCTCTGGTTGCGCTTCTGCTTGTATATGCCTTGGCTTTGGTGACTTTGTCTCCGTAACGTGAAGCCAGTTCCGAATGGCAGCTCTTGGCGACTCGCGCTCGTCACTGGGCATGCTTGTAATGTTTGACGATACTTCTCGAGCGCAGTGAGTAGCACGCCACTCTTTGCCTGTAAAATGCCATGTGCAAAAGTCCGTGCAGGAAGGGAATGGGGGTACTCTCGGTCTGACACTGTTGGGGCTTCCCCATTTTACTGGTCACAAGTTGAAAAGAGGAATCAAACATGTAGAAATCTTGGGAAATGGCAGGTGCAAAGGAGACGGATCCAAGCTGACGAATCGTCATAATGCTTATAGAATTTAGATTTGGAATTGTACGACACTCATATCCAGGTTATGGATGTTCTGTGGGGTACGGAGTAGAAGACCAAATCGTTTTCGCTTCTTCCCAGCCTTTGCTCTCCGGATCATCGGCCAGGGCGCAGGCAGCACATGCTGATCACGTTTGCCCTCTACGCAGTTTCCAACGTGCCCTACTACTATGTGTGGTGTGTTGGGGCTCGGGCCTAACAGTTGTGACCGTTGCGAGCACAACTTCAGCGCCATCTCATGAAGCAGGAAAGCAAGGAAGGTACCTAGGGTACCTTTGTACCTCTTCTACGGAACAGAGACCGCCTTTTAGCGGGATGGGAGGCTGGGCGATGAAGGGTTCAGCTGAACGTCATCGATTGGACCCTCTCAAGACCGAAGCTTAAATGAGCAATTGGGAAACGGCAGGCGGCATGATTGGTGTGGTATGGATCCTGATCTCTGAGATAATTCATACAACCAATGAGGCGGCCCACATGAGCAGAGATGTATCTGCATCGCCGATGGCGATTACACTCGCATTGACCACTTGCTGCAGCTACGTATGCATTCATGGCGCTCACGAAATGCCAATTATGCGCATTGGTTGGGCGATTTCAAATCATCGTAGCTGCTGCTCGGTGGGCGCGCTGGACGTAAAGCGATGGTGATAGTCACCAGCGGCTTGATAGAAAAACGGGGAAGTGAATAGTGCCCTTAGCCTGGAACTAGTCTCTTATCCAACCTCTTAGCGTGCTGTGCTAGTGGGGCTCCAGAATCATTTTTACATCCCACCATCTCTCGCCTTCTCTCTTCTTACATTCTCCCACCTTCACAACTCTCCATCAATATCTGATCCCATCTCGCTGATCAGCTCATCATCTCATTCCTGGTCGCCGGAAATCCTGCGACAACCAATCTCAATCCCAAATCGACGGCAACAACACCTTTGAAGGATTCCGCCATGTTCGTCCGCTGCTCTTACACTGACTCTGCATGCCCAAACACAACTCTCTTTGCTCTTGCTCCTGCTCGCCGGTCATGTACCACCTCGATGTTTCCGTGTTGAAAAGTCTTCCTGTGTCTTGCGTTCCATCAGAGGAGGTACGATTTGCGTGAAAGGCCTGAGATTGAGAATGTGTTAGCCGATCACCTGCTCGAAATCTCGTACCACCATGTCGAAGCTCTTTATTGGGTAAGTCTTTTCAGGGCCCTGGTGTTCCATAATGGTCACCATCTGAGGCATCTTTAGTGGCCTTGCTTGGCATACAGACGACGGTGCGCTTCGTCAAAAGTTTGAAGAATTCGGCCAGGTCGAAGAAGCTGTGAGACACATCCGTCTCGCTACTCAAATCTACCCGCAATCTGACTATTCGCCTCACAGATCGTCGTGAAGGATCGTGATACCGGTCGTAGCCGTGGCTTCGGCTTCGTTCGCTATAGCCAAGACCAGGATGCCGATGCTGCAATTCAGCAGATGAACAACATTGAGTTAGTATCAGTCTAGAACTAGAAGTCATGCGTGAGCACAAAGCTAAGCTCTCCCAGATTTGATGGTCGTACCATCCGTGTTGACAAAGCTTCGGAGCGTGGCTCTGGCGGCGGTGGAGGAGGCGGGGGTGGCTACGGCGGCGGCCGTGGTGGCTACAATGCTGGTGGAGGAGGAGGGAACTATGGCGGAGGAGGTGGTGGATACAGTACGTGAACGATTCCTGTCCGTACATCCTCATGCTGATTTGCCTAGACGGCGGTGGAGGAGGCTATGGAGGGCGCGAAGGTGGAGGTTATAGCGGCGGGGGAGGCCGTGGTGGTATGTAGAGATCGTCTCACTTACCTATATGCGCTGACATGCTATGTAGGCTATAGTGGTGGTGGTGGTAGTCAGCACTACTCTGGAGGAGGCCAGTCCTACGGTGGCGGTGGGGGAGGCCGCTCCGGTGGCTATGACCAGCAGCAGGGTGGAGGAGGTGGAGGCGGCTGGTAAACTCGCCCTGAACCTCACACGACCTTTATTTGCGCACGACAATGTCAATGAACGGACCGACAGAATGATCAAGCAGACTAGAACGACCGACAGCAGCAGAGAGGATACGATTGTGCGAAAATATTTGGCAGCCTCGTTCATCTAATGTTGGACCAACCATGGACCAGCCACTGGACCAGCATCTATCGAAGACGAGCTACCCTGGATACTTTCTCTTTTCAGACCTTGAGGTTGTCTGTTAATCGCAGCAATCTATCGCGCAGGCGCAAAGGGCGTGGAGGCAGAAAGACTTTTCTTTGCTTCTTTTTTTTAATCCATCATCACCATAACAACTTGAACGACTTTCCTCAGCACACGAAACCTCCGAAATCAAAAGTACCACCTCCAGCACGATTTCCTCGACTTCAATTCTCAGAATGGCTCGAAACTTACGATCAGTCACGATTGAAAGACAAAGGGGCTAGCCCTACGTCTACATGATAGTATCCACAGATAGCATGCTCCTGCAAAGGCTTTCCACGAAACAGAATTGCCTTTGACACGTGTTTGCGTCACGATGAAGACCACTGATGGTGTCTCCATCACGATCAAATGAACTTCTCCGTCTCCTCACCATCCCCACTCCTCACTCTCTCCACCTCGTTCTCCACCGCATTCCCTTTCAGCACGTCTCCTCCCCCCTCACCTCCCCCCATCAACCCCCTCACCCTCCTCGCCAAATCCCTCACATGCCCATCCCCACTCTCAGGCGCCAACCCATCCAGCGCCTCCTCCAGCATAAACAAATATTCGCTATTCCTCCCGCTCGGCCCCGTACTCCTCGCTATCACTTCCGCGACCGCCTGTGGGTCTTGGCGGCCGAGGAATTGCGGGTTGTTGGGGAGGCCGATGTAGAGCATGCAGTTTGGGATTGTGGGTGTGGTTGTGGTAGGGGAAGTGGTAAGGTTAGGGGTAGGGGTGGTGGGGATTGGGATGAAGGGGGTGTAGTGGATGCTGTAGCCGTTTATTTCGCGGATGTCGAGATAGGTTTTTACGGTTTTTATGTGGGGGTGG
>JAABUK010005441.1_pt1 | contig 19835 bp, 33 predicted proteins | sample 5559141 | NCBI WGS metagenome assembly JAABUK01 (sample SAMN10711869, study PRJNA513367) | rock metagenome | isolation source: Antarctica rocks | place: Antarctica: Victoria Land, Pudding Butte nord | collected 2016-01-03 | reverse complement strand
GCTGACCATGGACCACCCTTACCATACGCTGTACCAGCTGTTTGCCCTCAAGAATGGAAACAGGGGCAAGGACGGCAGGGAAGTGAAGGCAGGGGATGTCGTGGGCGGCATGACTGTGACTGTGGACCGTGACAAGGTTTCAGCTGCATATGACCTGCTCAGACTTGTTGCCTCCAATCCTGCTAGGTAAGACAGCCCCATCAGGAATCTGGGCATCAGCAAGTGATGTTGATTATCACTGAGGAATGCCAACAGTGCTACTGAGCACTGCTGAGTGGTCGCTGTGCACAGTTGCGTCATGAAGCACTGTAATCATGCATGAATGGTAATGTTGATATGTATACACAGGAAAAACGTTGTGGAGCAGGTGAACCAGCTGATTGAGGCTTACATTCACTTGGCAGCCTTGCCAGCCTCCTCTGATGTAAGTTGTCTCTGCCCCTGCCTGTCAGCATGTATCACTCTTTTCTCAACACCTTGCTTGGTCTTGCTGTGTCATCTATGCTGGTCTTGCTGTTGATGGATCAGTTGTCTTGCACATCAGATGGGCGGTTGACTGTGGCCAAAGGCCAGTCTGTATAGCCTTAGCAGCTCTGTTATGACTGCACTTGATGTCATCAACACTGATGCATCAGGAGAAGCTGTAGCGCATCTGCACCAGGCATGTGGAAAGTCGCCCAGGATATCTCTTATGCCTTGCCTGTGACATGACTGACATTGAACAAGCCAGGTTGGCCTGCTTTGCAGTTTTGTGTCCACTGCATGTTTCATGGTTCCCAGCTCTGCTGCAATGGACAAGCAGTCTGATCTTGGTGGTCATCATGACCTCTCTTTTGGGTTGACAGGGTGGGCCCATGCCCTTCCCAAGTGGCTTGCGCCGCAAGAACAGGGACCTGAGCCTGGTGCCCGTTGTGAGTGCCCCTGTGGAGGTGGACCCCTCCTGCCGCTACGACAACCTGCCCCACTTCACCCACTTTGGAGACAGCATCAGTTTTGTGGGGGGCGTCAACAAGCCCAAGCTGATCCAGTGCTTTGACAGTGCTGGCCGCTGCCACCGCCAGTTGGTGACCTCCCTGCATCACAACACCATGCCAGATTCCTCAACTGCAGAGTCTCTACTGACGCAATGTGTTACGACTGCACCTTGAGGCCTGCGCTTCAGAGTGTATAAGTGGTCAGCATGGTAGATTTTCATTCGCACCAGTGTTTTTGTTGGGACAGAAGCTGTTGTGACAGAGCAACAACCTACAGCAATGCTACAATGCAGCAGCAGTGCTAGCATGATGGCCAACCCTGTGCCCATCCCAGCCCTCCTTGGTGGCCGCATATGATGTGCTGACTAAACTTTTGAGTTTTTGTAACATCATGCTCATTGCAGGTCAAATCTGGCATGGATGACATGCGACAGGATGCAGTCATGCAGCAGTTTTTTGCGCTGATCAACAATGTGCTGCAAGAGAGCCCAGACACCCAGAAGCGCAAGCTCAGGATTGTCACCTACAAGGTACACATTGCACCTATGCTTCTCTGTCAGTTTTGCATGGAGCAAGCATGTCAATGTACACACTACAATAGATGTATAGATGCACCAGGATGCAAACAGTGGAGCATATGCATGATCTGGTCTGTGTGGCGCTTGTCAAAGTTATGCCAAACACATGGGCACCAGGAACCTGTTGAATCACATTTTGTAAAAGGGTCTCTGACATACTGACGCGGGCGCTGCATTCATAGCATTGACACATGGCTGCTGAGCAATCCTTTCAACCCTCATAGAGGTGACACACCCCTTGGGAGTTGCCCTGAGCCTTTGGGAGTGGCCCTTAGCCTTTGGAATTTGCCCTTAGCCTTTGGGAGTTGTCCTTAGCCTTTGGGAGTTGCCCTTAGCCTTTGGGGGTTGCCCTTAGCCTTTGGGAGTGGCCCTTAGCCATGCTAGATGGCAATGCAGTGTGAACACCTTCTTCATGCAGGTGGTGCCATTCTCACCAGCCTCTGGTCTGCTGGAGTGGGTAGAGGACACCATCCCTGTGCACGAATACCTGACAGGCAAGGACAGGCAGGGTGGCGCCCACAGGCGCTACACCAAGCCTGGAGAGATGACCTTCACCCATTGCATGCAAGCCATGCACAAGGCCAAACCTGGGCAGCTGCGCCAGACCTTTGATGATGTAAGCACATGCATGCCCCAGGTGCAAATGTCACTGTCACATGGTGCACAGCCATAGCTTAGCCATTGCTCATTGCATCTGGGGAGGTCATGTCAGATTCTGTGTGCTTTGTGTGGTGACATGAGAGCATAGCTTGTCTCAGACTCATTCTGTAGGATCTCCTTTGGACACATTTTGACATACCAAGACAATTTTGTGTGCAAGCACAGTGTGCAGTATAGTAGCTAGTGCATGCATGAGACAATTTTGAATTGCATATGGTGGTCCACTGACTGCAAAGTATTTCAATTTTCAGGTGACCGCTCACTTTTCACCAGTGCTGCACCACTTCTTTCTGGAGACTTTCAGACACCCTGCTCACTGGTTTGAGCGCCGTCTCCTGTACACACGCAGTGTGGCTGTCAACTCAATGGCCGGTATGCCTTGTCTTACGGCACATACTTGTGTCTGAAACAAAGTGCCCCTTGGAAATTGTATACGTCGACTTCTGCCTTGGGTCTGTTGTGATTACCGTGTTCCCCTACCAGACATGTCAACTTATCAACTGCACATGTACACCAGGTGTGCCAGATTGGCTTCTGCACACACACTGCACACAGGCATGAGAGCATACCAGGCAAAAGTAATACAACAGGCATCCAATGGCAGAGTGGGCAATGTACCAATACACACATGAGTTGTGTCATGATCACAGCTAAACAAACCGGGATGCTGCTGCCATAGTCAACTTTTTGACAGTAGAGTCACTCCAAATGTAGGGTACATCATTGGGTTGGGAGACCGACACAGCCACAACATACTGCTGGACCGCAAGACTGCCGAGGTGGTGCATATTGACCTGGGCGTGGCCTTTGAGCAGGGCCGCTTCCTGAACACCCCTGAGCTAGTGCCCTTCCGCCTCACCAGCAACATTGTTGATGGTATGGGAGCCACAGGTCAGCCCCACAACCAGCTGCTCATCTTGAACATTGCGCAAATCAGTCGCCGGCTGGCCATCTGCATGCTTGTCAGCGCATGTTTTCAAGATTGCCGACAAGAACTACCTCTGTTTAAAAACTTCAAGTATTCTTGTTGGATGCACTTCGTGTTTATTATTTGAGCTATTTCCTGCTTGTGCTGTGATTACTACAGCGCAAAGTACAAGTGCAGATGCATGAGGTGTAAGGGTCAACGGTTGGTGTGCGTTGTAGGTGTGGAGGGCGTGATGCGCAGCTGTTGTGAGAAGACCATGGGTGTGCTGCGCCAAAACAAGGAGTCTTTGATTACAATCATTGAGGTACTCAACGTAAAAAATCCATTCTGGTACAGTGTACCAGCATGGCGCATGCTAGACAGCACACAGAAATTCTGCTGTAGCCCTGCTTTGCTGTCAATCCCTGCCTGTCAGGGATGTTGGCCAGTCACGCTCAACAATTCAGACGGTGATAAACACAAGATCTTCTTTTCTGGGGCTGCAGCAATGCCTGATCTTGTGTCTGCCCATCCTGAAGGTGTTCATTCATGACCCTCTCTACAAATGGGCTTTGACGCCTCTGGGGGCTCAACAGCGCCAGAAAGACTTCCTGATCGGGGGTGACGACAGCAACCCCGGGGAAGGCGCTGGGGGACCCCAACCCACCCCAGCTGGGATGGCACCTAATGCAGTTGGCAGCACTGACACAACCATAGCAAATGCAGATGCTGAGAGAGCTTTGCTGCACCTCAAGCAGAAACTGGCTGGTTTGGAAGGAGGTGAGCCTCTTGTGCATCTCACATTCTGCGCATAATGCCTGTTGCGTGAAAGAAGGTAGCATGGGATGGTATCCTTACAAGATTGGATGCAGTAACATGACATGGTAGGCTATAGGCTGGCATTGTTTTTACTGGCATTGCAGTCTCATGCCAGACTGTTGCAATGTTGCTGTGCAGGTCAAGGACAGTCACGCGGAGTGAAAGGGCAAGTTCAGCAGCTACTACAAGATGCCCAGAGCGCAGACAAACTCTGCAAAATGTATGTTGGATGGTCTGCATGGCTCTGAATGAACAAAACGAGCCAAACCTGTGACTCATGTCACCACCACAACCATTTTTTGCATTATAGTAGGGAGCATAGCTTGTGGGAAGTCAAAACCAACTAAGGCTTAAATCAAGCTTGACAGCAACTTGTTCTACCCTAGCACCAATAGGTTCAGCCTTGCACCAGGCTCTGCGCAAGACTTCTGCATTGGTTCTTAAAGTCATGCAGACATCACTTGTGTGAGTACGAAGTGTTCAGCAAGCTGCTGACATATGTACGAAAGTTATGACAGCCGACAATTCCCTCTGGCGTCAGTTGCACCCAGGGGATCAGCATGTGAGTGTGTTCCTGCATTCGGCAGTAGAAGTTTGCTGCACCACTTCTGCCATGTTCACAAGACTTGGCTTGCCATCCTATAGATTTGGCCCATCAGCAGCCTGAGCTACAAAGCATGATCTGAGCTGCGTACTTTATGCGCCTTGGCAGCCTGGATCACACTTGAGCACTCTGTCAGCCTGCCTGTCAGATCCAGCATCTGCTGCTGTGCAGCAGCTAAGGAGCTGAGCAGCCTGGCTGTGTTCTCAAGAGCTTGTTGCCGCCTACAGATTGCAGAGCAGACACAGCTGAGGAAGGCGTCAGCTATCATTATTCACTAATATTCATGCAGGGAGTGGTGCCTTTTGGCTGCACCAGTGTGCGTGAATGTCATGCAGCCAGCAGATTGCACACCTGTGACATTCTCCCAACACCTCTGACACCATTTTGTCCACATCATGGATGCTGCTGTTGACAAAGTCCTGCATTACGCAGGCATCTTAGCTTGCACTGGTACAGGCAGTACGCAGTCTGGGCCGATGAGACCATTGTAGAAGTTGAAACAAATGCACTGCTGAAGTTCTACCTGTTGTCGCGCTATAGTGCCTGCTTGGGCTTTGCACCAAGTCTGCAGAATGCAAAGCAGCCGATACAAAATCGGTAGCAGCATAACAAAAGGTGCAACTGTGATAAAGCACCAGCCTACCCTGTATGTGCTGAGTACATGTAAGGTCAAGTCAGGGTCCAACTGCAGCTGATCTGCAAGCGTGCACAGATGACGTTACTCAGCACAGGAACACGGGAAGCAGTGTGTCTCCAGGAGAACAAGACAGAACCAACCTTTGGAAAAGGAAGCCAAGTCTTGCCACACCTGATCCTCCGCGTTCTTATTGTGTATGGATTGCTGCACCTGGGGAAGCTGCTCGAGCCTTTGCAATAAGGCTTCCTCAGGATTTGAGCATCTCTCTGTTGCCTCTGGTCCTTGAGTAACGACTGTGACTATCCCTTCGGGATCCGGGACCTCTTGCTCTTTGGCTGCCTGGCAAGTGCTTAAACGCTGATAATCGATGTAAGAGAGACAGGTTGTTGGTCAAGAAGGAAATGTACCGGTGAACTGTTGACGGTGCCCATGCGACTGAGAGGCTGAAAAGCCTTAATGCAGCAACTAGGCGTCTTTTGCTCTGAAACACAATCCTGTTGCCATCCTATCCAATACTTCAAGAACTGGTACCATGCAGTCGCGTAGCACTGCTAGGCGATTGCATGGAAGCGACAAGTGAAGCTGAAGCAACTGAACAGCTGATGACTAAGACCATCCCTGGAAATACTTTTAGGGTTACAAGAATTGGCCATAGAATTCGCCTGGCTACCACCCCCCCCTTGCGCACATCGTGAGTGATCGGGGAAAGATCTGGCGCAGCCTTCTGCTGCCAAACTCAGCAATCGAATGTGTTGACTGCTGCAGTTTGTGCCGCTTGCTAGTCAGGTTTTGTCATGTGTTTGACTCACCGTCAGATCGAGGAATACGCTGCACTGCGACCAGCGCTTGTATGACGCTAGTCAATTCTCAAGCGTGATTTTCAAACGGTTGTGACTCATGCGTCATCCCGCACATCGGGACGTCAGATGATGAATGATAGGCCAAAACGCTCGACACAGCAAGGTCACTCCTACCCGGATAGGTCTAGACAGTCGCTGACATTCGCGAACGCAGGGACACCAGAGCGCAGCTCCCGGCTACGCGCAGCTGTCAGTCGGCGTGCCTGCTTCTTCTCCCTGTTGATCTTGCTAGGCCTTGCCGGCTTCGTAGTTTTTCACAGAGGCACCCCGTTTCATTCGCAAGCAAGCTTCAGCAGTGACAGGCTTCGCCAATTCGGGCTTTCAGCGTCAAACGAACTGCACAAATGCACTCCAACCTCAATTTCAGCAGTATGCAAGTGGGCAAGGCAGCATAGCAGGGTCAACAGGAAACGGCCAACAGACTGGGAACCCAAGGAAGGGTGGCCAGAGGAACTAGAGGTCACACAGTCATTACACCATGCCTCAGATCGAGCATTGACAGCTCTGGAAAATGCAACTGGTTCCAGTCAACCCAGCAGGGAGTCTCTGCAAAATGTCCTTCATTCTCTCTGGCCAATGCGAAGCAAGCCAGACCTTCCTATTCTGGAACAAAGCAACTTGCCACAGTGCGCTGCTTTGTACAGGCAGCCATGCATTGCTCTTGTGGGTAAGCATTGCTGTACCACACCTTTTTGTCACAACCACTGCTGCCAAAGGTCTCAACCGTCAGACTTTTCCTTTCTCTGATGCAGGCAATGCCAATGTCTCTCATGCTCTGCAAGCGGAGATGCAAGGATGCACGGTTGTAAGACAGCTGGACGTGGTGACATCAGCACTATGTGCGTCTAGTGCTGATATCTGGATACTTGATCAGGCGTCATCATCATCCACGCTGATGGCATTGGCAAGCAGCAATGAGCACTGCAGTAGACAGCAGGTGAACCATATTGCAGAACCCTCAATATGGCACACAGGTTATGGTGCACAACTTGCAAAAGCTGTACATCTTTGTCCAACATGCAAGGCCAGCATGCCATATCACCCTTCCACTTATGTTGATAGCCCCCTGTTCCTCTGGAAACATCACAATGCAGAAGGCCTTATTATATTGCATGGTACAATTGCAAGGGTGTTTGTAGAAGAGTACTTGACCAACATGATTTGGAGGCCCTGAATGCAAGCCCTTGTTGACGATAAGTTTTGACACGCATATGTTCACACGCAGATTTTAGTCAATACCAAGGCTCTGTGGTTTGTGGGAGGGGAGCAAGACACAATAGCACAGCTGCAGAATCAGGACCCACCCTTGGCTGGCATTCCAGCTGTTCACTTCCCAGCTGCACTTTGGAAGCAGCGTTACCAAACAAGGCTGCCATCATTGTCATCAGCTGCTGACTTGCAGCCATCCCTTACCTGGATAGGCAAGTGCTGCTGTTCCCACTGTGTTTGCTTTAGCAAAGACCATACAAAGTCTCAATGCTTTTGGGCTTCATGCATGGCAGTGCATGTCTGTGACATGCCAAATTGAGCCTGTCATACCTATTTGCATTGAGCCTGTCATACCTATTTGCAGGTCTTCTGACTGTTCTAGAGTGTGCAAGGGCAGATGCGCAGATACATGTATACCCATCAAACCCATCACACATGGAGTCAACCTTGCATGACACGGCTGCAGAGGCAGAGCTCCTGACAAGGTTGCATGCTTCAAGCCTAATTGTCTTACACGAGAACTGCCTAGATGGCACCAGCTGTCCTGCAAAGCCAGCAAGCATAAGGTACCAAAGCAATGAAGGTCTGGCAGCACCAGGTGTCAAGCTGTATTTGCACCGGAAAAAGTGGCAGGACTCAAGTATGCGTGTGTACTCCAAAGACGAAGATGAGGAAGAGGAGGAAGTTTCTTGAGACAACTCTGAGATTAGCCTCCAGAGAGGCAAAACCAGCCTACCAGTAAATGAAGTTTATGGTCCTGTCCTTTGTATCATTGTAGGATGTTGTGACAAACTGGCTGCAGCTTTAGATAGTGCCACAACGATCATTTTGTTCTGTCCAGGCTTTTGTCGACCACCATCCCTGTATCTGAGGTCCAGTCTATCAAGGACCCCTGTTTTGAGTACAGTAGTTACTAAATTGTGTTTTGTGTACACACCTGAGCTAAATAAAGGGATGACGTAACAAATTCAAGATGATGCCTCGAACCTTTGGTTGTGTGAACCTCTGCTTGTGTCACCAGACTGTTTTAGATTATCTTGCGCTTTGACCAGCTGGCATGCAAGCGTGACGTAAAAGCGTTTATACCATTTAGTGTGCAACAAAATACAGTTTTATGCTGAATTCGCAGATAGTCTTTCCCGGAATTCAGTTCAAAATTCAGCAACACATGTGAGAAGACCAAAGACCTCAACATGGCAGACTTTTGAACAGGTAGATACATGTAAATGCTGTCAGCTGAACAGATCAGCAAAAGGGTCCTTGCGTCCTGCTTGCTGCTCTACTGCTGCATTGCCTCTGGGTGCCATAGGCGCAGGACCACCAGCAACAGGGGCAGGCTTCTGGGGTTGGGGAACAGGTGCTTTTGCTTGCAAAGCAGCTGCAGGCATTGCACTCACTGGCTGTAGCATGTGTGCTGCATGCGCAGGTGCTTGATGATTTTGTGCTGGCATGGAGCCCAAAGGGGAGGCTTGAGATAACGGAGCCTGTACCGGTGCTGGAGCATCGTACAGGTCATCTAGATCAACCAGGTTTGGTGTTGCTGCTGGAGCTGCTGCTGCTGCTGCTGCAGGCGGAGCAACACCCTCAAGAGCTGCAAAAGGATCTGCATACCGAACAACACAGCATTAACAACTTGCTCGAACACATCATACCCTTAGGAGACATGGGATACATGAAGGATGCCATTGGCAGACCATCAGCATTGCAGGTGCCTCTAACCATATGCAGACATGTTCTTTGTTGCGCACCCATGATTGCAGTACACAGGTCTGCACAATGCACAGCAGAGTCCTCAGCACAGGACAACTGCTCCAATGCTGACCTGATGATACAGCTGGAGCAGCAGAGGCAGTGGGCCCTGGCGAGTCCAGAGCTAGAAGCAAGTCAGCAGCAGCAGGCTGTGCAGCAGCAGCAGCAGCAGATGTGGCTACAGGGGCTGGCTGAGCAGAAGCAGCGTGGTGGGCAGCAGGCGCAGCATAATGTGCAGGATGCCGTCTCTGCCTAGCAGGCCTGCTGCTGCTGTCACCAAACAAGGACGCTGCCAAGAGCTCCTTTTGGGTGGGCACGTGGGGCTCTGCTGCTGATGCTACGGGTCTGTGAGGCTCTGCAGCTGCTGTGGAGGCTGCTGGTGTTGCGTGAGCAGCTGCATGAACACATCGCTTGCACATGACTTGTCTGATGCCCTTGCCAATGCGAGTTTGCAGATTGGAAAGCGTTCTTGCATCAGTCAAGCCAATCAACCTCCTGCAGTGTTTCAAGCTGCCACATTGCATTACTGCTCAACATCATGGTGTCATGCACATGGTCGTCAAGCAGCAGTCTTTCTGCATTAGCTGGGTTTGAGGTAAAATCTGGTTGCTTCAAAGGCATACCTGCAGCTGGCGGGCGGGCAGATGTGGAAGCAGCAGTGACAGCAGCAGGAGCAGCCTCAAAGTGCGCCGGGCCCCAGCGCCTAGCCCCTCCTGCCCCCCTGAGAGTCAGATGGGGCTCCCCACTACCAGTTGAGGGCGTAGCAGCAGATTGTGCAGCTGGTGCTGGCCCAGCGTCACCATGTATACCTGTCGTAACACAGCCTGGCATGACGCAACAAGCTAAACAGCCAACTCTGTTGCTAAGGGCTCTCTCTTTGTAGTTCCAGCAGGACAACAATAGCACATACAAAACGGCATGTACATCACTTCTACTTGGTCATTTGGGTCTTTGAAGGCTTCTCACCTTTGACTGGGCTGCTAGACCTGGAAGAAGACTGCTGACTGGCTGCTTGCTGGTGAGACCCATCCAACAAATTGTGCTGTGGTTGGGCGGCACCTGGAGCTTGTGCCTTCTCGTATGCAGCAAATCTAAGAGCATGCGGCTGCTCTGCAGCCTCATGGTGGCGCGAGGTGGGCATGACACCCATGGAGGTGCGCTGCTGCTGACTGATGTAGGGAGCTGCACCATGCTCCAGAGCTTGCTGCACAAAGCTGTTCAGGAAGGGGAGGCTGACGTCTATCTGCAAGTCCTCACAGGAGGCGTCTGGAGGCAGAGCTGCCTGCCTTGTTTGCACAGCTCCACTGCAGCAAACACATACACACTCTGCAGCACTACTGTACAGCACAGACACAAGCTGTAGACGCTAAAGCTGAATACACTGTAAAGCTTGCTGACATACAAAACGGCATTGGAACTTTCGCCGAGACATACAAGAAGGCTGTGACGCCAGGTTACAGACCTGCAGGTGTGTACAGCTCAACAAGCTATGCAGCTCACCTGAGCAGGGCTTGGACTTCTAATGCATGCTGCTGCAAGTCTAGGTTGCGTGAGTTGGCAGCATCGTGCAGCAGCTGGTGAGCCTGAGGGGACAGATTGCATTGGGCTTGACTGCACAGCTTGCCCAGGGCTGTGATGAGGTACCCCCGCACTGAGTCAGTCACATTCTGGGTGTCCAAGATGCCTGCCAGCTTATCAATGACCGAGTCCACAGGCATGTCAGCCAGGGTGCCATACTCACCTAACACCCAGCAAATGACCTGCACATGCATGCAAATAAGTCAGCAGGATTGCAAATCTGCTGATTGCCAGCACACAGGTGGGCATCAAGGGCATGCCTTCTATTACACTTGCACATCTAGCATGCACAGACCTTGTACATGTTGAAACGCTGCTTCTTTAGACAGCATGGGCTTTCTAGGTCTGTGTAAAGACAAACCTTGAGCAGGACTGCTGATAGCTTGGGCTTGTCTAAGAGATCCAGGTAGGAGGCGACAGCCTGCGCCCTCAGCTCAGTGTCAGCCTGATCATCTTCTTCTCCAGCGCCCTCAGCTATGAGACGAATGAGACTGTTGGCCAGCTGTGGGGACACCACATCTCCCCCCAGTTCAAACACCTGCAAAATATTCATCCAATTGCTCTTCACACCTTTTGTTGGCAGCATGCCTGATACACGGAATGTGGTCATGATCTGTGTCCCTGCTGCAGAAGCGCACAATCAGGTATCTGTGCATTGCTGGCATGGGTTGAACAGAAGCTGACCGCAACCCTTTTGTATGTTATGCAGCATAGCGCTGACAAGCAGAGAGACAAGCATGTCTGTGCTGTGTACCTGGTTCATGGTGTCAAGGAACCACTGGGTGTCTGGAGCAAAGCGTTCTGCAAGCTCCCCTAACCTCTTCACCACCTCTGTCTTGGTCACCTCATCATTTGTGGTGCGTAGGTAGTCCACCATCTTGTCTACTATGACCTGCAAGCCAGCAGCACACATTGCAACACATGCCTGACTCCAAATAATCAGCAGATCAGCCTTCATGTTGTAACTTTAACGCAAGTGAAGGATGATTTGGCATTGCCAGCATGTTGCAGAACAGTGACATGGGGACTTAGAGATGTGTGGTGCGAGGCGACAAGCTTCCCAGATGATGCTGCCCATGATGGACAATGGGTCTATATGGCTCTCACCTCAACATTGTTTGGCTTGGTCATCTTGTACAGCAGCTCCAGAGTCTTCTTCTTCAGCATGTCATCTGGGTCCTCGAGGCAGTCGATGACAGCCAGCTGATGCTCAGCAGCATACTTGGGGTTGATGCGCACAATGCGCGCCAGCCCATCAATGCCCACATATTTCAGGTTGTGGCTGCTGCTCTTCAGGAAGGTGGAAATCATTTCTGCCGCTGCAAAGCCACAGCGCAGCAGTCAGAGCAGAGAGACTCATGGCATTGGGAGTTCCAGAAAGAGGGCCTCGAGGAGGCCAGAGCTTCCTCCTAAACCCTTGACCCTACACGGCCAAGTGACACCATGCATGCTTGCAAATATGAGGAGTCAGCAGCATGAGAGTCAGCAGCAGAGCTGCATTGAGGCAGCACAGCTTTCTTGAGGTCAAGGCAGCACAGCTTCTTCAAGTTCAAGGCAGCAATTGCACAGAAAGACATTGATGCAGCAGGAAAAGACATTGATGCAGCACAAGTTGAGAGGCGGGGTCAGAACTGCAACAAACTGCAGCATCATTGCAGCTTCATGAATGATGACATGGATGGTGAAGTGTACCTGACTGCAGCAAAGTTGGGTTGGGGTAGATGTTAGCAATGGTTCTCACAGCCTCATATACAATGGCATTGCCTATTGTGTGGCCTGTGTTGCCTCTGCGCATGCTGTCAGCTACCACAGCATACATGTTATCGCTGGCCTGCTTGTCTGAAACTCCAAGCTGTCCCAATATCCTGAGCAGCTTGATCTGCAGCAGTGAATGAAGAGCTGCAAGAACATTACTTCTGATGTGGGGCTGCTGAATGTATGATCCCTCAAGTCAGGCATGTTTGCTTTAACAAAGATGATTTGGTTGCAATTCACAGCTGTTCAGCCAAGAAGCCAGGCTTCATGCTGTGCAGCTTGACTAGCTGAGGCAAACAGTTGTGGTGTGATGTGCAGCAAGCGCAAAGCCCAGGCTTGTACCTGAAGGAATGGAGCTGGTGTGCGGTGGTAATCAAAAGCCTTCGGCAGTCTATGCTCCGCAACCTGCAGTCACACGACCCATTTTGTGCTTGATGTTAAGGAACACAAGTGTCTATGCTGGATAGAAAACTGAGCAAGCATATCATAGAGATTTGTGGTCAAGCTCACCTGTTTCAGGATGCTGACAAAGCTGGGGATGAGATTCTTGTAGGGCTTGGGGTCCCTTTGAATGGCCTCTTGCAGCGCACAAAGCGCAGCACTCATGACAGATGGATCCTGCAGACAGCATGACATTGACAATGAGACCATGCAGATATTGTTATACTCTTGCTCTGCTGGCTCGGCATGTGTGCAAGCTGCATGTGACTAGCTCCCAGCATATGACAATGGCACAGGCACTTGCCTTGTCACAAAGGGCCTGTCGCAAGTGCCTGTCCAGGTCTAATCCAGCAAGAGGACCATCTCGTTCTGGATCTAGCTGCAGATATCTGTCTAGTGCCATCACAGCCTTTTTACGCACAAGCTCCTTAGGATGATTCAGCAACTCTAGTGTGCGTGGCAACACCGCATTGATCAGATCTGGACTGATTAACTTGCAGATAGCTGTCAATGCTGAGCACACTGCAGCAACACAGTAGAGCTGTCAGTTTGACATGAACACAGGTTCAGCCTGCGTGTGTGACCTTCAGCTGCTCAAGCTGCCAAAATGCAAGAATAGGGAAGGGGGCATACCAACAAGGTAGTTATCACTTTTAAGATCTGTGCTCAAGGTGTTAACAACCAAGATGATTGTATCATCCTTGTAGTCAAGGAACAGCGATGAAGCCAGATAGGCTACCTGCAGCACGAGGCATGCAGTTGTCATTCCCAGCTGCAGATGCGAAAGGAGCACGCAATGCAGTATGATTTAGCGTATGCATGTCATGGGCATTGTAATGTTTTCTGTATGCCCTGCTCAAATGAGAGTTCGACCTTTTTGGTGATCAGATTGGTCTCGCTGCAAGCCTGCAACGCTTTCACGTGCGCCCAACTTGCATCTTGACCGAGCATCTCAACGTATATCAGCCGTACGAGCAATTCCTTGAGCCTTCGCTTGTCCATTTTTGGATCTTTCAAGCGGGGCTTGAGAGTCTCGACTTCCTTGCTGATGAGAGCGTCCTCTTCTGCTTTTGATTTGCACTCTCCGATGGCCCTGATCAACGAATCAAATTCTCGGCTCCATGTCGGGCCTTTCTTGCCCATTGATGCAGTGATGCTGTTCATGATGGGCGACCAAGTGTTGGACTAGCAAGTCTCAGGTGCAAGCAAGTCGCTGTTGACTATTTCGTCTCAACCCTAGACCTAAACACCAGCTTTAAGAATCCCGCAGATGTCTGTAGGGGTGAGACAGTTGACATATAGCTGCCGCAAGGGGCCCGCAAGTACGACAGTAATTCTTATTTTGTGTGGCATGCAAAGTGCCAACTTCTCCGTTGCAACTCAGTTCAAGCACTTATCGTTCACAACCTTCGCTCCATCCGCCTCAACATTGCAAGCGTGTCGCACTCTCCGGCGGTCTACAGGTGAAGCTAGTACAACTGTGCAACTGGTGCAAGTGCGGCAACGTTTCGCATGTAGCATGTCTGAACTGACCTGGCCCGCAGAGCGAGTGCATGCCATGCACTGCATGTTAGTACTCCCTGGCAGTTACGCTTGAAGATTTTTCGTTCCCTTATCGACTTCCCCTTCTTTGCTGCAGTTTTCCTGTGCAGAAACCAGGTCAACACACCAAAGCCTGTGTATCAAGACCGGCAGAAATTGTTCAACAGGATAGCACCAGTGTATGACCAGGTGAAAGTGCAGCAAATGATCAAACACACTACTGTCTGTTACATTCCCTAATGTAGTCAAATACACCAAAGGATGCAATGCCATCTGTGCAGCTCAATGATGTGTTGAGCCTGGGACAGCACAGAATATGGAAACGCATGGCAGTCAAATGGTGTCAAGCCTCTGCTGGGCAGCAAGCACTGGATGTTTGCTGCGGTAGTGGAGACCTAGCTTTCAGACTGGCTGAAGCTGTTGGTCCTTCAGGCCAGGTATACAGATTCAGCAATTCTCCATCACACAGGAATGACAGGAATGACAGGAATGACATTATGTCAAGAAATGGCATCGTGTCAGGAAAGGCTTCAATAGCTGACTGAAATGCAGGTGGTTGGACTGGATTTTGCACAGGAAATGCTAGATGATGCAGATGCAAGACAATCATCTCAGGCGCATGGCAACCGCAGGCAAAACGCAAATGTTAAATGGGTTCAGGGAGATGCTATGCAGCTACCATTTCCAGACTGCAGCTTTGATGCTGCTACTATGGGCTATGGTCTCAGAAATGTGCCTGATGTCTTGCAAGCTCTCAAGGTGACTGGCATTTGACATGTGCAGAGCACAATAGCAAGAGTGTCATCTTTTTGCGGTCTTTTTGCTGACTGTACAGCAATTGTCTCAAAGCAGAATATGTACAGTCACCCACATGCATAGCAGATGGATGGGAATGCCTTCTTGGCCAGAAGGCACATGACCACCAAAATTAAGCATTCACTGATATAACACAGCAGACATGACACACATCAAAGGCACTATTTGCTTTGCAGGAACTTCACAGAGTCTTGAAACCTGGTGCACAGGTTGCAGTGTTGGACTTCAACAACACCGACGACCAATTTGTAGACTGGTTCCAAGGGTTTTCTTTAGAGAATATTGTAGTGCCGGCTGCTAAGCTATATGGCCTTGCTGAAGAGTATGAGTATCTGAGGCCTTCCATTAAGCGTTTTGCTACAGGTTTGTTCACTTGCTCAGTCAGTCATGTCTTTCCTTGGTCAGATACACGTCCCACCGATTTGCAGAGCCTGGTCTGTGAAGTCCTTGTGGAACGCAAGATCATGCATCATGTCCTCACTTCAATGGTGACACTTGTGCAGGTAAGCAACAGGAGGACTTTGCAAGACAAGCTGGGTTTGCCAAGGCAACCCATTATGAGATTGGATTTGGACTGATGGGCACATTAGTTGCCTCAAAGCAGTAGCATTGATAGTCAGCAGCAGGCACAGGACTGTTTATAAAATGCATAGCACAGCTGACTTTATTGATCTACAGCGAAAACTGCGTAATAGCCTGACATGCGGACTTTGAAGACAAAACATAATTTTATGATCACAAGCCTTCCCCTATTGTACATTTGGCTGCGATTAGGTGCAGCCACGTTTTTGAAATGCTACATGCCCTGCCAGATGGCAACATCATTGAGATCTTGTGCTGGATTGACACCACCAAAGACTACCATATCCTGCAGTCACACACATCCCTGCTCAGGTGCAAGCAGTGCAGAGCAAGGGCAACTGCAATGTCATAATGTTCATTCAGCATGGCTGTATGCAATGACAGCTTTGACGCACTCTTTAGGATGATCTTCAAGTCACAGACTCAAGTGAGGTGGAGTTTAGCTGAATGAACACAGCCGAGATGCATTCTGAAGACACGACGAGCACAAGTCAAACAGCGACTTGCACAGGTCATCAAACTTATCACTTTGCAACATTTGCAAGGTGCTGTTGCGACAATGCAGCTCAAGATAGCTCCAATGATGTTGAAAGGATGCACGAGTTGCTGTCATTGTCCTGTCTGGTATGGTACTGGCGTTGCCCACCTTGCCATGATCCAGAGCAGTGCTGGGTACTCTGACAGCACCATGCGCAAATCTGGCCTGAGGTATTTGCTGGTCGGGTCTGAAGTCACCTTGGTCCGGGCCTCTGGATACCATTTGCACATCAATTCCATCTGCAGACCGACACGACATCAATAACTATGTATATTTGACCATCCAGTTCTCAGCTGTGACCATCAAACATCACAGCCCAGGTAGAGACAAGAGTGTCATTATACATGGTTCAGAAAAGAGATGTAGACCAGGTGTGACCTCAAACTGCCACTGCTGAGCTGGAGAGGTCTCAGAGTGCAACTTTGTTGTTTCAGTTCTGCTGCTAGTAGCACACCTGGGTCTATACTGATCAGGTCCCCCTCTACTGCATCACCGCTGAAGCCTCCATACACCAGCACACACATGTGCTCTGCTTCAGAAGTGTTGCCCATCGGTTCGTCAGTATCACTTTGCTGATTGCCGCTGCACCCTGCCTCTGCATCAGCAGCAGTACCCACCATTGCAAGGGCAACTATTGTGACGTGCCTTTTCCAGCATGGTGTCCTTGCGAGTATGTTAACGCTGCTACCGCAATGACGGTGTTTCAGCACATGTCAAGTGTAACACTAGATGTGCTTGCAGCTGCCATAAGATGGATGCACAAGATGGGTGCACAAACTGTTGTCAGACGCAAGGCAGGGCATGCCTGATAGCACAATATGCATGCATGCCTGTCATGACATCTCACCAGAAGGTAAAGCCACTGCAGTGTGTGCACATCGTGCAAAGGGAGTGGGTTCTCTCAGCTTCCATGTGAGACTGCCGGCGTCAAACAAGCAGGCATCGCAAAGCACCTGCATTGCCGCACTAAATATATTGCACAGGGTCTTGCATTGCAGCATCTGCTGAAAAGGCAAGCCAGGCACATGCTCTGCAAAGCAAGCTGTTCCATAAATGGTAACTCAACTCTGATACTTGTGGTGGTTCGTACAAGGCTGCGCAAATGTTCCTGGTGGAAAGGTCAGGCACATTGTAACATGCCAATGCGCATATCTCAATGGGGTTTCTGGGCAGCCTCCAGGGAGCCGAAGCAGACAGCAGAAGAGTCAGAGCTGGTATATCACCATGTCATCAGAAGGTTGATCATGCTTGCCCACACATCAGCTGACAGCTGCAAGTCATGCAGCAGTACCTTGCCATCTGGCCCTCGGCCTCCATAGATCAGCATGCGTGTCTCATCAATCATTGTGCCAGTGTGCATTTCCCGAGCTGCTGGGGGCTCTCCTTTTGTGTCAGGCTGTGACCACTGCCTGCTGGCCAGATCAAACAGCCACAGATCCCCTAAGGGCCCTTGCGCTCCTGCCCCTCCAAACACAACCTGTAGGTCAACAGCTATGTCAACAAGCAGCTTGAGCGCAGCACCACATGCAGCAAGAGTGACAGTAAGCAATCTGTACAAGCAAAATTGGTGCTGTATTACATGCTCTGTGCTTCTTAAAATTGCTCCACCAGCAATCTCATGTGCATGTCTGTCTTGAATGCCCCTTGGTGTTTGCATCAAGCAGCATAGAGTTGTGCAACAGACACTCATGGACAGACAACTTGTCTTACCAGTGAGTTCTTCTGCACCAAAGCCGTGGTGTGAGAATGTCGCGCTGGTGGCCGGCTGCCTGTGACCTGCAGACAGGTCAACCCAGATTACAAGATGGCCGCCTGGTCCCTCGTCTCGTGTTCAACTTCTGACGCCTACTGTGCTATGAAGAGGGCTGTATTTCCATTTTGTAAGCATATGTCTGCATCCTCAAGGTGAGGCATCGTTTCTCTACAGTGCTGACAAATTCTTGTGATGTCAGCGCGTTGCCACATGAGCTGACAGCAGGTTGCAGTGAAGCAACTTATGCAAACAGCCATGGACAGCCAGGTGTGCACCTCCAAAGCCATCCATTGCCAACTTCTGCTGTCCATCATGATGATGTCATTGTAACAACTGCCGGTCACTGGGTCCTGCAGGACATGCCTGGGATCAGTGGTGAGTGATGAGTGATGCTTTCTCCAGAACCAGATCCAAACACACCAAGTGAGGGCACTTGAGCTGCAGCTGACATTACCTGTCCCCCAAAAATGTACAGAATATCTCCCACTGCAGTCATTGTAGCCCCACTCCTGGGGACCAGTTTGCCCCTGACAGAAAAGCCAACGTGACTTTACGCATGCATGACAATAGCGTGCTGACGCTGTGTGATCTTGAGAGTGTCTGACTGGTAGACACAGGTTGCGCAGCTGATGACTCACCTCTCTGCGTTTGCAGTTGGCTGAATCCGTGTCCATTGATTGGAATGTCGACCTGTATTGATAGCATCACATTGACTTGTACAATAGTTTTGCTTCAAAATGATGTCAATGGTAGCATAAAGTGGCACAAAATGTGTGGCAGTGTGACACACTAGTCATGTCGCTTCTAAGAGCTGCGCGCATACAGCTCATGAGCCGAACGTATAAGTCAGCTCAGCAGCGTTTTGTGTACAGACAGGCAGAACCACGATAGACCACAGTACACTCAGGCTGCCTCTGCAGGCTGAAAGGCATGCACCTGTGTCCAACTCCCACAGGTCACTGAAAGGCGTTGGGGAACGGTCTGCTCCGCCAAAACAGATGACTTTGCTGCCGATACTTGCAATCGCATGGCCACCCCGTGCAGCCGGAGCCGAAGCCCCGCGGTCCAACTGCAAGGTCTCATACGTTTTCTACTGTACATATGGGCATGTCTGATAGCGGTGTGAAACACCGCTACTCCCCACCTTTGGCAAGTTCCACACCCCCATGCAAGGCTTCAATAGTGAAGTAACCCGCTGCGCCACAATTAGCAGACCGGCTGCCGCACCCGACTCATTCACACGGAAATTAACAATGGAACAAAGTTGACTGTCTGACTGTGAATCAGGTACCTCACGGAGGCCGTTTTCACGGCTGCCGTCGCAGTCAGCTGTGCCTTGCTAAAGAATGCACTCTGGAGAGCACTGGTCAATCAGATCAACTTCCCGGCAGGTTTCTGGATGGCAAGATCTCGTTCCTGGCGCTCGTCTGGCGCGCACTCATCCTGCAAGTTTTGCTGCAAGATTGTCCTGAGCAATAATAGGACACCAGAGATCTCGTCAGGCCCTGTCGTTGAGCGTATCCACTAGAGGTGCACGAGGGCAGGAAATTTGCTGACTGGACGACGCATTTTGGCCAGGTGGTCATACATCCATGTCAGACGAGACTGGGGTGGTACTTCTGTCCAGTAACAAGAAAGAGAGAGAAGCATATGAGAATTACGCAGGTCTGCATATGCATGGCTCTGTGGCAGTACAAATATTTGCTGCTGTGACCACATTGTATTAAACACAGCGTTTGTACAGATTTATTTGCCATCTTTAAGACCACAGAAAAGCTTGAGCGAGCGTATGTCAGAGACGCTGTTAGTTCCAAAGAGTATGAACCGGCTTGT
>JAABUK010005440.1_pt1 | contig 19835 bp, 21 predicted proteins | sample 5559141 | NCBI WGS metagenome assembly JAABUK01 (sample SAMN10711869, study PRJNA513367) | rock metagenome | isolation source: Antarctica rocks | place: Antarctica: Victoria Land, Pudding Butte nord | collected 2016-01-03 | reverse complement strand
TTACCTCAGGTGAGTCACATATCTTAGGCTGCAGTTTGTCCACAATTAATGTGTTGTGTGTCATGCATGTGCGCAAGCAGCTGCCCTTTAACCCCGTTCTGCAGTTTGACATCCAAAGCACGCAAATGTAAGCGCCTCAGCGAAGTCCGTGTCTGGTATGCAGCTCATTCACGCTGGGGAAGAACATCAATTTGTCTTATGCTTGTTGGGCCTGTTGTGCTTGCCGGGCTCACAATTTGGTTGGGCACACAAGTTGGTCGAGAGTATGTTGAGGTGCATTTAGATTGGATCTGTTTGTGGTCCACAATAGCACAGAATGAGGTGTTGCCATGAAGCTTCTCAGACTTCCCACTCACTGTTTGTCAACACCCCTGACGAGTCCCAAAGACAGGCAATATGGCGTCTGTCAAAACAGCTCTCTTGCTCATGACAGCTGTTCTGCGTAGGATCTCAAGGAGGCAGTCTTGCAGCTGCACAGCAGTCTTGGTGAGAGGAGCAGTGAGCACACTCGGCAGCGGCGGCCGCTGGTGCGCAAGGCAGCTGTGAGGGTTGCTGATGTGAAGCAATACAACCCCCAGTTTGAGGAGGAGTATGTTGCTGGCAAGGACTATGATCCTGATCGGTAAGCTGACCCTCATGCATGCATGTGTGTGCATGCCCTGTAGCTGGTGTCAACATTGTTAAATAGGAATCTGCTGCCCCATAAGGAGATCAGTCAAGCTTTTTATGGTCTTGTGTGGAGACTGATGTTTCTTGTTGCAGTACGCTGTGTCTGCTGCAAAGGTAGAGGCAATATTTTACACTTGAGAGATGGTTTCATGGGCTTGCCGATTGTCAGAAAGGACATGGCTTGACAAGCATCTGTCGTTGTGCAGTCAGCATGGACAGCCACATGTTCAAAGTCAAGACTGTGGGTTCAATACTGTTGAAGCAGTGCGGTGATTGCAGGGATCGGGCTGAGCAGAAACGCCTCAAGCGTCAGCTCAACAAGGAAAGAAGAGGAGCGATGCGGGAGCTGCGGAAAGATGCTGTGTTCTTGTCAGATGAGAAAGATAAAGAAAAGGCGCAGGCTAAGGCAGAAAGAGCAGGGGCGTTCCAGAAGAACATGTCGTTTTTGCAGCAGCAGGAGTCTGATTTCAAGTCTGGTGGACAGGGCGGTATGTGGAAAAAAGGGAAGGGCAAGGGCAAAAGATGATCAAAGTATTGCAAATGTTAGTGTTTTAAAATGGAGCAAACATTATGTCAGAACATATCTCTTTGCTAGATTGGATCACAGATACACATTTTCAAGGTCAGAACACGACTGCATGGCATTTCTAGACAAAAGATTTTTAGATTGGCATGCAAGTGTTGTGACACATGCACGCAGGACGTGAGCGTATTCTGTATTGGTTGGTCGCGTCAACTCGCCTTAGTCAATTAGGGAGTCGAGCTGTCAGCTGTCCCGTTTGAAGCGATAATACCAAGTCAACACATGCTGTCAATCAGCCGCTGCTTGGAGATAGTCGTAGGCTTCTTGAAGTGAGTAAGGCTGCTGTAAGTGCCCTATCACTACCGGTAGACCTTGTCTGTGGCCCTTGAACGTTGATGGCACGATCCCAAAAATGTCATCAACAGAGGTGGATGAACGGTCGCCACTGACTCCTGGACGTAAGTTTGTCTTAAACAGGAGCTTGTGATGCGGTGCACGTACAAGTCAGTGTTTTTCAGTCAAGGACCTGACATGCAGAGTTTGAGGGCCTCAAAAGTGAACTTGAGCGTTTGCTTGTCAAAAATAGAGGACTCACCCGCTTGGCGTCACCAGATGCAACTCAAGTTTCAGCAAGCACTTCAGACGCTAGTCAGCAATGGTCACGCAGGGACAGCAATGTCGATTCGTCAAGCTCAGCATCCCTGCAGCAAAGTTCACATAGCTCCCAGGGCAGTGTCGGCAGCAGCAGGCCTTTCTCTGATACATTCACAGAAACAGCAGACAGTAACTTCTTGCACAGCACCTACCCCATGTCTGCTGCAGAGTGTGCATCACAGCAGCTCAACCACGACGTTGACCTGCTTCTCAAGCAGGTCGACAGCGTCATGAGCGCACCAGTGCTACAGCTCCCAGCATGGTTCACCAGAAAACCAGCAAGCCCTAGCTGCACAGTGACAGAGCTACAAACAGCAGACAGCGCAGCAGGTGAAGCATCTATGGTCAAGCTTCAGCATAAAGTGCTCACTCCCAAAATCAAGGCCAGCTTCCTGTCAACCCCCAACCAGTGTAGCCAGCCAAGCTACTCTGGCACATCAGCAAGCCAGTCATCCCTGCAAGCACCCAAAACAGCTGTAGTGCATGAGACAATGGTACCATCTCCACTTGTCCCACCAGGAGCAGCAGCAACAGCAGCAGCCAAAGGTGACAGGGCAGGTTCCTCAGCCACAGCCAGCTCATGTGTTCCTAGCCCACAGCTGCCAGGTCATCAGCCTGACAACATGGCCATCCTACATGTGGCTTGCTCAGTCTCACCCACAGGGTCACAGCAGACCCCCACTACCATCAAAGGCAGCCCGTTGGATCACAATGACATTGCTGACAGTCCCATGTCACCAGCCCAATGGCACACCAACCATCTGGCTGAGAGGGAAGGCTCTGACGTGTCCCTCAGTCCCCCATCTGGTGACAGTCAGGCAGCATCCACATCAGGACATGTTCACCAGCATGCCTCTGCAACTGACAGCGTGGCTGAGCAACACATGACTACTCTGCCTAGACAGAGTCTGAAGCCAAGTGAGAGTAGTGGCTTGATCAAAGCAGCAAGGCACAGCCCCTTGCTGGGTGCTGATGAAGGTAGTGATGTTGATGACCAGGCTGAGAATGTAGCACCTGGCTGGCACAGGCAGCCTCTGTCACATGTCAGCAGCAGCATCAGCAGCATGACAAGGGCAGATGTAGAGCAGTCTCATGGCAAAGGCAATTCAGGGAAGACAAGTAGCTCTGCTGGGCAAGGGTTGCTTGATGGGTATGTCAGGGGAACTCATGCAAAGCTGCAGCTGCCAGCTGCTGTCAGGATGGGATCTAGGAAGACTGCACTTAGCGTCAGGACACCCCTGAAATCTATCACAGAGGTGAGTTGGATTGCACAACCAGATGAAGCCGTCTTTTGACCTTCTCTGACATTAGCTGGCTGTCTATCTGCCAACCAGGCTGCCATGCAAATCCATGGTAAAGGCCTACATAGTCACAGCAGCCGTTCATACCTAGATGCATTGTGATGAAGCATTGTGCATCAACTGATGTAAGAGTCAGCGTACATGTAGAGAGTTGCTGCAATTGATGTGCTTGGCGCCAATCCATGCACCACTTGCAGCACCTGCCTTCATGTTACAACAACGCTGCTTCCAAACTGTGTACCGTGGAAGCTAGGTCCATGCCTGTGGCAACAAGCATGAGCACACTGTGCTGTCAGCTATCATGCTTGATACTGGAAGTGCATAGTTTGGGCCACAGCCGACTTGCACGTTTGACGAGCAGGTGTATCGGCAGCACAGCATGGACAGATTTGATGTGCACAAGCCCCACCATGTCGCTGCACCACAGACAGTGGGTGAGCCTCTGCCTGGTGAGTCCCCTTCGGAGAGGACAGGTCTGCCTTCTGCACAGATTGGCTGCCCACAGGCTGAGGCCCCTGGAAAGGCAGAGTCCATGGCAGGGCAGGTGGAGGGGCTGCAGGCTGTCTTGCAGGACAGCAGTGCTGCACTGCAGCAGGAGCTCATGACTGCAGAGGCCAGAATGGAGGTCTGTTGCTTGGTCTCTTTGTTGTCATGCTGCGTCGGATGGTCTGGCATCATGCAGCTCCCTGCTGAATTTGTCCTGATTCTATGTCTTATGTATCAAGGCCCTCCTTGTGCACCTAGAAAATGTGTTATCACGTGCTCAAAAGGCATACATATTCTCCTCAAATTGGCTCATACACATAGTGCGATGTGCTCTGGCTTTGTAGGCTTGGACACGGACGCGCATCACCAGCCTTTTCATCAGAAGTAGGATAGACAATGCGTGCCTCTTACCTGCTGAATGATTGGCAGGACAGTTGTGTTGCTTTGTTCAAGTAGCTTCACCCGCAGTGCAACAAGTTGGCCGTGCTGCAGACAGCACTTGTAACCTGTAACATTGTGCAGGCTGTTCTATCACAGCTGGCAAGTGGGAGAGGGGCTGCATTGCTAGGGGCTTTTGCCAAACAGCCCTGTCTGCCTGCTGACTCAGGCCATGCACTTGCTTCGCTGCAGCGGGATACTGAAAGGTAGGGGCATGCTCTGTGGGTCTTCATGTGGTTACACATAGCCTATATGCATGCCGCATGTCTTGCCTTGTTCCTGTTGTTCCTGGTTCTCCAACTGGGTTGCACAACCATGTAGCTAGACTGGCAGGAGGTCAAGCGCTTAGCAAGAGCTGTTGAGATGCGCGGTTGTGTGGTAAGTCTCTTCAGCACAGTACCTTGCTTGGCATGGAACATCACAGCAAGAATCGTGACACATTTGCGGAGTGAAGCTTGCAGCATGTGCATGTGCATGATCTGGCCACTGCTACCTTGTTCCAAATGCAACAGGAACATTTGCTTTCCTGTGGTCTTGACTCATTCTGAGGTTGCTTGGCCTCAGGCAAATCTCAGAGGCAACTCAGAGCAGGCAGCAGCTTGAAGCCAAGGTGCTGCAGCTCAGTGCTGACCTGCAACATTGCACCAGCTTGTTGTCGCGCTCTGAAGACGACCTTCAGACAAAGACGTGGCAGCTGCAGCAACTGCAAGCAGAGCTCACTGCCTGCTCAGCTGCTCTTGCAGATGCAGAACAGAAGCTGCAAGCAAACCAAGTCCAGCATGAGCTGCAGCAGCTCAAAATGAGTCACGATGCAGCTGATGAGGCAGCTTTCAGTGAACCCCACTCAGCAGCAGCTGCTCAAGCTGAGACACACATGCTGAAGGAGCAGCTGCATGACTCAGTTGAGCTGCTAGACGAGGCAGAACAGCAGCTGCGGGCTAAGGTCGCTGAGGTTGATGAGTACAAGGCAAGCCTGCAGGAGACACAGCAGGAGCTGGAGCAGTCGCAGCAGCAGCTGCAAGAGGCGCAGCTGCTGGTGGAGGAGCATGCAGAGCTGCTGCAGCAGCACAACGAGCAGCTGCTACAGGCACAGGAAGAGGTGCAATCCGCTGAAAGCAGGTATGTGTTGTTTGCTGAAGCAAAATTGTAGCTGCTGTTGTTGAGGGATGGCCAGAGTGTCTGTTTGTGATGCATTTCAACAGATCATCAGCACATTTGTGAGCATAGTAGTAGGTCGCGCAGGCTGAATGGGGTGTCAGTCAAGCAGAGAGTACATATTGTACTCTTTGCTTGACTGAATAATGTGCGCCAGCATGCTTTTGCTTCACAAGCACATCTGGCTGGATGTTTCAGTGACAACTTAGCCATTCAGCATCAGCTCTTCAAATACATTGCCTTTTTTGTGAAGGTATAGCCAGGCCACAGATCAAAGCAGCGAAATTCAAGACACACACACCCTTATACACACATAAATATAAATATACACATACATATATATATGAGCCATATGTATATACATGTACATCCATACGAATGGCTCCTATGTCCACTGCATGGCATATAACCGCTGATAGGTGATTGCAGATGTGTCTAATATCGGAAAAGACAAGTCTTATACACTGTGCCCAACAATGTACTTGGCCATGTAGTAGATGTCTGACAGCCAAGGAGTAAGCATGCTCTTGACACATCAGACACATAGTCTAATTAAGCATGTGCTCAAACATGACTCATGTGCAGTCACCACACGCACAGCTGCAGAGCCTGGTAGCATGCCAGCGCCTGTGAGTAAGCAGCCATCAGCAGCAGCTGTGCAAGACTGTGGACAGAACGCAACCCTTGATAGCACAAGGCCCAGCATGGACATTGTCCAATGGAGCTGTTGCATGGGCATCTGCTGCAGCAGGCTGGCTGGCTGGCTGGCTAGCTGACTGTAGGGTTGCAGCTGGCTAGCTAGGCTGCAGGCTTCGGTAAGTGCTCACTTCAGACAGGCAACAACAGCTGAGCTGTTTGGTAGTAACCACGCTGACTCAGCATGGTCAGGCACGCCGCCACAAGTCTCAAACACTCTTAACCCGAGATGTCTGTTTGCATGTAGGCATGCAGCTGCTGAGGCCAGCCACCGAGCTGAGGTCAGCGCACATGCTGACACAGAACAGCAGATGCGAAGTGCTGTGGAGGAATTGCAGAGGCTAGCACAGCAGGGTCAGCCACAGGCGGTGCCTCAAACCCCCTCTGATGGACGTCTGCAGGCTGCTCAGGCCAGATGTGACAGGGCTGAGGGCCACTTGATTGCCCAGCAGGGCAAAACACAGCAGGTGATGCTCATGTTTTGTGCACGCAGCAGATGTTACTCTGTGGCCTGATGCAAAGCAGGTAGCATGGAAGTTGTTGTGTTGCTCTGCTGGCTGAGGTGATACTGCCACCATTTTGCATCAGAGGCACTTGTAGGTCATCATGCAGATGAACTGTGGCCTGGGCTGAGCTGCCACAGAGTAACGACCATGAACATAATGACCATTTGCATTGCTGTACATGCTTTTTGTAGATGACTCAGGGAAAAGCATGACTGGCAGATTCGCCTCTGACAGACGCTCTTTTCCACATGACTAGAACCCTGTTCACAAGGGGCGTGTCTGCACAGCTGCCGTTACATGTCATGCAACTGTGGAGGCAGTTTTGATCTGCTGGCCTGCATGATTACCTGCATGAACACCTGCACCATCACTGCAGAATAGGCTGTATGATCAGCTGCACGATGAGCTGCATAAACAGAGGTGGATGATGAGCTGCATGATGCAGGTGTCACGTCAGCTTGCCAGCAAGTGTGCAGAGCTGGTGCGGTGCCAGACAGAGCTGCATCAGGTGCACCACATGCTGACAGCTGCCTATGCTGCCAATGCTGCGCTGCAAGTCAGATTCAGACAGGCAAGTCAGCCAAGCCCTTGGCCCAATGGAACAGCCTGCAAGCGCTCGCTCATATAAGCATGCAGTTGCAAGAAGCATGTGCTGTTGATGCTGTGTTCTAGTCCATAGCGTCTAGACTTTTTGCCACATGTTGTTATTTGTTCCCAGCAACTTTCTAGCGGTGTTGCTGCTGGAAGCATGCATTGCTGACTCTGACACTCACAGCAGAGCACATCAGACAGGTATCATGGCCCTGGAAGCTATCCTGTATCAGAGATAAAAGTTGAAAAGCAGTGGATGACACCTGTCAAGATTGCTGGTCTTGACTGTCGTGTTATTTTCCTGCAGAGGGGCTCAAGCACGACGCAGTCGCCAGAGCAGCTGCCTGCATCTCCATTACTCACCACTCCAAGCAGCCAATCAAACAGGGATGCAGTCACGCCTCAAGCATCACTGCAAGCTCCAGGCACACGCACACCTCTTCTTCTGTCTGGCCATACCAAACAGCACTCACTGGCAGCGGCCCTTGCCAGGGCTGCAGGGATCAGCCCTTCTGTAGCCAGGGCAGATCCTGAGACAAGGGCCGGTCTGAGGGCAGATGAGAGGCATGGGCCCTCCAGAGCAGGCACAAAGGCCTTTGGGCGGAACGGCCCTCTGGCAGCAGAAGCAACACAAGCCTCAGGTTCCTCAGCTGGTTTCCAGCTTTCTGGCAGTCACACAGCTGGCTTGGAAAGTGCAAGACAATCAGTCGTGCTGGCCCACAGCTGCATGACAGGCATGAGGCTGCAGATACTGCAGCTGCAGGCAGGCAGGATGACGTCACAAGCAGCGCATCTTTCGACAGTTGGAATAGCAGGCAGCGCAGTCACAGCAGCGCAACAGCTTCCACATCATACGCTGCTCGTGGCACCGCTGTGCACCCTGGCTTGTCACCTGCAGCTGTGGGCACTGCTGAGGCGGTGGCCACTGCTGCTGCCACTGCTCAGCGTGCAGGGCCTGTCATGTCAGCCACCAGCTTGACCTCACAGGCAACCACAGCAGCAGGTGAGATTGCACATCACCAAGCAATGAGCAAGTCTGGGATAGCACAGCGAGCATGCCTCCGAGTCCTCTTTAGTCATGCTGTGGGTGCAACAACATGCAGGAGTAGCTTGGCAGGAGACCAACACATGCAAATTGACTCTACAGAAACGTCCCTGCCTTGATCCCACATGTTTTATTGCTATGCGGAGGCACAGTCCTGCACAGCGAGTGGGCGTCCTCGAACACACATACGAGACAACCAGCTGCTCTCTAAGCTCATTCCAGATGTATGCTAGCTGGACTGCTAAAGAGTATAGGCTACACATGCCACGTCATCCCACTCTGCTGTAAAAGAAGAAGTTGCATATGCTGGGCACTGTGCAGGCAGCCTGGCGAGTGACAGAGGTGGTAAGCAAGGATGTACGCGGCACACACAGTGGTTGCTGGCTCAAGTGCAGCAGGCAGCCCTCACGCCTGGCAGCAAACACAGCGCCAGACATGCCAAGGCAGCGCCTGTGCTACAGGCTGCAGCCAAGAGTGAGTCACTGTAATGCATGTCACAGTTGTGCTCTGCATGCATGCATGCATAGGTCATGTGCATTCGCCATGTGCTGTTCAGCTTGACTGCCACGGATGCAGCTTGCACAGCAAAGGATTGCAATAGGCACATGCATTCATTTGCTGTCTGGACAATCAGCATAGCACCTACTCAAGTCACGTGAGGCCTTGCAGTGATAAATTATAAGCAGCCTGACAACATGTAATGTTGCATCTCTAGGACTGTACCCGAGGCTCTTCATCAAATCTTGTGTCTGATCTTTGTCTGATTACATTGCAGACACCCTTGCACAGCTATCTTCCTGGCGCATTGCGCACAAGTACACTTTGCTTGGCGTAGTTTGCATAGAGATATCTTTCATTGACAACTGATTGTGGTAGCACGTCCATAGGGCTTGCCTAAGCACATGCATGCAACCGGTTTCTCATGTGCGGCTCTATCCAACACACATATGGCTGCGCCACTCTGACACAGCAGTTTCATGCACATGCAGGTCATGTGTCAGATGACCGCTGGAGGAATCTGCACAGTCATGCAGCCCTAGCACCTGGCATGCAAAAGAGCCACGCAGTTGTAAACCCCCCATCCACCCCAGTCAGTCAGCAAGGCAGCTCTGGGCCATCTCCCTTCTCCTTCAGAGGCAGGCTTTCTCCATCAGGAGTTTTGCCGATGGGCTTCAACCCTGCTGTTGTTGCTGCCCAGCAGAAAGTTGCTGTCTCCCACAGCCGGGGTCCTGACACTTCTGCTTTGGCAACTGCATTGGCTGGCCTCAGGTGATCAATTGTTCGAGTGTTGCAGAGCCTTCTTTGTTCTTTTTTATGCGCATGATTCCTTGCATATGACCTTGAACATGTCTCCAACTCTCTCTGAATGATTGTTGCCAACAGCCAGCAGGTCATCTGTCTCTGGGTGCACAACATGCACCCTGGACACGCCGGCATTGCACTTTTGCTTCCGTCCCGTAACATATTCTTTCAAAAACCGTACGGTGTGTTACTGGTTAAGAACTGAATCTGTGATGATCAGCATGCCCAGGTTTGCATATCCACTTTACATCTTCATGCACAAATGCACACTTTTTGACAACTGTCTGAGTGGATCAGTGCTGGCGCATTTGCATGCTGATTGGCAAATGGAGGCACTCTGATATCAGTCATATGGTAATGTAATATCATGTATGATGCAGGTCTCATAACGGTCTCAGCAGCTAGTTTGGTGATGACCGATTCCCATCACAGCAGCAACAGTGGTACGTCTACATGTATTATACGCGGCAAAATCACTGCCTCAGCTCGCTTCCCTATAGAATATTGTCTACTGTCTGCCATATCAGTGTTGACTCAAAGCGTAAGTCAAATGGAAAACTTGACTTTGTCAGCTTGACTCTTTGGCTTGTAAATTACAGTGCACCCTCAAGACAGATTTTGACAGTGCAGGTTCAATGCGATGAGAGAAACTCTCTAAAGTCTTGCTCAGTTCACGACTTGCCTCAAGCTCTGCATCAAAAATGGGGTTGCCATTCAAGGATTTAGAGTTCATGCACAGCAAAGCACGACTGCAGTATCTTCTATTGACGCTCCTGCTTTGATCTGTGGCCGCGAAGCGCTTCGGACAGCCCCAACCCGAATAGATGCAGTTCGCGAAGCATGGGAAGTGACTACACCCTGCGAAGTAGAAGGACCAGCAGACCTTTGACTCGTAGGACTGCGGTATATGCAGTAGTCGCCCCGCTAGCTGTCGTCTTTCTTATCGTCGGCTTGTTCCGGAACCACACAGCGCTTCCGAGCACAGTAAGGCAGCTTTCATCCGGGCTTACAGACCCTCACGACGCTTACGGCAGCTACTCCATCAATAGCATCCAGCAGACTAGCGGCAGCCCTCCAGCGCCGTGTCCGCCGTGTGTGCAAAACCCCACAAGCAATCTTGTTGACAGTCAGCACACACCGCTAAATCTCTCACAGTCTGTAGACCCCAGAGGCAACAGCACAGGCCTTGCAGCTCAAGCATTAGGTACAACTGGAGAAGCTCTGCCCAGCCTTTTCTTATTCGCGGGTGTACTGTCAGGCAGAGGGTATCGGCACAGACGCCTAGCTGTCAGGGAAGCCTGGGCAAACAAGGCCCAGATACCTGGGGTGTCTGTGGCAAGGTTTATACTCAGTGAAGATGAGAGAACGCCACAGGTAGCCTATTATGTTGCAAATGCATGCATGGCACAATGCCTCTGCCAAACAGTGTGGCTGCTCACAAGCTGCGTGAGGTGCAAAGCTTACATGCTTATGCAGGTGGAAAAGGAGGTGGATCAGCACTCAGACATAGTCTTTGTGAACCATAAAACAAACTACAAGTCCATTCTTTTCAAGACCTACTACGTGCTAGAGTATGCAGTCACAAACTTCGATGTCAAGTTTGTACTCAAGACAGATGATGATGCATTCATCAACATTGCACCCCTTATGAGTCAGCTGCATCTGCTCTGCATAACAGAGGAGTGCAGAAATGAGAGAATATACATGGGCAGAATGGCCAAGGAGAGCGAGGTGCTCCTGCAGCCTGGTCACAAGTGGAACAACATCATATTTCATAACCACACAGGTACACCACTTCACACTCCAAAAGCGTGCTGATGACCTGCATCTGGCATTTGCTGCATGCCTGCATACAGATGTGCCGCCTCGTTGCATTGGGCTTTCTCTACCTGTTTAATACATGTACAAGCAGACACATAGCCATACTGCACATTGACATCAATGGCATGCCAAGACCTTCTGTATTTTCTGGCGCATGCGCAAGCTCAGCTTTCACAATAAGATAGGTACCAGCCAGCTCATGTGTATGCAACCATGACCGGCAGCAGTACCTTGAGAGTCCTGCCTCAAACACAAAGCAGCACCAGTCATCAGACAACTCCATCAATGGTCAGATATTTGCACCAGTGATCGGACATTTGCACCCAGCATTGGACATTTGCACCACTGGACAGTTGCACACTGCTCTGACAGGGCTGCGCACATACCCCACCTACGCCATGGGGGGAGGCTACGTCCTATCAGGAGATGTGGCAAACATGCTGGTCACTGTGAACCTCAAGATGAAGCTCAAGTTCACACCCATTGAGGACGCCACTCTGGGCTTCTGGCTGATGAGCATGGACTTGCGCCACATTGACCACCGTAGGTTCCACACCTGGGCGGCCCCCTGCTGCTTCAAGCCCCCCATGCGCAGAGAGGGCCAGCGAGTTGTCACCAGGTACACCACCCCTGTCCAAGCGTAACAGATGTGTAACACGTAAAGACCTGTAACACAGTATATCTGAGCAAGGGGATCTTTGTGATGACACTAGTGGTCAGTGTGAGGCCTGCTATAGCTTTGAGACACAGGGCCATGTGATACGTGGCTAGAATTGCTAGATGACTTAGGCTGAACTGCCAGTATAGGATGTCTCCCCCCCTTCCCTTAAGGTTCAAGTCAGGATTGTGTGGGACAACTTCGTCTGTGCTTTGTGCACATGTTGCTGTTCACATCTGTTTCCCCGTCCAAGCATGTGTCATGTATTCACCTACACACACCCATTCTGCTCTGCTCCTGGCCATGCAGGTTCATGTGATGCACATGTACCTGTTTGCTGTTAGCACAGCTATCGTCTCAATAGTCAGTGCAAGCAGCCTGCTGTTGAGCCAAGCAGCTTTATGCCTTCATGACGTAGCTGAGGGTAGCTTCAGCTACGTCATGAAGGAATAGCCCACTGACTTTGCATCAGTGCACTAGACGCTTGAGCTAGTTTCAGCTTGGCAGCACTGCTCCTAAGTTGGTTTGTGTCTGGCCGAATTACCCAGCAAGCAGCTGCAAATGTGCAGGACAAACGTCTAATAACACTGATAAGATCATTTCTTTTAATACCAATGTGAAAAACCAACAATAATAACAATAAATAATGATAGTCATGAATAATAATAATAATAATAACAATAACAATAGTAGTAGTAGTAGTAGTAGTAGTAATAGTAACAATAACAATAACCCTTTTCAGCTCATCATGAGCTAGGTACGTGCAGGACAAAAGTTGGCTCTCCAGAGCAGTCTGCACAAACATATGCATGTCAGCACAGTAGAGTTGTGGGTAGCATGCTGCATGCTGACCTACAGGACCTTGATGTCGCCCAGCAGGTTCATGCTGCAAGAGGACATTGAGGACGACCTGTGCAGCGATGACCCCTGGCTGGTGCTGCACAAGATTGACAGCCCCACCAAGATGCGCTTTGTGGGCAACAAGGTGGCTCAGTGCAATTCCTCCACTCTGAACTCCACCACAGTGGCTCCCAGTATAGCGCGTTATGTCGGCGCTGAAGGTGACAACCCCACGCTGCGCTCATCAGTGTGCATGAGAAAACAACAGACTGCGCCTTTCGGCGTCAATTTAGAGAGAAGCCAAGTATCTACCTAGCTGCCCATCAGTGTGTATGAGTGACATGCTTGGATCAGAGGTGGTTTGGCTTGGAACGACTTGTGAATCTACCTCATCAACCTCGACGGTTAGTCATAGTCTCGTGACTGCTTTGCAATATGCACCACATGGGCTGGAGGCTGATGAGGACACCTCGAGTGGTCTCAAGTCAAACAGTGGCTTACATATGGCTGACAAGCTCTTGAGCTGCAGCTGACATTTATCTCATGCTCTGCTTGAACCTGCTGCCATTGTAGACCTGTATATTTGCATGGGGTCAACAACACTTTTCAGCGTAGCTATGCATGGCAGCCAGGGTTGACATATTGCTCAACTGGCAGCACGTCAACTTGTTGCTCAACAACGCGTCTTTGCCTGGTGCAGGTGCCGCAGATGCCGAAGCAGAGGAGAAGGAAATGCAGCAAGCAGCTCTAGCCGCTCTGGCAGCTGCTGCAGAAGGTGCTGACAGTAGTGAGGGCACTGCTGCGCGGCCCCCACCAACCCCATCAAAGCAAAAGCTGTCAGCTGACTTGCCAGCAGCTGCCGTGGCAGCTGCTGCAGTAGGCCAGCATCTGGATGGCGAGGCTGTTGAGGACAAGACTGTTCTTGACAACAAGTCAGCTGCACAGAAGCTGTCTGAGCAGATTGTTGAGCAAGGGAAGCTTGGTGCTAGTGGCTTGGACAGTGCGACAGCAGCTGAGCGGCAGACGGGTGATGAGGGACAAGAAGGGCAGGCTGCTGGTCAGGTGCAAACTGTTGAGGAGAAAGTGGCAAAAGCTAGTGGGGAAGGACAGGCTGCTGGTCAGGTGCAACAAATCGTTGAGGAGAAAGTGGCAAAGACTGGTGGGGAGGCACAAGCTGCTGAACAGGCAGGAGCAAGGCCGGGCAATGAGGCAAAAGCTGTTGAGCAAGCACAAAATGATGGGCAAGCACAAGCGGTTGAGCAGGCTCAAATCGTCAAGCAGACAGAAGATGTTCTTGCAGTGCAAGATGCTGGTCAAGCGCATGCAATGGATCAGGTGCAAGCTGCTGAACAGGTAGCTGTTGTTGATCCAACTGCAATACAAGATGCATCATTATTGCAGCAGCAGCAGCAGCAACAACAGCAGGAGCAGCAGCAGCAGCAAACAGATGTCATCACATCTGACAAATTGCTACAGCAACAGTTAGCCAGTCAATCACAGCAAGCACAGACTACGTGAGTTGTTGGCTTGTTTTGGTCAGACTTTATGCTGTCCTTCTGGTGAATTTTGAAGTATTGAGAGTGTCGTAGCGTCTCTTGCTGGAGATCTCCTTGTGACTAGCTTGCAATTCGTGACACCTTGACTGCGTTGGCTCACTTGCCACATTGTCCTGTTGGCGTGGTAATAGTACAGTACAGTAACTGTGCAATCAACCAATGCCTATAACTTAAAGAGACACCAGAACAGAGTCAAAATAAATGCCATCCTGCCAGATTGCATTGTCTGCAGCCCCTGTTTTTTCGAGTCGAAGGAAAAATTCGAAATTGATGCCTCCAGTCAGCTGTATATGCTATTTCATACAGCAAAAGAGCATTGTATTAACCGCATTCTAGCGCTTCTCAAGTAGATTGTGCATGTAATACTTGCAACGAATGCGTGATTGCACAATGTGGACAAGCAGAACATGCAGCAACAAGATGACACCTGGCCAGATGAACACCTGACCCATGGGCAAGAGGACGGAGTGCTCAGAACATGCTACTTCACCTGGACGTCCCAGTGGGATGTACCGACTTGAGCCAGGGACAATGCGCCACCACAACAGTGGACAACATGCAATCGGGCTGTCACAGATCAATCTTGCAGCACATCACACATGAAGACGGTCTACAAAACACGCCCAAGTGGAAACAATATCAAGATGAGAACATCTCTAAAGTGGTCAGAATATCAATGTTTGTTGATGGGCTACCTAGCGAGACAGACCTAGACAGAGACCCAAAACTCTACACAACCTAGCAAGTCGTCCTTGCCTTCAACAGACCAGACCATAGCATGAATGGACAAGGCATACAAAGCATGCGGGTGCCCTTAAATATATCAGTCATTGTACATACAAAATATCGCCTGTACAGGCGAATAGCAACGCATTGGTGAGTCAAAGCACCACAAGTTCCTTGGTGCCAGATCCAAATTCAAACACACAGCACCGCAGATTTTGCAGCATGGGCTTTGACAGAGAGACAGGCACTGCCAGCATTCATGCGAGCAATGTGCTCTCAGTTGACGTGCACTGTCCTGCTTTGAGCAGCAGAGGCTGCCTTTTCGGTTGATGGCAGAGCTCTGCCCAGTCCAGTGGCCTCCTTGACACGACGCCAGATCTCAGCAGCTATCATGCCCTTCTCCCGAGAGACACCAGTCATGATGTCACTGTTTTCTTGGGCCCTCCTAATCAGGTATGGCAGCACATCTCCTACAGGCCCAAATGGCACGTACTTGTATGCCTGCAATGCATTTAAATGTCAGTACACGATTCACAAAGCACAGACAGCAACATCCAAGCAGCAATCCTGGTGCAATCATGCAAAGACATTGCGCAGCATCGACGGACGTGTTTCTCGTCAACAAGTCCGGCAAATGAATGACAAAGCACATCACACAAAGGCAGAAAGCAGACCATAACCACCTGCAGCAGAAGGCTCATGCAGCAGCACGACACACTTGCTCCTGGCCAGCATCAGCAGGTTTTGTCTTGAGGGCTGACCCGAACAGCCCCAAAAAAGGATGGACGTGGAACAAGCCAGTTGCAAGGTGCTTACCTGGTAGCCATTACGGCCCAGAATGAAAGTGAGGCAATCGGCCAAAGCACAAAAGTGGAACAAGCCAGCTGTAAGATGCTCACCCGGTAGCCATTACGGCCCAGAATGAAGGTGAGGTGGTCAGCCATGCCCAGCAGCTGACCAAAGTAGATGCCACTCTGCTGTGGCTCCACATCCAGCTCATGCATGAGGGACACTGCACGCTCAATGCTCTTCTGGTTGTGAGTGGCAATCATGACCTCTGCACCCTCATCGTGGCACACCCTCACCAGTGAGTCTGCGCACCTGGATGGCCAGCATAGGGGATTCAGCACTTTCTCATGGACAGACAAGCTCGCATGTTCAAGAACAGACAGGTCAGAAGCAGGTCTGCGCACCTGGAAGGCCAGCAGGGGATTTCAACACTTTCTCATGGACAGACAAGCTCGCATTTTCGAAAACAGACAGGTCAGAAGCAAGTCTGCGCACCTGACAGGTCAGCATGGGATTTCAGCACTTTCTCACAGACAGAGCTCGTGTTTTGAAAAACGAACAAGCTGGCTAGCTTCTCGCTGACATACTGGCTGGCCGAAAGGGGAACAAGAGTTCAGAAAGGATAGATGATGAGCCAAGCTAGTGCTTGAACACGACGCAGCACTGTAGATGCTGCTAGGTTGACGACAGCAGGACAGGGCTACAGAGGGCAGCAGCTGATCACGCAATAGCGCCAGTCACCCTGCAGATTTGGTATCACGTTGTGATTTGTTCACCTGTTGTAGTTGGCATGGGTCTCCTCAAGACTTTCCCAGACCGGGGAAGGGAACTTGAGGTCTACAGCACGCTGTCGCTCCAGGTACATGTAGGCACCACGCACCAGCTTGGCGCCAAACTTGAAGCCTTCACGGCGGGAGCGCTCAATGTCCAGGTTCATGCGAGCCCATGAATCCTGCACAGGTGTATTTCAATTCAGCATTGTACACAGGATCGAGAGTTTGTGATCAGGATTGAGAATTCAGAATGTAGTTTAGCTTGCTGATTGCACCCACATGGCACATGCAATCTTTTGTGTTCTCCAATGAACAGACTGTCATGAACATTGTGGCTGATGCCCACAAACACTAAGTCCCTTACTTGCTAGCTCTCACAGCTCCATTAAGAGTTGCTAACACAGCTATGTGAAGGACTAAGCTGCCAAACATGCTGCCGCCCCTCAATGCTAGCTCTGGCAAGCATGTCTTACGTAGACAGAGTTCACAGCTTGCAAGGGTGGTCCACCAGCACATTTGTGAAGCTGCACACTGGTGTGATGACAAGAACCAGTGCGCCAAGAAGCACACCTTGAGGTAGCACTGGTAGGTGTTCAGAATGACCACTTCGTCCTTGTTGAAGCGGCGTTGCAGCTCGACAGCAGCATGGTCAATGGCAGGCTGGAAATAACTGTGTTCAGCATCCACCATCAAACGCACTCCTCTCTGCACGAAGTAAATGCATGTCAGGTTGAGGTTGTCACAGTCGTGAAACACAGCGGTAATGCTTGTGCAAACACATGTATCCTTGCAGAATGCCATGAAACCGCATGATGATCATGCCAAACAGCACTGTATCATCTTTGTCTGACGACGCAAATTCGCTTGCTGCAACATGGATGGCAGTTGGAGATCAGCCCGCGAACACCAAGGCTGAAAGGAGGTTGTCAGGCACTGTGCAGCACTCTTCACAACCCTGCTTGTTGACTCAGGACACAGCAATGGCTCTGCAGAGATGCAGCCACGCTGCACAGTCACACAGCTTTCATTGCACACCTTGGCAGCAACTTCTGCAATGTTGTACAGTCTGTTCATCATGTTGTCCAGCAGCTTGAGCTCATCTTCGCTCAAGCTGCTGAGGTAGAGGGGCCCGGGCGCACGGCAGGTCTTGATGATACTGGGAATGTCCTGCACACCATTTCAGCGGTCAACACCCTTGTTCATTGCAATCAGCTTGTATTGATGTGTGCTGTGAACGCCTTGAGATGGGTCAAAATGATCTGTAATAGGCTTAAGTGGTTTTCCCCAAGCAGATGTGTGACAGATGCTGCATGCAAGGATGGGGCACTGATCACATGTTGAATGCAGCATAATTTGATCTTGCTGAGCGTATGTGTGACAGTGCTGCATGCAAGAATGGACTGTCAGCCACATGATGAACACAGCAGAGTGCAGTGATGAGACAAAGCAGCACTGCACACAGGCTCAAACGATGTGAAGATGCCTAGGGATGCAGAGGAAGCAAGGGGGACATGTTTCTCTGTGAAGCTGGGTCTTGTACAGGATGAAGCAACTGCGCAAGACGTGACACCTGCAGCTTGATGCTCTGACTCCAGCCCAAGTAATCTACGTAACCGGTGTTGTCTGGGTCCAGGTAGTGAAACATGCGCTCAGTGCGTTCCTCAGTCGCGTCTGTGAACATCTCATTGTACACCTGCACCACATCATCATTGTTGCACAACAATAATAACAATAATAATAATAACAATAACAACAACAACAATAATGACAACGCTTTCCAGCTCATGATGAGCTAGGTACGTGCGGGACAAGTCTTGTCTTTGGCATACATACCCTGATGAGCAGCTGAAGACTTGAAGCTGTGTGGCTGATGACAATGGCAGCAAATGGCTGTGCTAGAGAGTGGATAGCAGCTGATGAATCATGCGGAAACAGACACATATGCGGTTGCTGGCTCACCTTGATAAACTCCTCCCGAGTGATGACATTGTTCATGTCCAGGTCAAATTGGCTGAACAGGTTACGAACAGCCATGAGGCCAGCAGCAACACGCTCTAGGAGCTTGGGGTTGCCCAGCGCAGTGATCTGCACATAAATACAACCAAAGGTTACTCCCAGAGGAAAGTTCAATGGTGGCAGCTACTGCCTGGCACTGCGAACATATAAGCACCTGCAATGGTCATGTCATGCAGATGCAACCAAGTGAGCAGCAACAGCTTGATGCAAACCAGTCTGAAGGCTAAGGACCGGGAGCAGCACAAGACCCAGCATGCAAAGGACCACGTCCTGCACAACTGAGGCACATGCTAGGCATGTCGTCACTACATCTCATAGGAGCAGGTTTGCACACCACTGCTTTCCTGCCTAGCTGAGCTGCCTTCCTGCTGCCTTACCTTGATTGCTGCAAAGCCCCTGCCTGGGGCATCAGCAGCAGCCTCAATGGACTTCATGAAGACGCGCATGTGGCCGTCACACACCTCCTCACTGCCGTAGTCAAAGGTACGAGCTACAACCTTCTCATGAGGGCCGGTGCGGCTGGCTGGGCCCTCGTCAGCATCCATGTCATCCTCTGCTGCATAGTCCAGAATGCCACCGATGCCGTTCTTGTGCAGCATCTTGATCTTTGGCTTGATGCCCTCTTGATCCTCACCTGCAGAGACAAAGCTTTGTTGCACACTGGTTTTGCTCAGATTTTACGTTCAACTCCGCAACAAAATATAATCATGGTTGTGAAACGCTTTGTGTATGAGGTGCATATGGGAACATGCAAGCTACATCCCTGACCTGGTTGGGGTACACGCATGATCATGTGTCATGGACAGAAGAGCTTCAGGTGATGACTTGATTGGGATAAATGCATGATGGTGAGTCATAGACGGGAGAGCTTGGAGTAAATACATGGACACCTGTCATAGACTGAAGAGCTTCTACACGATAACACAGCCACTGTGATCAGGCATACAGATCAGTGAAAAATGGCAACTAGTCAACAGTTAGAAAAAGGCCCTGCAATCGCATGCCAATCAAGATGCTGGAAGACAAATGAGGTATCATGAGCAGCAAAGATGTGAATTTAAACAGGAAGTACTGCAAAGCTCAATTCTGTACCTGCACAGAAGTGGCCAAAGAAGGTTGCCCGCACAAGGTTGTACGTGATGTGAGCCCCGAGCACCTTCTTAGTGAACCCAAGCAGGGTGTCTGCATACTTTACAATAGGCCGGATCTGGCATGTGGTGAATACTCCATAAGCCCGTACAAGCTCTAGGTTGCTCTTGGGCTTGTGAGCCTCCTCAAAGTTGCTGAAGT
>JAABUK010005439.1_pt1 | contig 19837 bp, 9 predicted proteins | sample 5559141 | NCBI WGS metagenome assembly JAABUK01 (sample SAMN10711869, study PRJNA513367) | rock metagenome | isolation source: Antarctica rocks | place: Antarctica: Victoria Land, Pudding Butte nord | collected 2016-01-03 | reverse complement strand
TGAACTATGGGCATGGCCGGCCACTGCTCCAACACGCCGTTGCGAATTATACCTAAGTATTTGGGAGTTAATAAGACCATTGTCTTACAATGATTTGCAAGCAATATTGCAAGAAATAAAAGCCTGGGCTTCTTTTAAAAAACCTTCTGGTTCAGAAAGTTTTCCTATAACCCGTTCAGAATTATATGAGCTTGCTACTCATACGCTTATTGATCTGGGCTTACATACTGATACACACCCTGCACTTTCTTATCATACAATGGAGGTGCAACACTCGGAAATATCGGGTAACAAAAAAAGCCTTGAAAACATATGTGGAAGACCGGTAGAAATAATTGCATACCCATATGGTAATTATAATGATACAACCTTAGCTGTTGTTAAAAAACTTAAGTTGTCTGCTGCATTTTCAACTGCTGAAAAAATTGTTAGTAACCTTACCGATCCCTTACAAATTGGGAGATTTCAGGTTAAAAACTGGGATGGAAATGATTTCGGGAAATGGCTGGTTAAATGGAAAAAGTCGCCTCAATTTATATGACGAACGATCAACCTGTACATTCGGTATCAGTAATAATCTCATTCCTCAATGAAGAACGTTTTCTTGCAGAAGCAGTTGAAAGTGTTATTCAACAGGATTATAATAATTGGGAATTGATTTTGATTGATGATGGATCATCAGATGGCAGTACAAAAATAGCAAAGGATTTCGCGGCTCGGAATCCTGGAAAAATTTTTTATACAGAACATGAGAACCATTCCAACAAAGGCTTAAGTGCCAGCCGAAATCATGGTATTTCAATAGCCAGTGGTGAACTTATTGCCGTTCTTGATGCGGATGATGTATGGTCTCCATCTAAATTGCGTTTGCAGGTGGCTGTTATAAAAGCAAACCCGGAGGTATCTATGCTTTGCGAGGCTTCTGAATATTGGAATAGCTGGAACAAAAGCAACGCTGTAAGGCCGGATGAAATAATACAGGTAGGGAAGATGCAGGATAGGGTATTTTTTCCACCGCAACTGTCGGAAGTATTATATCCATTGTCAAATGGTGCAGCTCCCTGCCCTTCAGGTATAATTATAAAAAAGTCAGCCTTTGATAAACATGGAGGTTTCGAAAGTCATTTCAGGGGTAAATACCAATTATACGAAGACCAGGCATTCTTTGCCAAAATTTACCTGAATGAACCGGTTTATATTTCTTCCATGTGTAATAACAGGTACCGGCAAAGAGAGGGATCACTGGTTCAAAAGGTTACTCAGGAAGGTAATTATGCCGTTGTTAGAAAATACTATCTTGACTGGCTTCAAACATATATCACGCAGAATAATATCAGATACAAGAATGTTGAACGATTGCTTAAAAAAGCATTTGAACCTTATAACTACCCGACCATACATTTTATTAGGAACTTATTCAAGCGCATCGTAGTACGTTTAAAAAAATTATCAGGCAGATGAATACCCCATTATTAACCGTTTTAATGCCGGTTTATAACGCTGAAAAATATCTTGCTGAAGCTATCAATAGTATCCTTCAGCAGACACTGCATGATTTTGAATTACTCATAATTGATGATGCTTCCGTTGATTCGAGTTTGCAGATTATTAATGGTTATGATGATCCACGTATCCGCTTGATTACAAACGAACATAATCTTGGCATTTCTGCTACATTAAATAAGGGTATTGAAATGTGCTCCACCGAACTCATTGCCCGCATGGATGCAGATGATATCAGTTATCCCACACGGTTAGAAAAGCAATATGAATTCTTTTTAAATCATCCTGATTGCACCCTGCTTGCAACCTGGGCCAGGAAAATAACTTTTGACAAACAGCCTTTTTTAACAGAAGTAATGAACAGCGATTATCATTATTATGCTCTAACATTTCAGTGTTGTATTTATCATCCAACTGTAATGTATAAACGTAGTTCTGTTATGAGCGTTGGAATGTACAATACACCATACTCAGAAGATTTCGAATTGTGGTGGCAACTTACCCGTCGTTTTAAAGTTGCCAGTCTTCATGAGGTTTTACTGGATTACAGGCTTTCAGAAAAAAGTCTTTGCACGGTTACAAAAAAATCCGAGTATGGAACGGCGCAGTATGCCCAGGTAGTAAGGAACATTCATTATTATACCGGATACAACTATAAGTTAAATTATAATGAAGTGGAATGCTTCAGGTATAATTGCGAGCCGCTTTTAAAAGAGGATAGTGTGAGCGCCGTAGTAACATGTCTGGATAAGCTTACATATATTACCAATCAAATTCTCGCCAAAGAAAACATCAATTTTGTTAAGCAGGATATTTTACAGGCAGCTGCTATAAAAAGAGAATCAATTTTTTATTACTTCAGCATTCATTTTCCTTTTAAGAAATTTACTTCATTACTATTGCGAACAGGAAATTTAAATCATCTTGCAAGTTATACCACAAAGTACCTGTTGAAGGGAGGAAAGAATTAAAAATTGTGTAATTGGTTTTTATGGATAATTATTACAAAGAATTATCAATCTTATTTTTTCAATAAAAAACCCGCTTAATTAGCGGGTTTTTTATTGAAAAGTATTTAAGGAAGAACTGCTATGCTAACGCTTAAGATTGCTTAACAAACTTTTTAGTGATCGTATGTCCGTCGTAGTTAATGTTGATGATGTATACGCCGTTGTTGAAAGAGGAAACATCTACCGGAACAGTGGTAGCGGTGGTTGACATGGCAATGGTTTTTAACCTTACACCACTCAAAGAGAAGATGCTCATGGAAGCTGCCTGTGTGTTTTCAGGTAAGCTAACGGCTACCTGCAGTTTTTCATGAACCGGGTTTGGACTCACCTTCACTGTCATAGCGATTACTTGCTGTGCCTCAGCTTCGCTTATTGCTACCATGTTTGAAGTGGTTTGTGCGGCTGCCTGTGAGGCGGTAGTAATGGAAGTCTGCTTGATAAGTACAAGGGATGAGAAAGGAGCGATATTGATGGTACCTGAATACTGCTGGTTTTTTGCATCTACATAGTTGCCGCTTAACACCACCGATATTGATTTTGAAGTACCATTGTATTCAAAGCGCATGTAGTCATCTGCATTTACAGCGGCTACTTCTGCTTCATATACCTGGAAGTTATCAAGCCAGAAAGGACAATCTGATCCGCTTATTTCAAAAGCGATCATAGCGTTGCTTACAGTAGAAGGCGCTGTGAACAAAAACTGGTTTTCAGTGCGTGTGGTAGAAAGGTTAAAGTATTTAAGATCTGACAGCTTGCTGTATGAGCCGCCGTTCTGATGGATAAAGGTTTTAATGGTTTTGTTGGCAGCGGCACTTAAAAGACTGAACTTGATTACATATGTTTTACCTGCTGTTACTGAACCAAAATCAAGGTACGTACCAACGTTGTTGACTGGTCCGCCAGCAGCGTCAAAGGAAACCTGCAGCGCACCACCGTCTAGCTTTCCACCACTGTTGAAACTTGCTGTTGCCCTGCCTGGAGAGGACAAAACAAACGCTCCGTCAATATTGCTGTTAAAGCTGCCGTTGGGAAATTTGTTTGCACCTATAAGTCTTGTTACTGTATAAGCCGGTATCTTCAGTGGGCTATTAGCTGACTGCTGATCGAAGCCATACTTTGTGTTCCATCCTGCCAGGTCATAATAAGCGGCCATGTATTGGCCGTTATCCTGTACAGTTGTAGTGATGATACCGCTTTGATCGGTCGGTCTTACATAATAATTGCTGTTATAAGAACCGAAGCTGGGGATGTCATTCAGGGTGCTGTTATTCTCTATCAGGAACTGGTTAGCTTTGCTGGAAGAAACCACATTACCCACTGTGTTAACGTTCCTGATCGGGTCAGCTGGCTCCAGGACGTCATGAACATAGCTTAACTGGATGGCGTTATTATACAAAGTATTGCCGGTAACATTCATTTCGTGTGAATTGTGAAGATAGATACCAGCGCGTATACAATTGGCTATACTGTTATTAGAGATATCAACGTGAGATGACCTGTCATCGGTATAGATACCTACTGCGCCACCCGGTGTGGGGTTGCTGGTTCCTGCATTTGCACCGATGCCGTTAAGCACTATATTACCAATTACTTTTCTGCCTACCTTATCCCATCCGCCCCAGGTATAAATCCCGCCGCCATCGCTTACTGTAAGACAGAAATAATTAACCACATTATTTTTTACGGTAGTATAGTCACCGGTGAAAGTGATACCGCAATATCCGCTGCTATCCACTGTATTAAGCTCAATTGCATTAGAAGGAGAAGCATCTATAAACAAGCCAACCATCTGCTGGTTGTTGCTGCTGCCCATACCAGGTATGGTACCACTGTTACGAACCGCATTGCTTTTAACAGAAGCGTAAGATGATCCGGGATATAATTTTACACCTGAGTTATTAGAGTGATTAATCAGGTTATTTTCAATACTCATGTAAGGAGAGTTCTCAGCCGATACACCATCATAACCGGTATAATTGATTTCACTGTTCTGTATTTTTATGTTGGAAGAATTATTTAGCTGGAAGGCGGTTACATTAGCACCACGAAAACAAATGTTGTCAAAAGTTATAAAATTTTTGTTGTTAATAAACACCAGCGTATCTGCCATACTTGCCATAACAGAATAATTTGTTGGATTAGCCGATCCGAAGAACATTCTTAATTTTTTTGTAGCAGGGTTGTAATACCATTCACCGATCTGGTCAAGAGTTAAAGGACTGTTCTGGATAAAGTATCCGTAACCGTCTATTGGCTGATGTGCTGTGGGTGATACATAAGTAAGTGTGTTACCGGATTGGTTAGTTATAGGCCCTCTGTCCAGCACCCATTCATTTTTACGTATCACGATCTCAGCGCCTGTCCAGTTAACGGAAGAACCGAGTTCGTTATCAGTTATCTGTGAAGTACCGGAATGCGATTCAAGGGTAAGGTATCCCCTGTTAGGGTTGGTGATGTTTGGAAAGCGGCCCATTGCCTGAACGTTACCGTTTACCAGCACCATATTAAGGTAAGAACCACCGGCAACAGGAGTTTCCCAGGCGCCGTTACCTATTGAGGTCCAGGTTTTAATTGTGGCAAGTCCGTTGATCACGGGCCTGCTTCCTGTACCGTAGGCCGAGAAAGTGATAGGGTTACCCGTAGTACCGGACTGTTTCATAATGATGGAGCCGGTAAATGTTTCTCCCCTGTTAAATAGTACTGCGTCACCTGGTTTTAAACTACTCATGATGCTGTTAAGCTTGTTAAGCGTTTTCCAGGGAGTGGAGGGGTTCATTGCCTGAGCAGCTGTTCTTGAATCATCACCGGCGGCGGTAGAGAAATAATAATTGTTAATACCTCTTAAGTCAGCATTTGTTGTGCTGGTGGTTGTACCAGGATTATCGATAGTAAGAACATTAGCATCAATCTTCCGACGGGAGATACCAGAGTTAGAGGACCAGTACACTTCCATTGTATTTCCGCCGTAGCTTTGAAAGTAAGTGATAGTAATTGGATGAGCGCCGGCGTTGAGGGCGATAGAACCGGTAACAAACTGGCCTGCGTGTTCGCCGTCATTGTTTACTACTTGTGTGGAACCAATATATAGTTTGCTGCCATCATCAGAATAAGTTTCAAAAGTATAAGTGCCGGCAGCAGGAATATTGATGAAACCGCTCCATTGAAAAGCATACTGCAGGTCCTTGTTGCGCAAATCAAGCGATACGTTAGCGGAGGTACCTGTTTTAACCGGCGTTAAAGAACTAAAATCAGGTAAAGTGCTCCAGGCGCCTTCATAATAATTGTAGTTGAGTCCTGGTGTGCTGGTGGTTGTACCAGGATTATCGATAGTAAGAACATTAGCATCAATCTTCCGACGGGAGATACCAGAGTTAGAGGACCAGTACACTTCCATTGTATTTCCGCCGTAGCTTTGAAAGTAAGTGATAGTAATTGGATGAGCGCCGGCGTTGAGGGCGATAGAACCGGTAACAAACTGGCCTGCGTGTTCGCCGTCATTGTTTACTACTTGTGTGGAACCAATATATAGTTTGCTGCCATCATCAGAATAAGTTTCAAAAGTATAAGTGCCGGCAGCAGGAATATTGATGAAACCGCTCCATTGAAAAGCATACTGCAGGTCCTTGTTGCGCAAATCAAGCGATACGTTAGCGGAGGTACCTGTTTTAACCGGCGTTAAAGAACTAAAATCAGGTAAAGTGCTCCAGGTGCCTTCATAATAATTGTAGTTGAGTCCTGGTGTGCCGGCGGCAAAAGTGTTGAAGAAAAGGCATAGGGATAGCGACAGAAGCGTTAAAAGTTTCATAGGATTTAGGTTAAAAGATTAAAGGATTGTGCGTACTTAATAAAAACTGGTTGACAGGTCCCCGGATTTAGCGGAGAGGAGAAATGTCAATTGTTAAGATTAGATACAGTGTTTTCATTTTGATATATCAAAGGTATTCTGGCATCGTTGCACCGTTTATGACCTTTGTCAGGAATGGTTGTGATAGTTATCGGAGGATAACCGACATTGGTTATGTCTTTACCTGATTAAGCGCTTTTATCGAATTTAATTGTCTGTAAAACAATTAATTATAAAATGTTTTCGCGGACAGAGTCTCGTAACCTCAGAACGAGGAAGAGGATATATAGAGAGTTCTCTGTGTATCTCTTCTTCTCCTCTCAAATTTTTCCGTGGTTAGGAACCCATTAGATAGCTCATTTATAAAATAACATAGTTCTCTCAAGAATAAAATAACATAGTTCTCTCAAGAATAAAATCTATTGTTATGTTAGCTATAAACCGACGCATTTGCTATCAGCCGTTAGCTTTCAGGAGGAATTTCTACTGGTATTAATTTCCTGATAGCAGAAAGCTGACGGCTGATAGCAATTCAATACATAATTTCATGCTTATACCACCCCGGTATCAAGATAACACTTTCTTAATTTTATCATTTCAGCCAATGCGCAGCATTAGCTGTTCATACTAGCTGTTGTACGCTTTGGCTGAAACCTCCAGGAAGGAGGCTGCAGTATCATATTTTATAATGCAAAAGCAGCCTGTGATATGAGAATACTTTTCTCTAACTGCAATGAGAAGTTTAAATTTCACCTGCGGACATTGGCTTATCTTTTAGCAGAAGCACATCCTGCTGCATAGATTTTTACGGCCACCGGGTCAATTGTTTTAATTGTGCAGAAGCATGCTTCGGTGGCCTGCGAAATAACAATGCTTAAATCAATGCCGATGAATTAAGGATGTTGCGCCATGCCTTTGTTCCGGTTAGGAACAAAATGTTGGTAGAATATAATAAAATGATAGGCTGCTCCGATCAGGAACAGCCTATGTTGATAGAGAGATGATTATATTTTAAGTGTACTCTTTAAATGTTACTTTGCCTGTTAGCAACTTACAGGTTGTTCCTAACCGGAACAACATATAATAATTAATTTTTTTCTACTAACATGTCGTTCCTAACCGGAACGAAGAAAATAGACCATGAACTCTCTTAAGAGAACGGCATTGATACTTAAGTGGTCTTACCTTGATAGCGGGTTGGTATTACATAGGATTTCCCTGGAAAGCCGAAATACTTATGCACAAAAGGTTTGAGGATGTACTTAACACAATTGTAATCTTTAAAATAAAAAATCGTCTTTACAAACCTGTTATCAGGTAGTAAAAGACGATTAAGAAGTTTCAGGGCAAGATCTCGTTATGGCATTTTACATGCCCGGTAGTCACTATAAAACTTTAGTCCAAAGTTCTACATCATCAGCATGAAAATATGGTGAGAATGGGGCTTCGTTACCATTTGCGTCAATACAAATAAAACCAAACTTGGCGGTTCCTCCTGAAACAACAAAGTCAAGAGTATTTAATTCACCCTTAATACTGGAATTTATTTTAATTTTTACATCCGTTCCACCTCCATTTGTCCAGAGATACATACCTGTACCAACTGCGTCAGCATACACTTTAAAGGTATAAGTACCATCTTTCAGGCCTGTTATGGTTTGATAAATTTTGCCGTTCCATGGAGTTTCCTGCGGTGCTCCCGGATAATGAGATGTTTGGGCTGCATAAAAATTAAGGCCATATTTACCAGTTCTCTTGGCATCAACATTCGATTGAAAGCCATAGATTCCGGTATATGCTGATTCAATTTTCCAGCCTTTTAAGGAATCTTCGAACCCTGGATTCACAACAGTTATTTGCACCGCCTGAGGGTTACTCGAACTTTTTTGACAAGAAGTAATTGTTAATACAAATAGTATTACCAGAGAAAAGGTTAATAAAAAGGAAACTTTTTTCATATTGTATAATTAACGGTTTAAAACTAGCCAAAAAAGTTTTTCAGGCTACATTGAAATATATGTCCTTCTGTAAACGAAACTGACTTTAAAATATTATAACTGCCTTGAATAAGTCTATAAAATTGTACTGTGTTATTATAATTTGCCAATCAGGTATAGTGGGAAACCCTTATTTAATTTTGTAGTCCATTTCAAGACTATATTAATAAAAGAGTTATGTTAAAGTACTTGATTTTACTCATTTGTTATATCATTAATATTAGATTTTATCTTACTTCATTAAAATAAAAAAGGCTTCTTTGTAAAGAAGCCTTTTTTATTTTAATGAAGTAAGTATTTATTGCTTAACAAACTTCTTGTAAATGATATGACCATCACAATTGTAATTTATAATGTACACTCCTTTACTCCATGTAGAAACATCTACAGTTAAGCGTTGGGAAGATGAAGTAACCGGAATTACTTTCATAATAGCACCAGATATTGAAGTGATAGAAAGCGAGGATTTTTGTGTTCCCTGTGGCGCATTAAGTGTTACCTGAACATTATCAGTTGTTGGATTAGGACTAACATTCGCACTCAGAATTCTTGAATTCACAGCATCTTCAGAAAAAGATTGTGTTGTTACCAGATTTGTCTGTCGTTGTGTTGCAGTAGCATCATCTGTTATTTGATTTGCTGCCTGATTAATAAGTACAGCAGATGTGTATGGCGCCAGATTAATGGTTCCGTTGTAATAGTTATTTCTTGCATCTACATAACTTCCACTTAATGAAACAGAGGAAGAGCTGTTGGTGGCATTATACACAAATTTTATATAATCATCAGGATTTGTAACGATAGAGTTTACATCATAAACCTCCAGGTTATCTAACCAGAATGGACAATCAGGTCCTGGCAGTTCAAAAGCAAGTAAAGTTCTATTGGCAGATGAAGGAGCTGTGTATAAAAAAACATTTTCAGTCCTGCTGGTTGAAATGGTATAGTACCTTGTATCGGCAAGATGGGCATAGGTATTTCCATCCAGTATAAAAGCTTTTATGGTTTTTCCTGCATTGTTGCCGAGCAAGCTGAATTTTATCTGATATGTTCTGCCGGCTGTTGTACTTCCAAGATCAGAATAAGTTCCAACATTATTATCAGCGCCTGAACTTGCATCGAATGTAACCTGCACGGCGCCTCCATCAAGTTTGCCTCCGCTATTCCATGAAACAGTACACCTGCCAGGACTGGAATTACAATAAACATTTCCTACGTTATTGTTAAATGCAGAGCTTGAATACCTGTTTCCTCCGTTATAACTATTTATTTTATAAAAAGGTATTTTGATTGGACTTGAATGGGATTGCTGATCATAAGAAGGAAAGGCTGATTTAAATCCACTTAAATTAAAAAAATTATAGGTAAAACTTCCTGTATTGTTCTTGTAGGTCGTGAAAATTATTCCGTTATCATCTATCGGCCTGTCATAATAATTATTGGTATAAGTACCAAAGTATGCCATGTCATTAGTGGTAGAGCTCATCTCCATAAGGAACTGGTAGTACTGTTTACTGAATAGAATATTATTATCAAGCGTGATATTTCTTATAGGATGATTTATTGTTATCGCATCATGAACCAAAGAAAGCTGCGTACGGTTGTCAAACAAGGTATTGTTTCTTAATGTCATTTCATGAGAATTATGAATCAATATACCAGACCTGCTACAATTAGCCACTGTATTATCAGTCATTTCAACGTTTGCTGATTCATCATCATGATAAATACCGGTAGAACCTGCAGGGCCAGTGTCTGTAGTACCTTCAAATGCACCAATTCCATTTAAAACAATATTACCCACTATTTTCCTATTGTATTTATTGAGCTCTCCCCAGCCGTAAATACCACCTCCGTCATCAACAGTAAGGCAAAATGTATTTACATAATTGTTTTTAACTAAACAATTCTCACCGGCAAACGTAATGCCACTAAGCCCGGTATTTATAACACTATTGAGATCTATAGTGTTTCCCGGGCCATCTACATAAATTCCATTGTATTGCTGATTAGCGCTTTGACCCATTCCTGGCATAAGGCCTGTGCCTTGAACCGTATTGTTTCTGATGATAGAATTAGAGACAGCGTTACACTGAATCGCGTTATTGTTAGTATTTGTAACTGAATTGTTTTCAAAAATGAAGTTGGAAACATTTATTGCAGTAACAGCATTTGTACCAGAAAGATCAATATTGGAGTTTTGAACATGGATAGACTGAGAATTTTCAACTTTTACACCATAATCATCTCCCCCCAGAAAGAAAATATTATCAATAACAATGTTCGAACGGTTTGAAATAGTGGCTAAGTTATTAACCGTGCTTGCTTTTACTTCATATGAATAGTGATTATTGGATCCAAAATAAACTTTCAATAATTTTTGAGAAGGATCAAAGTACCATTCTCCCAATTGATCAAGAGTTTGAGGGCTATTTTGGATAAAATAACCGAATCCATCATTTGGCTCATGAGCAGTAGGTGAATTATAATAAATATTACCACCGGAATGGTTAGTAATTAAGCACCTGTCAAGAACCCAGTGCTGTTTTCTAATAACAACCTCTGCACCTGTCCAGTTAGGATAACCTTGAAGTTGTTGATCTGAAATAAGATAATTTCCGGAATGGCTTTCCAAACGGAGGTACCCCCTGTTAGGATCAGTGATGTTAGGATACCTTCCTAATGTTTGCGCAACTCCATTCATGATAACATTGTTCACTTTATCGGAAGAAGGACAAGATGCCTGCCATATGCCGTTACCTATGGATGTCCAGTTGGTTATTTGTGTGAAACCATTAATAACCGGCTTATTTCCACTTCCATAAGATGAGAATGTAATGCCTGAAGTAGTCATATTAATTGATCCGTCAAAAACGTCCCCTCTGTTAAACAAAACAGCATCTCCTGATTGAAGGGTTGACATTATAGAATTTAGTTTATTAATGGTTTTCCAGGGAGATGATGGATTTCTCGCCTGTGCGCTGGAACGGGAATCATCTCCATTTGTTGTAGAAAAATAATAGTTATTTACTCCTGTCAATCCACCATTACCCGAGGTATTTGTAGGTGTTACAACCACTACAGGGTTTGATACTGCCGGTGGTGGCGTTTCAGCAACCGGAGGTGTTATAGCTGCAGGCGTAAAAGCGTTGTCAGGAACTTTTTGACGGCCAAGGCCACTATTTGAAGACCAATATAATTCCATTACCTGTCCGCCCCCTTGCTGGAAATATGTTATGGTTATCGGGTTCAGGCCTGCATTTAATGCAATAGAGCCGGTTTTAGACTGACTTGCATGAAGACCATCGTTGTTTACTACCGCAGATGAAGAGGCGTTTAAATAAACTTTACTCCCATCATCAGATATAGTTTCAAATGTATAATTGCCCGTAGCAGGAACATTGATATTAGCCTGCCATACAAAAGCATAATTAATATCCCTGTTTCTAGGAGTAAGATCAATGTTAGCTGTAGTGCCCGATTTCACCGGAGTAAGTGAACTAAAATCAGGTAAAGTAGACCATGATCCTTCATAATAGTTATAATTTAAACCTGCAGACCCTGGAGAGGAACTGCCATTTGTAGGGCTCAATACATTGTCAGGAAGTTTTTGACTGGCAATACCAGTATTAGAAGACCAGGTAATTTGCCAAACAAGATTGCCTGTACCTTGAAAATAAGATAATGCAATAGGATAAACACCGGCATTTAGCGCGATAGTTCCTGAACGGCTCTGTGTACCGTGTAAGCCGTCATTGTTAACCACCGGAGTTGCGGAAGCACTGTAATTACCAATATACAGTTTGCTGCCATCATCAGAGAATAAATCAAAAGTATAGTTACCGGTAGCTGGTATAGTAATATAACCCTGGTATAAAAAAGCAAAATTTTGTTCCCTTTTACGTGGATCCAGGTTGACCGTGGAAACAGTGCCGGAACTTACAGGAGTAAGAGAATTAAAATCTGGTAAAGTACTCCAGTTTCCTTCATAGTACTTGTAGCTTAAACCTGGAGCACTTTGTACTGTAGAAATGCCAATGAAGAATGTGGAGATTACTGCAAGTAAGAATAATTTCATAAAAACTTTAATTTAATTACCGATAATTGATTTTATATTGTGATTCATGGTGATTTATGTAAGTAAAATTCCCTTATGCCTTTATATTGTCCGCAGTCGGGACAATATAAAAGTCATCTTCCGCACTTAAAGCAAGTCACAATGCATTAAGTTTTGATTGTCGCTTTAAATCAGTTTTAATGCTAATTCAGGTATTCTGAATGCTTTTCTGATTAATTCCATTTTGTGCTTTCGTTGGTAGAGTATACAATTAGTAGAAAGCAAATGGTAATAGATCGTTGGTTCTTTAACTGACATTGGTATTTATGAAATCTGGTATGGTTTTTTTTCAAAGGAGAACTTCCAAACTTAACAATTACTATACCAAAGACTAGAATAATTATTTAATTATGTTGACTTGAATCAATAAATGTAAAAATTACATTTATTGGCATTCTATGCATAAGTAATGCTCATTAAATAAATTTTAAAACTTATTGCTGCATTCATTGATAGAGGAATTTAACTGAAGGAAAATCAAGTAAGCTGTACCAATTATGGTTAATAAGAATAAAACATTTTTTATTTGAAACACTAGTGTCATGTCAACTATAAAATGTTTGTAAATGTTGCTATCAGCTATCAGGACGCTAATGTGTAATGTATTTCTTCCTGATGACTGATAGCTGACGGCTGATAGCAAAAGCGACAATTTAAGGTTGACATGACACTAGAAATTCTTGTGGGGAAGAAAATAAACAATTGTTGGTAAGACGCAGATTGCAATAGGGATCTATACAAATACATTTATTGATAAAATGTACAAAGAAAAATTAAATTAACTAGTTTCAATCTAGTTGCCCGACCTGGATTCGAACCAAGACAAACAGTACCAAAAACTGTCGTACTACCATTATACTATCGGGCAATCTTATTATTTTCCGAAACGTTGCAAAAATAATGATTGAGAAGACTAGTACCAAAAATAACTCCTTGATACTTTTATTTAATGAATAAACAAATTACACAACATATTCAATTTTAATATTATTACAATCTGTTATTAGAAGAAATGTTTTTGAATTGGGCTGTTAAACCCTGTAAACGTTATGTTAGAGGACTGGATTGACTGCAAACTTGAAGAAACAGCATTAAATATATATAAACACAATTATAGTTTTTATATATTTGCCTGATAAGTCTTAGGAAGATAATTATTATAATATGATTAATAGGTAATTAATCTAAGCATGTTAAATCCAACTCTAAACATAGTTATTCTTATTTTTATCGCTTCCTGTAATGCGGTTTGTAACACTTTTTATTGCTTGCTACATTAATATAAAGTTTCAGATTCAAAGTATTGAAATTCTTTTATTCCTAAATTCATTAATTCCAGTTCTAAGTAATTCATTTTAAAAAATAATTATCAATGGTAAAAAAGCTCATAAACAAGCTTCTTAACAAAAGCGGATATGCACTTTATAAAAAACTGAAATAAATTATTATTCAGTTGATCAGTTAAAGCAATTATACGATATTAATGGAATAGATGTACGCTATATTAAAAGTCAATTTGAGGGTGGCCTAAGAGATAAGCTTATAAAAGAAAACAAGACTAAATGGATAGATATTGGGGCGGATCATAATTTAGATAATTTCAACTGTGTTGCTTTATGGCCGGAACCCAGAGCATGTGCTGAAGATAGGTATTTTCAACTTGATATGGTTACAGCAACAGATGTACAACTTGAAAAGCTTGACAAATATGATCTGGTAAGAATGCAACATGTTTTTGAACATTTCGAACCGGAAGATGGTCTGCATGTACTTATTAAATGTGCCAAATTATTGAATGAAGGTGGCTATATTTTACTTTCAACTCCGGATCTGAAAAAGTATGTTCATTTGCATGCATCAGATAAAATCAATCAACAAAATTGGGATTGGCCACTTAAGAGAATTGATAGAGATGCTCCTAAGAGTTTTTATTTTTCGATATTCTCTCATAGCATGCCTGGGAAGTCGCATAAATGGGATTACGACGCGGAAGGATTAATGTATCAACTGAAAAGATCGGGTAAATTTAAAAATATAATGGAGATATCTTTGGATGATGACCTTGCAAACTCTCCTTTTACCCATAACAGAGCCTGGGAAGATGTTTGTGTAATGGCCCAGTTAAAATGATTCTAATAATCGATTTCAAATAAAAAGATGCCTGATAAAAAATCAGGCATCTTTTTATTTAATTTTCCAATTATTTTTTAAATCCATCACTGCATGTTGACCATATACGGTTGTTTTTTAATCCTTAACATCATTAAAGAGAGATGCCAGAAAAATAACATTTGATTTCCAAAATTTCGTTTGAAAATTTCCGGTCTTAAAAAAATTCTAACCAGCCATGCCATCCTGATTTTAAACCAAAATGGATGTATTGCCTTTTGTGTTCTTGCATACCATTCAAAAACATTTCCAATACTTATAATAAGGCCAGCATTCAATTTATCCTTGTTTTTAAAAGACCATTTTTCTTGTTTAGGCGCAGTCATTCCAACAAACACAATATCAGGTTTGAAGTCATTGATCTTGTTAATCATTACCAAATTATCTTCCGCTGAAAATTCTTTTTTAAAAGGTGGTGAAAAGGTTTCAACCGAAATGTTTGGATATTCCTGGCTAATTCGTTCTCTTATTCTTTGTAAAACATTTTCTGATGAACCCAGAAAAAAAACTTTTCCAGACGTCTTGTTCAACCTTGTAATGAAATGGTTGTAAACATCCGGACCCTGATTTTTTTTTATGTTCTTTCCCAGCAAAAAAATGGAAGCCAAAGCAAAATAAGCTCCATCCAGCACAAGGAAATCTGTGTTTTGTAATACCTCTTTAAATTCGGCATCTTTGACGGTCATGCCATAATTGTTTGGACTGATACTACAATTTATCGATCTGCATTTTTCTCCCTGTATTGGAATTTTTGATAAGTTGTCGTTAAACACTTTGAATCCTAAAATCGAAGTAAATTTGATTTCATTATTCATTACACTAAAGTTTCATGTTTATAAATGAGCAGGTTATTTTTATACAGCAGCTAATTCAGGCTGTGGCACCATTTTTTTAATCCATTCATATGTTTTCGTCATGCCTTCTATTAACGGTGATGATATTTCCCAACCAAGTTGTTCTCTAAAAAGTTTATTATCTGAATTTCTTCCACGTACTCCGGTAGGGCATTTAAATCCATACTTCTTTATAAATTCCTCACCGTATATATTCTTTATAGTAATATTTTTTCCGGATATGTCAATTGCCATTTGAGCTAATTGATTAATAGTAACCTTTTCTTCTGAGCCAATATTCACCGGTCCCTTGAAATCAGATTTCATCAGGCTAAGAACAGCATCAACACATGTTTCAACGTATAAGAATGAACGGGTTTGCTGACCATCTCCCCAAACTTCAAATTCACCTCCGTCCTGTGTTTCAGCAGCCTTTCTCAACATTGCTGCAGGAGCCTTTTCTTTACCGCCTTTCCAGGTTCCTTTTGGACCAAAAATATTATGAAACCTTGCAATTCTAACATTTAAATTATAATTGCGGTTAAATGCCAGATATAGCCTTTCACTAAAAAGTTTTTCCCATCCATATTCCGAATCCGGATTAGCTGGATATGCGGAGCTTTCCTCACAGTTAGGATTGTTAGGGTCTAATTGATTGTTCTCAGGATAAATACATGCAGAAGAAGAATAAAATAATTTTTTGATTCCTTTAGCAACAGCTTCTTTAGCTACATTCAGATTAATTAAAGCAGAATTCTGCATTACGTTAGCATCATTTTGCCCTGTAAAAATATAACCGGCTCCTCCCATATCTGCAGCCAATTGATACACTTCGTCGTAATCCTGACCAATAACCAATTCTACTGTTTTTGGATCAGTCAGATCTCCCAAAATGAACTCGTTACACATTTCCTCCTGGCCGAAATATTCGTGATGTTTAATATCACATACTCTGACATATGAACCTTCTTGTTTTAATCTTTTGGCGAGATGCCCACCGATGAATCCACCACCGCCCAATACAATTACTTTTTTCATTTATTTAATTATTATGTGAGTATAAAAAAGAGTTATAATAAGATTTAATATCCTCAAACGCTTAAAATTAAGGAAAATTGTGATTGGCAATGCAACTTAATACAAAGTTGATTTTGACTGCTTTACGTCAAAACATTTTATTATTGTGAAATCATTATAGAATTTAGTAACCCTGGGCCATGACCTTGCTTTTTTATTAGCATCCTTCATTTATAAATAATACAATACGGTCTATGTTAACCCATAATTCCGTTCCATAAACTGTCTCATTCTAAAAACCTTAGGCACACTTGTTTTTATAATCCTGAATTATTTACATTCTAAAATGATGCCTAATTTATAAGATCCTCCTCTTCCTTTAATTTTTTTATAAGGTCGAGTGCTTCTGCAACCACATCGCACATAATGGTAATTAGGGAGCCGGGTTTTGCATTATTGTAAGCATACATGATAGCTTCTTTTTCATTCAGTATTATTTTTAAAGGAATGTCCCTGGTTTTGGCATCGTTGATTCCTTCTACAAGTAACCCAACAATATTATCGGCTGTCCGTCCACGAAGGTGTTTGTCTTGCCTGATAATAATTTCATCGAAACATCCTGCGGAAATGCGCCCAAGTTCACGGATGTCATCATCTCTTCTGTCACCGGTACCACTGATAATACCAATTTTCGGGTACGCATCTAGTTTACTTAAAAAATCCCCTAATAATGTTAGTCCGGCGGGGTTATGAGCAAAATCTATCAGGAACTGAAATTTTTTAAATTGAAAGAAATTAAGGCGGCCGGGAGTTTGTGCAGGGGAAGGTGCAAATGTCTGCAAAGCGAGTTTGATGTCTTCAATTTTTATATTACGGTATAGATATGTTGAAAGCACTGCCGGCAGTGTGTTCATTATGTTATGGATGGCTTTTCCACTGAAAGTTATCGGGATATCAGTAACTTTTTCAATCCTGATTTTCCAGGTGCCTTTCAAAACAGAAATATATCCGTTTTCATAAACAGCAGCAAATCCGCCATTGATGCAGTGTTTCTTTATACGCTCATTATTTTCATCCATGCTAAAAAGAGCAACATTGCAATCCAGGTTCTTCCGCATTGCATACACCAGGTCGTCATCTGCGTTGAGAATGGTAAAGCCGTGCGGAAAAACGGTTTCGGGTAATATTGACTTCACCTTTGCCATTTGTTCAATAGTATCTATTCCCCCGAGTCCCAGGTGATCTGCTGTAACATTGGTAACTATAGCGATATCACAATTCCGAAAAGCAAGTCCGGATTTCAGTATTCCTCCTCTTGCAGATTCAAGCACTGCAAAATCAACGGTGGGGTCTTTTAATACAAACTGGGCACTTACCGGACCGGTGCAATCACCCTTCATCATAAGCTGATTTTGAATATACACACCATCAGATGTAGTAAACCCAACTTTGTAACCGGCGGTTTTACAGATATGAGCAATAAGCCTGGTAGTAGTTGTTTTGCCATTTGTGCCGGTAATAGCTATAATGGGGATTCTTCCTGCACTGCCTTTTGGAAACAGCATTTCAATTACAGGTTCAGCTACGTTGCGTGCAAGGCCTTTTGCCGGCTCGATATGCATCCTGAAACCAGGCGCAGCATTAACTTCAAGCACTGCTCCGCCATTTTCAAATAAAGGTGTTTTGAGATCCGGTGCCATAATATCTATCCCACAGATATCAAGGCCAATGATCTGCGCAATTCTTTCAGCCATAAAAACATTTACCGGATGAACTTCATCGGTAACATCTTCAGAAGTTCCACCGGTACTAAGGTTTGCCGTAGGTTTTAGTAGTACCAATTCATCTTTTACAGGAACGCTTTGCAATGTATAACTTTTATCAACCAGCATTTTATGGGAGAAGTCATCAATTTTAATTTGTGTTAAAACTTTTTCATGACCGTAACCGCGTTTCGGATCTTTATTGGTTTCATCAACCAGCCATTGAATAGAATGTTCTCCATCGCCTGTAACACTTGCCGGAGTGCGTAAAGCGGCACAAATAAATTTATAATTGATTACTAATAAACGAAAATCGAAACCGGTAATAAATTTTTCACAGATAACACTCCGGCTGTATACCTGCGCTGCATGGAATGCAATAATTGCCTGCTGCCAGTTTATAATATTTGTTGTGGCCCCTTTGCCATGATTACCGTCTACCGGCTTTAAAACAAGTGGATATCCTACCTCTTCAACAGCATCTTTAAGGTCTTCTTCAGTACGTACAATAGTGCCGCCGGGAACAGGTATTTCCGCCGCTTCTAATAAATTCTTTGTTTCATCTTTATCTCCTGCTATATCCACAGCAATGGAAGATGTAGTACCGGCAATGGTTGCACGAATTCGTTTTTGGTTTATACCATACCCCAGTTGTACCAGGCTGTGTTTATTAAGCCTTATGTAAGGAATACCTCTTTTTACTGCTTCCTCTACGATACATCCTGTGGACGGACCTAACCGGGTATTTTCCCTTATCTCTCTTAATAATTGAATATCCTTTTCCAGGTCATATACCGCTCCGTCTGCCAGTGCCTGTGCAATACCTACAGAAGCCCTTGCTGCATGAACACCGGCATCTTCTTCAATATAGCTGAATACTACAAAATATTCTCCTTCTTTATTGGTGCTTCGGGTTCTACCGAAACCCGTATCCATACCGGAAAGTGTTTGTATTTCGAGTGCTATATGTTCAATAACATGTCCCATCCAGGTACCTTCTTCCACTCTTTTGAAAAAGCCGCCGGCTGAGTCTTCACTACAGCGGTGTTCATACATTCCCGGTAACATTGATTCCAGTCTTTCTTTGAACCCTGGAATTGTATTAGTGGGTTTCTGTTCCATCTCTTCCAGATCAAGCTTCATCTGAATAAATTTTGGACGTCGCACACTCCAGTAATTCGGGCCTTTTAATACCTTTATTTCAACAATCTTCATAAACAGTGTCAGGTTAAATTATAAATGTTATTGTGAAGTAATGTTGTTCTTTCTTTGGCGTGAACAATTTTCTCTAAGCTACAGGTTAATTCCATTATTTATTAAAGTTTATCTTGTTTAGTTAACTTGTTAAACAAAGAATTAAAATCAATATATAAAAAGAAAAGTAACATCTTAAATGTTTAAATGTCTATTTATAAGTGTTATGTTGGATATTTACTTTTAAATTTTAATACCATCGTTACTTTCATTGCCAGTGCTATGTTTACTCTAGTGTCATGTCAACAATAAAATGACGTTTAGTTATCTGGATAGTATTACATGATACATTTCCTCCTGATAGCTGATAGCTGACGGCCGATAGCATTA